>JAEEGL017236884.1_pt1 | contig 12209 bp, 11 predicted proteins | sample 9134231 | NCBI WGS metagenome assembly JAEEGL01 (sample SAMN16246548, study PRJNA631951) | gut metagenome | biome: gut microbiome; feature: rumen; material: fiber-attached | host: Bos | place: Iran: Karaj | collected 2018-10
AGGGCTGTGCTTTTTTCCGGTCGGGGAGTATTCCGTAATTTCAAAAAAGTCCTTCGGGAATATCCTGAGGTTGAGCGGCTTTGGTATGCATTCAAAGAAAACGGAATGAACCGCATTATCGTTGAATGGTACAATGTTCTGTGTGAATCATGGGGGCTTGAAGCTCTTGGAAGTGAGCCGGAAGAGAATACAGACATTTTAAGGGACGATTTCATCTTTAGGGAAATTGAGGGTGAACAAGATTTCGAGAATGTATTCATGAGCGCGGATTCTCTTCTTAGAGAGATCGAAAAGTCTTATGAAGGGGAAATAGGTCTTGTAGCTGCTGAATTTTTACAGCGTCAAAGAGATTATTCTGAAGATTGCGATGAGTATAATCTGATTGCAGAGACAGTAGACGGTGAATTTGCCGGATGCATTACTGCTTCTTCCGTTTTGGAAAATGCTCCGCATACAGCGGTGCTTTCCATGATTTTTATCACACCCCGATACAGGGGGTTAGGCGTTGGCCGTGAACTGACGTTACAGTGCCTCGAAAAATTAAGACAGCGAGGTGTTCATTGGGTTATAGTTGCTAATATAATTATTTCAGGATATGCAGCGACTATGCTCCGAAACTGTGGCTTTGAACCGATGGGAACGGGCTTTATCGCAAATTTGTAAAATACAGGAGAAATGCAGTGACCGAGGAGAAATTTATAGAGATACTGCAGAATGCGGTCGAGAAGGTCAAAACAGAAGAAGACCCAATTGAACTGAACAATTACAGAAAACTGTTCAAAAAAAATGTGCCGTTCGCGCTTAGAAATTATGTGGCGGCTTTTCTTGCAAAGAGTGCTGAGGGCGGATTCCGCAGAAATTCTTACAGACGCTATGAGAAAGAATATCGTCATGATAACAGCCGATTCAACAGGGAATCTAAACCAGATTTTGAGAATCAGCCTTCAACACACAATGTGATTGATGAGAGTCTTGCTTCGACAATTTTTATCAGTATTGGACGTAACCGCCATGTTTTCCCTAGGGATTTGATTGGTCTTATTACGCAGAATACGAATTTGGAAAGAAGCCGCATTGGCGAGATTCGTGTTCTTGACAATTACTCATTCGTTCAGTTTTATACTGAAGACTGCGACGCTGTAATAAAGGCTCTTGATGGCTATACATACAGAGGACGCAAGCTTACCGTCAGTTTTTCAAAGAAAAAATCGGATATTTCAGATGATTATGAATCATCGCAGAATGATGATTTGGCGGAGAACAGTGGTGAGGATTCATCACGTTTTGAGCCTGCAGAATCAAACGGCGGAAACAGCGAGTTTTTAGTGTAATTCGTGCCCAAGGGTGGTGAATGTATACCATACAGTGTTTCAGGACAGCCTATATGGGCACTAATACATACATCGTAAGTCGTTATTCGTCTGATTCTTCACAGGCGGATAGCGCGCAGGCTCAGGACGCACAGAAAGCAGCTGCTCTGAAAAATGACGAGCCGGACTGCGTTTTTGTTGTTGATGCCGGTGGGCATAAAATCGATGTGGATAAATACTGCAATCTTCTGAAACGCTGTGATGGTTTTGTTTTTACACACGGACATTTTGATCATATCAGTGCATTGCCGTATTTGCACAAGCTTTTTCCCGATGCACCCATTGCGATTCACAAGGATGATGCTTGCTACCTTGGACCAGATGCAGCCGACCTGCATATCTCGGATTTTTCGGAACTAGGTCTTATGGTGTATGTTCGGAACTTTTTTTCTCAAGAGGGAGAGCTCCCTGCTGCCACATTGCTTCTTAGCGAGGGTGACGTGTTGCCGTTCGCGCCTGAGTGGAGTGTCTTGCATACACCCGGACACAGCCCCGGCTCAATCTGTCTTTACAATGAAGATGAAAACACTCTTATTTCCGGCGACACGCTTTTTGCCGACAATGGTTTCGGGCGTACCGATTTGAGGGGCGGCAATTATGCCCAGCTGATGAAAAGCTTATCTCGTTTGGAAAAGCTTCCTGCTGGAACAAAGCTTCTGCCCGGTCATGGAGAATCTGCGTATGTGCAATAAAATCACTGAAAAAGTCCGTTTCGCCGGATGTGTCCATTTTTGCAAATCCGCCCATGTAGGTAAAACCGCATGTTTCTTCATGTTCACTTTGCTTGTGGCGACACTCGTTTTTTCGGGCTGCAAAAAGAAGGAGCGCCCGCCTATTGTCGATGAGCCGGATCCTGATATCGTTGTTGTGCGGCCAGATTCTATGGTGCCAAAGTGGCTTCCTGGCGATTATGCGCATATAGCTGTTGTTTTTGGAGTCGGTTATGAAACAGAAGAACTTCAGCAGCCTGTAATTGATTATTTTGCGGATGAATTTGGCTTGGCGTCTGATGGTGGGCTTATCGAAACTTACGTTTTTCCGACTGAATACTTTAATGGTAAACGAATTAAGGTATCTTTCCTGACCGAGACGTTAAAAAACAAAAATATTTGCGGACTTGTTCTTTTGAGTGCACCTGACAGGGCATATTATGCGCTTATGGATCTTTCGGAAAACGGTGTTTCGTATCCGGTGTGGTCGATTTTCCCTGTTACATACACGACGGACGAGGTGCTTGGCACGGAATACGGTTCTTTTTTTGTTCTTGATTACAAGGAGCTCAGTGAGAAAACGTCTTCGGATGCTGATTCTGCGCTCATAGACAAGATGGACAATGGCGAAAAAACGTATGAGGGAAATATCGGTGATATTTTGACACCTGTAATTCATTACATAAAAAAATCTGCGGACGGAGTGAATGAGCCGTATGGTCCGGGATATGCAGCTGAATATCTTTTTAGGGCGTATAGAGATATTTTTGACGATTGTACGCTTTCCCGATTTGTTGAACAAGAATCGGGATTACCTGCATTAAATCATTTTGTTCTGGGAATTGGTAAATGAACGGATTGACTCAGGTTCGTACAGGTCTTATTGGGTCTGTAGACGATATAGAAAAACTTGCTTCTGCGAAAAAAGCGACTGTTCTTGTGCTTTCGGATATTCATTGTGATGATTTTGGGCTTTTGCTGGAAATAATGAAGCAGTTTGGCGCGGATTCGGATGCTTTGGTTTATTGCGGTGATGGTATCCGTGATTTTGCGCGTTTGTTTTTGGAAGCTTCCTCGGATGAGAAAATTCGCGCGACAATTCCGCCTGTTGTGGCTTTTGCACGCGGTAACGGTGATTACAACGAGTATTTGGGCGGTTCAGTAAGGTTTGATGTGCCTGATGCAATTACATTTAAGGCAGCTGGCAGAACGATATTTGCAACACACGGACATCTTTTTGGCGTTGATTTTGGTACTGATCATATTTGCTCGGTTGCATCCGCATCAAAAGCGAGCCTTGTGTTTTATGGCCATACGCATTGTCCGTATAAAAAAATGCAAGATAATGTCGTCGTCCTGAATCCGGGAAGTGTCACACGGCCAAGGAACGGCTCATGTCCTTCTTTCGCTGTCGTAACATATCCTGGTGTGTCCGAGAAATTTGAGATCAGCTTCTTCGGAATAAAACAGATTCCGTTCGGACATTATCAATTCTCGCTCATATCGATATAATTTGAATAGGAGCTGCCTGCGGATTTTTTTTACAGCAGGGTTAAAGTGATATAATATAATGAAATATACTGTAAGTTTCAGTTGCTTGCCGGAAGAAGAGAAAAACGAAACTCTGCTACGTAAAAAAGCTGTAAAAGAGTTGCGAAAGAACGGTGTGAGCCTTGCGGAAAACGATATTTCGGCTTTTGTTTTCAGAAAAAAATCAATTGATGCGCGGAAACGGGATGTGAAGTTTTTCCTGCGTTATGATATTTACACTGATGGAGACAGCCCGGAGAACGATGAGGAATACGTGTTCGTGCCGCGCTGGAAAAAATGCGATGACAACGGAAAATCCGTCATCATTATTGGGGCTGGTCCCGCTGGGCTTTTCGCTGCATTGACGCTTCTTGAAAGCGGAATAAAACCTGTCATCATTGAGCGCGGGCCTGAAACTTCGCAGCGAAAACGCGACATTGCGGACATAAGCCGCACCGGTGTTCTTAACGGTGACTCCAACTACTGCTTCGGCGAAGGCGGGGCAGGCACTTTCTCTGACGGAAAGCTTTTTTCCCGCTCTGGAAAGCGCGGCAATATCGGGCGCATCCTTCAGATTCTTGTTTATCACGGCGCAGACCCGAAAATCCTTACGGACGCGCATCCGCACATAGGCACGGACAAGCTTCCTACGATAATCGACAACATCAAAAAAACGATAGTAAGCTACGGCGGCGAGATTTTATTTACCACACGCTGCACGGAAATTTTGACGAGCGACAATTCAGCTGTAGGAGTTTGCTCGGAAGCTTCTTCGCCAAACAAAAAAGCCAGCTCCGCCGGAGATAACTCTGCTGGAGCGCAAGCCACCCACGCAATTTGCGGTGTTAAAGTCGTGGACACTCAAACCGGTGCGGAGCGCGTCATAAACGGCGACAAACTGATTCTTGCGTGCGGTCATTCTGCGCCGGACATTTACCGAATGATAGCCGCCGTTGATAATCGCGCTCTGGAAGCAAAAACATTCGCGGTGGGCGTTCGTGTTGAGCATCCGCGCGAAATAATAGACAAAATTCAGTATCACGGAAAAGAGCGCGGCAAGGTTTTGCCCGCCGCGGAATACCGGCTTACGGCGCAGGTTCAGGAGCGGGGCGTTTATTCGTTCTGTATGTGTCCTGGCGGTCTTGTCGTGCCGTCCGCTTCATCGCCTGACGGAGTTGTTGTGAACGGAATGTCGCCGTCGAGCCGGAATGCATACTGGTCGAACGCCGCGATTGTCGTTGAATGCCGCCCGGAAGACTATGCCGCGTGGGGCGAGTTTGCAGGTGATCCGCTTGCAGGACTTAACTTCAGGACGCAGATAGAGCAGGCGGCGAAAAAAGCCGCACAAGCCGCTGCAATTGGTACACAGGCTGCGACTGGTTCGCAATGTTCTGTTGCGTCGGTGGCGAGTGCTCAAGTCGCGACGGCAAGTTGTGCGTCAGTTGCAAATGCAACGCCGGCAACTGCGAACCTCGCACCCGAAACAACACTTAACCCACAAATCGCACCGGCGCAGCTTCTCTTTGATTTTTTGGAGTGTCGCCGTTCTTCCGCGCTGCCAAAAACGTCGTATACGCCGGGAATCGCATCCGTAAACTTGGACGAAGTTTTACCAGAGCATATTTCCAAACGTTTAAAAGAAGGTTTCCGCGTTTTTGACCAGCGCATGAAAGGCTTCATATGCAAAGACGCGCTTCTTATTGCGCCGGAAACACGCACATCAACGCCGGTTCGCATACTCCGCGACGCAAAAACGCTTGAAAGCCCGTGCATCAAAGGCCTTTTTCCAGCGGGCGAGGGTTCCGGGTACGCCGGAGGAATCGTTTCATCCGCGATGGACGGCGAAAACAGCGCAAAAGCGATAAGAAGCGCGGCGCAAAACGCCAACAAATGAGAGGTGGTGCGAAATGTCAATGATTAAAGCTGTCGTATTTGATATGGACGGCGTTCTTCTCGACACTGAGTCGATGAGCGACAGAAACTGGTTTGAAGCCGCCGACGAAATGGGAATTTCCAAGACGGACATTGCAGAAGCCTTGGAAGCTTGCCGTGGCAGCAACAGCCGCCATATCGAAGAGGAGCTTAACAGGCGTTTCGGTGCGGTTCCGGGCTTTACCGGCGCGAAGTTTTTGCAGCGCACAGGCGAGCTTTTCCACGACCTTGAAGTTACCGAAGGAATCCCCCTGATGAAAGGAGCCTCCGAAATTCTTGCGTATCTAAAAGAAAAGGGCTACCCGCTCGCGCTCGCTTCGTCCACGAAAGGTGAAACCGTAAAAAGGCAGCTTAAAAACGCCGGACTTATCGGCTTTTTCGATGCTCTTGTCACTGGCGACATGGTTTACAAAAGCAAACCTGACCCAGAAATCTACCTTACAGCGTGCAAAAAACTCGGAGTACCGCCCGAAGCGTGCGCCGGAATTGAGGACAGCCTGAACGGAGTTCGTAGCACAGCGGCGGCCGGAATGTTCGCGGTTATGGTGCCGGATAAAGTGCAGCCCACGGAAGAAATAAAGCCGCTGCTTTACAAACTTTGCGCAAATCTGCTTGAGCTAAAAGATTTCCTGTGATTTTCTTTTGTAGTTGTCTATATTTTACAACGAAGCATCGGTGTCGGGTAGGCAGTGCATCAATGCGTGTTCATTAGTCGGAATATGCCTAAATATACTCCGATTGCAGGTATAAATAATTCTGGATTATCCCCATCATAAAGTTTATAGCCATTCAAAGAAAATTCAGCACAAATCCTGTTTTCAGAATCACAAATCAGATATCTAGTTTTATCGCTCCTGAATAGATTCCTTAAACCAGCAAATCCAGATTCGTAGGTTGTTTCTTGTGGCCCTAAATAAAAAAATTCTTTTGTAACGTTAAAAGCATTGTCATCAGCATCCCCGATTATGACGTAATATTTTTTGTTGTCGATTGCAAAACTTGTAACGATGAATGGAAGCTGTCCTTTTTTTATATAAACACTGTCTATAGCAGAACTTTTTTGGAGAATTCCTTCTTCCGATATAGTTGAGAATTCATAAATGGATGAAAGACCTTTCACATCAATGTTCCAAAAATAGCCTTTTAGTTTAATTAAAACTTTATCTCCGATAACATCCTTTTCTGAAGCACTGTCATTGAAGTCATAGATAAGTTTGACATTCTGGGTAATTCCGTTATAACAAAAAGAGCCAAATGTACAATACTGATGCCTGAACATAAATGAATAGAACCATCTTGTTTCTACGGCATCAAAGTCCATTACTGATATAACGGTCGGCAATGTGGATAGTTCATTATATATGGTGGAACCGGAAATAACAGGTTCTGATATTATTGATATTCCATCGGCAGTTTCTATTGGATAAAACCCACCCCCTATTAATGTTTTACAAGAGGAAAAGCAGGGAATTAATATGACAAGTAAAACGTGAAATAGTTTGTTCTGTCTTTTTGTCATAATTACTTAAGTTTTATTTCACAGAACTTAGTTTCTGGAATTATATCCGCAATTGTTGGGTCAACAAGATCAAATGTCCATGTCTTTCCAAGATCACCAAGGCTAAAACCAAGAATTCTGACATCTTTAAGGCCAATTCCAACTTCTGCTGTCATTCGGCTTACATTATTCAGAGCGTATGTACCAATTAAAGAAGGTTTTGAGTAACCGAATTTTACAGAGCCATTAAATTCTGTAGAAAGATGGAAACCGCCGTGTACAACAGCTGCAATATCCATACTTACACCGGCTTTTACAAAAGGTTTAACAGAAAATCCTACAGTCATCTTGTTTAATTCCAAATTGAAACTTTCCCCTGTCAAATCGACATAATAAAGTCCCTGTTTTGATCCTAAATCTTTTTTATAGAAGTCGATATAAGGGCAAGAATACTTGATTATCCAAGCTTGTTTCCATTCGACACCATAATTAACACCAATCTCAACACCTCCCTGTGTTAGGTATGCCAAATAAATGTCGTAAGCGACAGTTCCGTCTAACTCCAAATTCAGCATCATTTGAAGTCCAAAAGACGAATCAATATTTATGCCTATTACGATTGGACCGATATTAAATGTTATAAGGTTCTTTGCAAAATTTCTTTCAAAATGAAGTACTTCAAATGATTGTTTTAGAATAGGAATATATACTGTATCAGTAAGCTCACTTGGTGTCCCCTCTTGCTCATTTTTTGTTGAATTTGAAATAGCTAACTCGCTAGATAGAGCATCTACCCTAGAATCATATCTTTGCGTATTGACACTTATACCTCCACCAATTTTAAAATATGCGGCAAATCCAATCGAGGATACTACGCTTCCCCAAGTGCTGGAAAAACTCCCTTTAATACCAATCGACAGTTTGCCATCTTTAGGTCTTAGGCTTACAGTTACACCTTTTGGATTTTTAGTATCTTTTTGGTTCATTACTTGCTGTGAAAAATCATTATTAGAATATATTTCATGGTATTTTCCATACTGGGAATCCATTTTCGCAATTCTATTATCGTAATCATTCTTATCTTTTGCGCAAACAAAACTTTCTTTAACGGAATTAATCAAATCAGAAAATGCATTTCTTTCCGAAATGTCATCTTCAATTACAACATTTTCATTATATGAATTTATATCGTCAATAACATAAGAATGAAAATCGGATTCTGTGATTACAACACTTGATAATGGGAGAATTTCTGAAATTGCCTGTGATACGGTTGCTTTTTGAGGACATACGGTAGGGAAATTTTTTTCAAGAAAAACTCGATTTAACTGTACTGTTTCTTCCTCAGAAAGAGAAGCGAACTGATTTAAACAGCCGTCTAATAAGTTCTTTGGTATGACAGTTTCTTGTTTTTCGCTTATGACTTTTATTAATTCTTTATCTACAAGGATTCTATTTAACTTCTCAATGCCACTCTCCGGATACTTTCCTGTTATTTCATCCGGAAGTTCTGCAAGGAGTACTTCCGGAGAAGAGAACGCAAAATCCACATCATCAAAATAAAAACATTCTTTGGGTATAAAATTATCAACATTTTCTAAGTCTTCATCTGAAACACTGCGTGCTGTTCTCGCATACTTATTGGTGGTAATTCGTTGATACACACCTTTTGCATTATCTATAACATAGTCACCAACTAGAGCACCCCTGATTACACTCCTTTGGGTTTTGTTTGTATATTTCTGGAAAATGAATCGCCCATCTGTATTTACACCTATAATTCCATTAGGATATGAATCTCCTGGATACTGATCTTTTATAACCGCATACATAGAAATGGTCAAAGAATCCTGCGAGCTAATAAAATTTAGGTATTTTGCTTCTTCATATCCATATCGTTTATATGGAGAATCCATATATTCCACGTCATAAACTCCATCACTATTTAAATCTGCGGAATCACCTAGATTGAGTGTATGTATAGTATCTGAACAGATTGTACCATTTTTATCAAAAATACGAACAGTAAACGAAACAAAATCATTGTTTATGTCATTAATGACAATAAGACCATAAACCGCTGATTCATCTATCTGTCGGAAAACTTCTTTGTTGTCTCCAACGACTTTGCGTTCTGCACGACATAAACGGATAGCTAATGAAACCCCTTTGCATAATTGTCCAAGAGAAACATCAGAATCATTGTAAATAACAGAACCTCCCATAAAACCTTGCGTTACAATAGTTATGAAATCAGTGGAGTTGGAAATATCCTTAATATTCATTTTTTTCTGAAAACTATCAGTCTGAAATGAACAAGAAATGAAAAACATCAAAACGATTGCCACTGCTGTAACAGAAATACTTTTTCCTTTAATCATGTCTACCTCCTTTTGTATATAAACTTACGTCTTCCATAATTATGGCAGATTAAACCTCTTTAGTTCTTATTTTACCATATATTTCATCATTTGTCATAGTTTACATGACAGACCTACAGTAAAAATACTTACGCTATATTTAGTTGAAACTAAAACAGAATTTCCTATTTGATTTGTATTTTGGGTTATTATGCCTATAGAATTAACAGATGTATAACCATCTGCATTTATATTTAAATATTCAATAGAACACAGAATACACAATTTTTCCACTAAATTGATTGAAAAACTCATTTCAAGTGAAAAACCGGATCCTTTCATAGAATCACAAAACTGTGTTAGACGTAAAAAATGATTATCAATAGCCTGAATCCAACCGAATGGATAATAAAAAGTTTTCACTTGGCATCCAAAATTATTTTTTTCTGAAAAACAATAACCTAGTTGTAAACCAAAACCCAAAATGAATCTTGACTGCTCATAAGTAATTGCGGTTCCGTTCAAATACTCAACGGCTTCGCTCCCATTCCATGTTTTTTGTTCATCTGGATATTGAAGATAACCATCATCTGTTTCTAGTTTTATATTTGAATAAAATCCCCTTGTTCCAACACAAAAGATTAATCTTCCTATTTCCTTTAATCCCCAAAAATCTACTTGAAATAAATAATCTTTATCTGTAATAACATTGTGCTTTGAAAACTTTGCGACAGAGCCCATTCCATCGAGAAAAAAATCCTTATCTGTTATTGTTCCTAGTGCGACTGGAATCGCAGAGTTTAATAGGAAGTGTGCATCAAACCAGCTATAGGAGTAATCAAGTGCACAAAGAAGAGATGGAACATAAGATTTCCATTCTAACTCACTTTCTTTTTCATTTTTTTCAAAAACATTTTCGTAAATATGATTAATACAAAAGCCTGCTGAAGTACTTAAAGTCAATCCATCGGGCAAAATACCATTTCCAAAAAGATAAAACTTTATCCAAAATAAACAGAGTAGAAATATAAAAACTTTTTCTTTTGTATTAAACTTTATCACATTTCCATACTAAATCCGTTTTTTGTGTTTGTCTATATTTTAAAACGAAGCATCTGGAGGCCCGGCAGTAAGCTACCGCCGGGCTTTTCTCACTTCCGGTAACGCTACAATCTATCGTCGAAAAAATCATTGACACCGTTCATACTATCACTGACAATGAAACTATGTATTGAGGTAATCACATGAAAAAAACATTCATTTTACTTTTAGTTCTGTTTTTCATTGCTTCATGCAATGTTTTTGAAGTGATGGACGAACGTTATGTACCATTTCAAGAGTTTCCTTCAATATATTTGGAAAATTCATCAAATAGCACAATTTCTGTCGAATCTTATTATTTTGATAAGCATACTAATCAAGATAAGCTGTGGGAAAGACAGGATATTTTGCCGGGCGAAACGAAGCAAGTGATGGACTGGGTTTATCCTACAAGGCTCTGTGTTTACATTGATGACTGCTTAGTATCCGATTATGTTGGCAGTAAGGTGACATTTAATTATAAAAGTTTGCCTAGAGGACTTCTGTCGGTGTCAATGGATTATGTATTTGATGCTGAAAAATACAATTATGCGAACATGCCGATTGATAAGTACGATTTTGAAGGGTACGACTTCAATTGGATTTTACATCATCCCGAAACTTGTTGTGGTTATCGATACGATTTAGTTTTCTCGGAGACACAATGAAAAAAGCATTCTTTTTACTTTTTGTTCTGTTTTTCATTGCTTCATGCAATGTTTTTGAAGTGCTGGACGAAAGGTTAATTTGGCCAATTAGTCTACCAGCATTTTATTTGAAAAACTCAACTGATAATACAATTTCTGTCGAATCTTATTATTTTGATAAGCATACTAATCAAGATAAACTGTGGGAAAGACAGGATATTTTGCCGGGCGAAACGAAGCAAGTGATGGACTGGGTTTATCCTACAAGGCTCTGTGTTTACATTGATGATTGCTTAGTATCTGATTATGTTGGTTCTAGCGATAAACTGAACAAAGATGAGTTAGAAGCCGGTCAATTAAGAAAAGTATCGACAGGAGAGAATTTGGAAAAGGTTGAATGGTGCGATATTCCTTCTGATAAGTACGATTTTGGCTGGCTTCCCATTCGAGAAAACTCACACCTTTTTGGTCGCAGACGATACAATCTAGTTTTCGGTGAATAGAGCAGAATATTCGTTTACAAATCGAACAGGTTGGTGAATTTTAAGCTTTCAAATTTCCGTTTTCAATCGATAAACTTTCATAATTCGAAAGATTGATTCTTTTAAGATTGTCGGAATATACAATGCTAATCGATTTTTCTTGGTTTAAAAAATCAAGCATTTTGACAAGCTCGTTTACAGTCGTTTCATCAAGATAATTAAAAGGTTCGTCCAATAAAACAAAGTCGCTGTAAGGCAAACAAGCCGCAATTATCCCGATTAACTGTTTGTTTCCATTGCTGTAGTCACAAATCAGTTTTTTCTCGTCCATATATTTTCTGTTAAAAAAACTGTTTATGACATTATACCGCGCAAGGATTTCTTTCTTTTTTATTCCGTATGATTTGCAGACGACATAAAAATATTCTTTTGGTGTCAAAAAATCGAGCATCCTTTCAATGCCTAAGAAGCCAGAGATTGTATTCTCAATTTTCCTGTAACCGGCATCTTTGCAAATAATTCCGAGCAACAGTTTTAGGAAAACTGTCTTTCCGCTTCCGTTTATCCCTGAGATTTTATAGTTCATGCCTTTTTCAAGCG
>JAEEGL011781255.1_pt1 | contig 12208 bp, 7 predicted proteins | sample 9134231 | NCBI WGS metagenome assembly JAEEGL01 (sample SAMN16246548, study PRJNA631951) | gut metagenome | biome: gut microbiome; feature: rumen; material: fiber-attached | host: Bos | place: Iran: Karaj | collected 2018-10
AAATTTAGTCATATTTCCCGATATATTCGCTAAATTTGTAATGCTATGAAAATCAATCTCGGAATCATCGGAGCCGGCTGGATAGCCGACAAGATGGCAGAAACAGTCACAGGGTTGGGGAACCCCGATATCGTTCCCTACGCCATTTCTTCGCGCAGTCTCGACAAAGCCGTTTCTTTCGCCGGACGCTGGGGTTTCAAGAAGGCTTTCGGCAGCTACGGGGAAATGCTCGCGGACCCCGCGGTCAATCTCGTATATATCGCCACTCCGCATTCGCACCACTATGCCCACGCACTCCTCGCGGTCGAGGCGGGAAAGGCCGTCCTCTGCGAGAAGGCCTTCACGGCCAATGCCCGCGAGGCCGCAGCCCTTCTTTCATTTGCGGAGCAAAAGGGAGTATTCATCACCGAGGCGATATGGACACGCTACATGCCGCTGTCTATGAAGGTCAAGGAGATCCTTGACAGCGGACGCCTCGGACGTCCTAAGATGCTCAGTGCCAGCCTGTGCTACGCTATGGAGCAAAAGGAGCGCATTCTCCGGCCCGACCTTTGCGGAGGCGCGTTGCTCGACCTCGGCGTCTACTGCATCAATTTCGCCCGTATGTATTTCGGCAGCGATTTCGCATCAACCGACTCTTCATACATCATCGGAGAGACAGGGACGGACATGTACGAGAACATCACTCTCAAATACAAGGACGGCCGCGTCGCAAACCTCACCGCAGCCGCCCTCGGCCGCTGCAACCGCGAAGGTCTCATCGTCTGCGACGACGGCTATATCGTCGTGGAGAACATCAACTGTCCCGAGGCCGTCAAAGTGTACAGGGACTATACCCTAGTAGAGGAGTACTACCCTCCTAAAGGCCAGGTCACAGGCTATGAGTATCAAGTCCTTGCGTGCAAGGATGCGATGGAGAAAGGGTGGTTGGAATCTCCTTTCATGCCGCATGCCGAGACCGTATCCATAATGGAGCAGATGGACGCTCTGCGCGCTCAGTGGGGCGTCAGATTCCCTATGGATTGATTTTTACGGGTGGATTTTGACGCATTGAAAAATTAATGTATATTTGCACCCGCATTGGGGCATTAGCTCAGTTGGCAGAGCGCTAGGTTCGCAATCTAGAGGTCGGGAGTTCGACCCTCCTATGCTCCACCGAAAAGGTCCGGCCATTCGGCTGGACCTTTTTTCGTGGAGCACCGCGCTGACCAGCAGCGCTCATCCAATGAGGGGGAGATCCCCCTCCACTTTTATCTTCCCCCGAAACCCATTGTACCGCCAGTGCGGCTCTGAGCGCTTCCGGGGCACATTACGGTCCAGTGACTCGCCCCTCAAGGGGGTCACTGAACCGCAATCCATCTTACACAGCTTTCAGCAGCACATCTCGGTTCAGTGGGTTTTCATGAGGGAGTTATATTCCTAAAATACACCAAAACATAGCTTTAGAATAGCCGTCGGAAATTCTGCGGCTGTCTTCGGATTGCCCTTACCGGGAATCCCGAGGGGCCAAAAGCACAAACTTGGCAGAAGTGGCGCTTTGTGCTCCTGACTCCACCCTGTGATACCGGGGTTGGAAGCACTTAGCGCTCTCTAATGCCACACACTGATCCCGACCCCTCGGGAAGTGAAACGATGTTGGTGTAAACAGGTATATCGTTCCCTATGATGAAGGAAGATTGATGAAGGTAGTCTGCTCCCTGACTGTTCCCATTCTGGAAGCCATCGACGGAAAGGTCTCGCAAAGCTCTCATCGGCTTCAGAATGCGTTCACTATGTTCAACGGGACGCGACGCAGAAATATTGCCTGTTTCTTCTGCGTCGCGTCACTCATGACGTCTGTAACTGGAACAAAACGCTGATTACCCGTCCGGTATCATTTCTGAAAAGGCTGCATGATACACCTCGCAACTCTTTGACAAGGCCCTACTGATTCTCCAGGATTGTGGCTTCCACCTCTTCGGGAGTGGGGTTGATCTTGAGGATGGTGCCGTCCGGGCCTATGAGGAAGCGGCCTCCTGCGGCATTGGGGATACCATACAACGTCCAGACGGACTGGCCCTCGCCGAGGGCGATGAGGTTTACCCAAGGATAAGCGTCCTGCGCCAAGGCCTTTCTCCATTCGGAATCCTTGAATTCCCTTGCAGCCCCAACGACGGTGAACCCGGCATTCCGGTACTTTTCATAAACCGGAATCAGAAGGCGGCTGTTTGACCGGCAGGGGCCGCACCAGGAAGCCCAGAGATCCAACAAGGCGACCTTCCCATCGATCAGGGACGACAACAGGACCTTGTTCCCTTCTGTGTCTGGCAAGGAGAAATCTTGATAATGAGCGCCTTCGTATACCATGGCTCCATCTATGACCTCTTCGGCCAGGAGGTGCACGTTGCACTCGGGGAAACTGTCTCTATACACTTCGTCATAGTGAGACAGCCAGAAGCTGACATCGTGATTGAGTGCAAGAGCAGTTTTCATTGCCTGAGTAACAAGATAGAGAGTGGCCAGCGTGGGCATTTCTCCACTGAGATGTGCCTTGTCGTAGTCCAGTTCCCGCTTCCGGATCTCATTCGACAACGAATCCTTTGCCTGGCCTTCCGGTGTCAGCATCTCTCCGCTCAATTCAAGTTTACTCAGAAGCACGGTCAAAGAATCCCGCTCGGCACCGGAAGTATCTTTGGAGTAGCACCTGTCCGACAGTTCCTTATACTCCTTCGTGAAATAATTGTCATCCCTAGCCATGCTGGCTGCTTCAGCCCAATCTTCCTGAAATGAGTTCTTTTTAGTTTCGCAATACAAGCGATAGAAAGCATTCAATGTAGACTGCGAACTGATATAGAACCCGGATTCTCCCCTTTCATCCTTTGAATAACTTACATACAGTTCCGGACTTTCCGCGAAAAAAGGAACGTATGCATAGGCCGTTCCTTTATAGGAAGGGACAAGGAATTCATAAACCGAAGTGGAATCCAAAGAGATGTATGCGTCTACTCTGCCATTCCGTATCCTGAACTTTGCCAAAGGCTTATCCCCGTGGAACACATCGTTTTTGTCCACCGGACAGACCAAAGCATATTTACCTTCCGCACCCTCGATGGTTCCGGTAATGTGGAAATTGCCCTCGTTCCGGCCGGTACAGGATGCCAGAGATGCCAAAACAAGTACTATCAGAATCGTTTTTTTCATTCATTTCTATGGTTGTCAGGTCCAAAATTAGACAAAATCAGATGTATACGCAAAAAACGGTCATCAAAACCCGCTGAACCAAGATGCAATGCTCAGAATGAAATTCTTATATTTGCACTGGATCAAACGAATTGACAGAATGAGCACGGAGACGGTTTTCCGGCCTATGCGCCGGTTCAAGCAGCAACTGACGGAGGAAGAATGCTTCAAAATCCTTGATGGCGGATACCGCGGAATACTGTCGGTAATCGGCGACGGAGGATACCCTTACGCCATACCCATCAATTATGTCTTCTTCGATGGGAAACTGTATTTCCACTGCGCCAGGAGCGGGCATAAACTGGATGCCATACGCGCGTGTGACAAAGCTTGCTTCACCGTCCTGGACGAGCCCGTCAAGGAACCCGGAGAGTGGTGGTACCACGTCAGGAGCGTAATCTGTTTCGGACGCATCCATATTGTTACGGACGGGCAGGAAAAGGAATCGATGCTCTGGCGTTTAGGCAGCAAATACTTCCCCGCCGGATACGACATCGGGGCCGATCTGGTCAAGAACGGCCCCAATGCGGAGGTTTTGGAAATGGTCCCGGAACACATCAGCGGAAAACGCGTCCGGGAGAAATGATCAGTTAATCAAATATATCTTTTTCAGTCCGTTATACGTACACGTAACGGTGGCACGCCCCTCCACTACGGGACTCACCTCACATCTGACCGCAGGATCCGAAGCCTTGACTTCCAGCTTGGTATCCTTCCCGACAGGGCCATACACCTGATAACGGATCTGGTCGGTCAGGCCATTGGCGTTGGAGCAGCGGATAGGGGTGTCCGGAATGTTGAGGGCCTTGCCGTCTGCGGTGATGGTCACCTTGGGAACCACAGGTTTTTCACAAGGGACGCTGCCCTTTGAGAAACCGATACCGTGGAGGTCGAACAGACCGACAGGACGCTGGGGCGTCTGCGGGCGGAAAGCTCCGGGACGCTGAGGCATCTGCGGAAGCACGACCTCAGGCCCTTCTACGACGAGATAAATGGCATGCTTGCCGGTGAGACCTTCAACAGCGGGAACTGCTACGCGGTAGTTGGTGACCGTACGTGGAGCATCTTCAGGAACGTTGATCACGGCGATCTCGCGTCCTTTCCAGGTAGCGTTAGCATACGGTCCGTCAAGCATCACGTGGATCTTGAAGGCGCCGCGTCCACCGGGAGTAAGGAAGAGGTCGAGACGCGTCCCGTCTCCCCTGCCTGTCCCTTCAAAGGCCTTGACGCCTTTGGAATCCTGCTGAAGGCCTCCGAAACCGAAGTACTTGAATCCAACGATACCGCCGTTGGTCAGACCGGCAAGGTCCATACTGTTATTCCACACGTCGTGGTTGTCCTGCATCCAGTTCTGATCGGTCATATAGCAGGCATAACCGGCTGAATAATAATTATATGGCGGCAGACCATAAATCTGGAAGCCTTCGCTTGTGACCTCCGCGCCGGTATAGGTCATCCCGTCCGACGCCGAAGCGACCCACTCGTTGCCCGGCGCGTACGGGTCGTATCCGGTAATACGGACACGGCCCCCGTCAGCGACCTTCTTCTGATCCCACTCGATCTTGACAGGTGCCACCATGCTCTGACGGGCATTTCCGAACCCGCGGGGAGGACGATGATAGAAGACATACCACTGGCCGTTGATCTCCTGAAGCGAGCCGTGGGTATTGTGTGCGGCATTGGCAGTCATCAGGTGCTCTCCGTTCTCGTCTGGAACTACTCCGCGCGAATCGACCAGAACACCGCCTGAACGCCAGGGACCAAGCGGCGAGTCGCCGTAAGCATAACGGAGGGCGGAATTGGTGGACTCAAGTCCATAGTCCGGCCCGCTGTATCCGGAGAAAACCATGACGTACTTGTTACCTACCTGGCGTATGCTGGAAGCCTCGAAGAAATTGAAACTGCCGGGATCCTGGTCCTTGTAGAGATAATTGTATACGGTGCCTTCCGGGTCACGTACGACGCCGTACCTCGAACTGGCGGGAAGGAAGAAATCGTGTATCTGCGTGCCGGGGCGCATGGAATACATGGTATCGGGATCCAGTTCCACGGCGGTGGAATGCTGGAATCCATAGTATACATAAGCCCTGTAACCTCTGGCAAAATCGGGGTCGTTCTTGTCCGAAACGGTCTCGATGAACACCGAAGGGTCGAAGTCAATCAGAGATCCGGGCAGGCAGCCACGACCGTCATCAGTAGCATTGACGGGGACGAAAGGACCGTCGGGACGGTCCGACTTGCACACCATCGCAACCCTTCCGCGACCGCGGGAGTGCGGATAAAGATAGTATGTCTTCTTTCCCGTAGCCTTATCCCGGACTTCCACTAGGTCGGGAGCGTACATAGTGTCCCACTGACCGTCGACGAACCAGGTAAACAGCGGTCCTTCGTCGCGCCATTGGCTCAGGTCCTCGACCGGAGCCGACCACATACGCACATCGCTTCCACAGTAAGCGGAATACGTGACGTCGTGCGAACCGATGATGTATGCACGGAATTTTCCGGGATTGTCCGGATCCTCGAATACGCGGGGTTCGCCGTCCGGAATATGCTCCCAAAGCGGGAGATAAGGGTTCTGGGCTGACAGTGCAAAGGAGCAGAGTGCTCCGATGAGGAAAACTGCTAACTTTCTCATAATCCGTTATTTTTCAGCATAAAGGCCAATCAGGGTACCGGTAAAGCCTCCGACGGAAGCCGAGGTCAGGTATGATGCGTCTACACCCTCCATGAGAGACTCCCATTTCTTACCGTTGACTGCATACCAGAAAGAGAAAGTCTCGCCGTCGGAAGTAATCTTGAGGTCGATGAACTTGTACTTCCCGAGTTTCATGAAAACATCGTCGCCCTGGATCTGGGCGAAACGCATCGGCTTGCCGGCCTCAGCCAGAATCTCGAACTCGACTTTCTGGAGGGCTATGCCATCCTTGCGGACCTTCATGTAGTACTGATGGCGTTCATCCTTGAAGAGCATCAGACCGGCGGACTCGGAGTACTTGGAAGGCGTGAAATACATTCTGGTCGTAGCGGAGAACTTGTGATGGTGCAAACGCCTGCCTACGAATGCCGGAGTATGGTTCCCTACGGACTTTTCCTCAGAACAAGTCAACTCAAGGAATCCCGGCACGTCGGTAAGGGAATACAGGTCGGTCGCAGGGGTGCGCAAGGTCATCCAGGCATCTCCCAGAACCGGGTCGTCAAACCCGTCCTCGATGGAGAAATTGCCGAAAGTGACCTTGTCCGAACGCTTCACTCCCTCGTGACGTACGATCATCGGAACGGATTCACCGGCAGGAAGGATAACCGGGAAAGCGTCATCTGTCCACTCCACGGGAAGCATGAACGTCTCGCGTCCGAGATTCTCGTAATTGTCGCGGTACGGACGGTCCGCGAGGAACACAGCCCACCATTTTCCGTTACCATCCTTGACAAGGTCGGCGTGGCCGGCACAAGAAACGGGATTGGGACGCGAAGGGTCGAGCCCGACCTGGGTGAGGATGGGATTCCCCTCAAAGGACTCGAACGGTCCGAAGGGAGACTTGCCCTTGAAGACGACTTCGGAATGCCATTCGCCGAAGTTTGTGCCACCCTCGGCGCACATAAGATAATAGGTTCCGTCGATCTTGTAGAGATGCGGGCCTTCGATCCAGTAGGGATTCCTCTCCGGCCGTGACCCCTTGTTCACGATGATCTTGCGCTCGCCCACCGTGCTGTCGTTCTCCACATCGAATTCGACACAGCGGATAGTACGGTGGCCGTTATATTCCTCCTTTCCGTCAGGTGCGACATCATTGCTGACGATATAGGCTTTGCCGTTGTCGTCAAAGAAGAAGGAAGGATCGATTCCGGTTACGACCGGAACATAGATGGGATCGGACCAGTCGCCCCAGGGGTCCTGGGTCTTCACATAGAAGTTTCCGGCAGCCACGTCCGTAGTGATCATATAATAGGTCTTGTTTGCGGGATTGTACTGGATGTCAGGGGCATAGATGCCTCCGCTTATACGCTGTCCGTCCAGATGCGGAAGCTGCTCAGGCCTGTCGAGGACATTCCCTATCTGCTCCCAGTTTACGAGGTCCCGGCTATGGAAGATAGGAACGCCCGGGAAATATGTGAAGGTCGAGGTAACGAGGAAATAGTCGCCCTGTCCGTTGGAGCAAATGCTCGGGTCGGAATACCATCCGGCCAGGATTGGATTGTAAACATAATCGTCTCCCGGAAGCGGATTCTGCGCGTAGAAATCGTCACAGCCTTCATAGGTAAAACTGTCGAACAGCGCCGTTCCCTCGGGCGCTTTCACGGAACAAGACACCAGCGCAAGGAGCGCCGCTGCCGCAAATAAAGAACATTTCATTTCAATATAGATTTATCCTGATACACAAATATAGAAAATAATCAGTTTATCCCGAATTCATCCGAGAGTATCCTCGTCAGGCCTTCGACCGTATCGGTCGCCGGCACTGCCCAACTGTTTCCGTACACGAACCTTGGAATGCCTCCGTTACACTGCGTAGAGGTGCTCCCGAAAAGGTCGGTGGTCCGCCGCAGAGTTTCCGTCAGCGCCGGTTCGGAGAGGAATGCGTCAAGCCTTACGGCTCCGACGGCGGCCGCCGCCCGCTCGCGGGCGTCTGCGACGCTCCGCGGGCGCCAGGGGCCGTCATCTCCCTCTCCGAACAGCCAAGCGTCGAAAGACGGAAAGGCCTGCGGATCGAGATGATAGACGGCAAGTGCAAGCCTTGCCAGCTCGCACGAACCTTCGAAACGGACCTCTTCCCTTGGGACGTATGGATTGCACTTGGGACTGAGAGGGCAAGGGCAAAGTACGAATGCGACCCGTCCGCCGAACGCATCGGAAACCTCTTGCAGAAGCCCGTGGATGCGCTGGCAATGAGAACATTGGTAGTCGTAAAGCAAGTCAATGACATACTCCGCATCGGGGTTGCCGACAACAGGATTGTCAACCGTCCTGATCAAGGGAAGCGGTTCTTCCATCTTCCCTGCCTGATAAACGGGCTCATATGGTGTCGACAGCTGGATGACTGCCATCAGCAGGGCAAGACCGGCTCCGGCACAAAGAGGCCGGACTCCCCTGCCGCCCGCACGCGGAAGTCCGAGCAACGCCAGCGCAGAAGCAAGTATCCCCAGTCCATGGGCGGCCATACAGTAACGGCAGATCTCACCTTCGGCAAAAAGTTGAAGTCCGATGAACCATACGGCGCTGCCTAGTATGGCACCTGCCAGTATCCGCAATGCAAGCGATGCAGTGTCCTTGATGCCGGAATCCTTGGAAAGGAACAGGCAGACGATGCAGAACAGGAAAGCCAGATAAACGCCGGCGGCGATTGCGCTGACAGGGAATATCCCGAACAGCTTGGACCAGCGTCCCGTCATAAGGTCATCGCAGGAGGCGCCGGCGCCGCATCCGGCGAGCGTCCCTCCCTGAAGGGTATGGACGCTCATCACGATGCAGAGCACCAATGCCGCGACGCCCACAAGCGCCGCGGCAAAAAGCAATCTCCGCGATTTCCGTGTCATGTCAGAAGCGGTTCGGAGCACCTGGAGTAGGCAAGGAACCTGTCACGGGCACACCTGGATCATAGTCTGAACGCAGGGGCGACGACACGGTAATACCGGAACCGGCAAAGGACTCCCCTGCTGCGTGGGCGGCCTTCAACGGAGCCGCCAGTACTATCGCGTCAGGGGCCGCAGGAACGGGACTGAACCAGCCTCTGCGCGCGGCGTGAATCTCTGCGATGGAAGCCTTCTCGTCACCTACGAACACTTCCTGTCCGACGACGAAACCGGCAACTCCGGACACCGACAGGCGTGTAGAGCCTTTCACTGCGGCCTCCGCCAGCGAAGAAGCGCCTGCAGAACCGATATTGGCAGCTATGACCTCCTCGTGACCGGGGCCGATGAAAAGCCTCTGGTTGATGACGAGTCCGTCGACGCTGCTGACCTTTATGTTGCGGGAACCGGCCTTGGCAGGAGCCGCAAGGGTAAGGCTCTTCTGAACGCGGAAGTCGTTTTCATTGTCGTCGTTATCCATTCCGTCCGGCCAGCGTGCGGCAGAAAGGTCGGGACTGACCGTCGCAGGAGCAAAGCCGCGGGGTGCCGCCGCTGCTGGAGCCTGTACGAAGTTGCCTGGCTCTTCAAGACCGGACTGTCCCTGATAGCCTTCACCAAGCCAAGGATCGACTATGCCGCCATAATTGAGTGCGTCCACGATATTCCCCTTCGCATCGCGCAGGGTCATGTTGCCCTGGGAAGCGGAGAGCGCCGGACCTCCGAAGAGCAGGTCTGCTTCTCCCTGGAATCCTGCATCCTTGACGGCGGCATCGAATACGACCTCGTCAACCTCGTGAGACGTCGAGAGAGGGCTGTCAAGTTCGATGGAATACACCAGCGCCAGGACGGGTTCGTTGCTGGAATGGTCGAAACGTGTCGCAGGCTCGAATGTGATGCCGGAACCGTTGACGGCATAAGGCATATTGGACGAATGGAAGAACTTCAAAGGCTCCTCAAGGTCCACTCCGGTACCAGGGTCCTCATCCGGACGGAGCGGTCCGTTCAGGGTGTTGCGGACGGAAGGAGTACCCACGGCCTTGACGGTAACCCATTCAATGCCATGCCCTTCGCTGTCGATGTCGAGACGGATCCTGTCCCCGACAGAAATGTTGGCAGTGGAGGAAAGCTTGATGTTGGTCTGGCCGGGATATGCATCCATCGCCAGGTATGCCTGAGTGCCGGGCTTGCCCACCTTGGTTATCGTAACCACCTCGTATTTCTCGCGGGAGTTGGAAACTGCCGGATAGGTGGCGCCGTAGCCGATGGCCATCTTGCCGCCAACGGTGAAACCGGCCGTGCTGGTGACGGGGATATTGTTAGATCCGGCGGGGATGGTGATGACGGGGCCTTCCGGAAGAGGCTGCCAAAGCGTGGTGGGCGTGCCGGGGGCGGTGCGGCGCATCATCGCACGGATATCCGTGGAAGGAGCCTCGGGAGCCGGGCTGTTGACAGAAACCACCTTGCGCTTCTCCCCTCCGATAAGGACCTCGTCACCGGCGGAGATGCCCGTTACATCACGTACATAAATGACCTTGTCTCCCTTGGCCGCAGGAGCGGCGAGACCGGAATTGGCAAGTCCGAGAAGGTAGAATCCCTTCGGAGCCAGTTTCGTTCCCTTTGGTATCTTGATGTCGGAGAACGACGGGATATTGATGGCGTGCTGGGTAAGCGTCCAGCCCGAGATGTCCACAGGCCTGTCACCGACGTTGTAAAGCTCGATGAAATTGGCCGTACGGTTGGAACCGGATGCAATGCCGAACTCGTTGATCTTGACAGGGTCCACGCTGCGGACCTTCTCCACGGCGGTCTCTCGGCGGGAAGCGCCGTCCGCCCCCGTCCAAGTCGCCACGGCACGGAGGTCGCCGTTGAACACCTTCTTGGAAGCCCTGACGGAGAAAGTCACTGCTACGGTCTGACCGGGAGCAACGGCATAACCCACCTTGCGGGTCTTCTCGCCTGAGCCCAGGACACCGGCCCTCCACCTGCGGGGCAGGTCGAGGGAGATCTCAAGGTCTTTGATCTCCTCTCCGGTGGTATTGACGAACACGACTGTCGTGCTGCCGCCGCCTCCCCTGACGAAAGTCTGGAGACCGTTGGGCGCATAGGTTTTGTCCGGAGCTGAGACGGAAAGAGGGGCTACCTCATACCTGGCGGCGACCACGTTTGCCTGGACGGCCAGATTGGTCTCCTCGGTCGGAAAAGTTCCGGCGACCGTCATGGCACCCTCGTAGAATGTACCGGAGGAACCGTTGCTGTTGTCACCGCCGTTGCCGAGCAGGACGGCGCCCTGCTTGCGCATCGGATCATAACTGTTGCGGGGGTTGCGGATGCGGCCTCCGTCATAATAAACCTTCAAGCCTCCGTTCTGTGCATCGCCGCCCATCGAACGCCAGTGGTGCGGCTCGCCGTCCGCGAAAGCAGTCACGAAACGCCAGGAAATGCTTTCCAACCCTTCGCAATACTTGTCGTTGGGATCCTCGTTCACGCAGCCGACGAGGTTGTTCTCCTGATCGGTCATGATCCAAGGACCCGGGGCATCGCCATGGTACCAGGACGGCTGGTTGCCATAATAGGTGGTCTCCATTGTACCGTCTCCATCGTCGCGGCTGTCGGTCTCGGCATTGCCGTAGTCGAAGCAGCAGCCGGAGTTGTAATGGTGGCCGTTGATGACCCAGTACTGGCCTTCGGCCAAGTCATCGACTGCTGTGCCCTTGGTGTCATTCCACCGGTATCCCATTCCGGGAGCGATGAAAACGCCATATACCTTGTGGCCCCCGAGATACACCGGAGCCCAGTCCGCCAGCGAGAGATTGTTGAATCCTCCCATGGCCGGACCTCCGAAACCGCCCCTCGGGGCCTGGCGGAGGTGGTTTTCGTACCCCGACTGGTCATAGATGACGGTGATCCAGCAGTAAGTGTCCTTGCAGAAAGCATCCTGTGCGGCTGCGTCAGCATACCCTCCGGGATCTTTCGAAGTCGGAGCGACGACGCCGATGTCCAGGGTCCTGCCGTCCGACTGGCGCATCACCTGATAAAGGGGACCGTCGTAGGAAGCGAGCAGTGCGCGTGTAGTACTGTGCGCGGTGGCGCAAGGGTTGCCGGCGGCGGCATAAACGTCGCAGGGGCCCTCCGGGCGAGGCAGGGTATCCCTCTGGGCGAGCGCCAGCGAGCCGATCAGGGCGGAAGGTGCGGCTATCGCCGCAGCCAGCGCGAGGCAGAAAACTATACGTTTGTCCATATGAGTTGGTTATTAGATTCTATGCTCTTCCAAATTTAACGTTTTCCCCAAAAAGAAAGAAGAGCGTGGTCCGTTAATCCGAGAAAATGACCGAAAAACAAAAACAAATCTTGCAATCCCACCCTTTTTGGATTATATTTGTTACCCGGTTGAACCTTATCGGGATATCCATGCCACATAGCATTC
>JAEEGL012132620.1_pt1 | contig 12208 bp, 9 predicted proteins | sample 9134231 | NCBI WGS metagenome assembly JAEEGL01 (sample SAMN16246548, study PRJNA631951) | gut metagenome | biome: gut microbiome; feature: rumen; material: fiber-attached | host: Bos | place: Iran: Karaj | collected 2018-10
TATGAGATCCACTTGATGAAAAATATCCCCATAAATAATTTGGATAGTACTGTCTTAAGTGACTGCTTGCATATCCTGAATCATTATTAGCTCCTGCTAAATAGTAAGTAGATCCAGTATTTAATAAATCAGCTTTATATTTCTTTAGATATCCATAATCAGACCAAGTCATATAACGAGCTGAACTAGCATATCCTCCATTAACGAATGTTTTTGCATTACCTGCATTATTAAGTGCGCCCAGTGCAGTACCATATGCTGTATTAGTGTGGTTAAAACATAGTGGTGTTCCAGCATGTATTAAGTATACTTGTGTTCCATTAACCATAAATACTTTCCATCCAGTTCCACTTCCGTAGTCACCAGATGCACAGTTAACTGTATAATTCTTACTTCTTCCTGCTGTAAATCCTCCAAATGATGCATCTCCTCCAATACTACTTGAACTTGGCCAGTTACCAACAGCATAGTTAGTAGCGTCACCTACTTTAGCTCTAGTAATGAAATATCTAACAACGTCAGCAGAAGGATCTATAGTAAAGTCTTTAGTACAAGTAACTGTTTGACCATTACTATATCTAACAGTACCAACAGCTTTATAAGAAGCTTTACTAGTAACTCCAGTAATATAAACAACATCGCTACCACTTTTTCCACCGACAGTAATATTTGTAGATGATATACCATCATTTAATGTGTGGAATGATACAACAACATTTTGTGTATATACTCCATTAGTATTAGCACCAGTTACTAATAACGAACAACTCTTCTTAGTAGACTGAACTATTGTAGCTCCTTGTGGTTTGCTAGGTGAACCAGATGAACTTCCTCCACTAGAAGGATTAACTTTAGTTACATTAGCAGTACAAGAACCTATATTACCAGCTTTATCTTTAACATATCCTGTAATAGTCATTGTAGTATTTTCAGTCATAACATATTGTTTATCATCATGAACTGTTTCATTTCCAAATCCACTATCAGATACACCACTTGTTTCATCGTTTGTATCTTTAATAGTTACTGTAACATTACTTGTATATTGACCATTATTATTTTTAGTTCCTTCAAGATTTAAATTACATGTTGGTTTAGTAGTATCTCTTCTAACTTCTAGTGTGCAATTAGTAGTATTACCATTATCGTACTGAACAACCCCTTCTAAAGTAGTAGTACCATCTTTCTTAACCATATAAGAATCTACATTCTCACTAGGTATTTCAGAATTCTTTTCATGAATATAATACTTAGATATTGTTAAATCTCCAGTATCTAAAGTAGTTAACTTAACATTAACATCAGTTAAATACCAGTTATCTTCTCCTTGAGTACCACCTGCTACTTCAAGTACACATTTACCAGTACCTTTAGCAACACTTACAGGTATTGAACAAGTAGCAACTTCATTCTTACTATTATATACAAATCCTTTAACAGTAACTGTACCAGCTTTTTTAATTACAAATTCTTCTCCGTCAGCTTCACTTTCACTAAGACCAATTACTTTCTTAGTAATTTTTCCTTCAGGACTAACTTTATCAAACCCTACAGTTACAGGACTAATATAATTACCATCTTTATCCTTTTGACCATCGACAATCTTAAGAGTACAACTCATACCATTACCGAATAAACTTCCAGGAGCTCTAGTAAATAAAAAGTAACCAAGTGCAACTATCAATAATATAATTACAATAATTACTAAAATTAGATTTCTTCTTTTCTTTCTTAACTCTTCATCATCAGCGTACATAGAAAAACCTTCTTTCTATTTTACTTATATCTTTATTTTATATTAGTAATATTTTATTGTCAATTTCATAACAAGAAAAAAGAGAGTATATACTCTCTTATTCGTCAATCTCTAAATCTGCTAGTAAAGTAGAATTAATTATCTCTATAATCTTATCTAGCATTGAATTATCAAGTGTATCATCATCATAGTCTTTAGTAAGTACTGATAAGTCCCAAGATCCACTAGCATTTTGTACTGCATATACGTTTGTCTTAAGAACTACTACTGGTCTAACACCAAGTGTTTGGTAGTTAGCTTCATATACTTGACCATATAATGAAGATGATGCTCCATTTCTAACTGCATATAAGTTATTTGTCTTAGTTCCTTGAGTAGCAAGCCAGTAAACAACTCCAACATTTCTCTTATTGTTAGCAGCCGCATTATTATTAGCTCCATAACTCATAGCATCGTTATAATCCATAAATCTTACTTTAGAAGCATATTTACTGTCTAAATATTTGCTTCCTAAAGCATTAATATTTGATACAGCTTGAGAACCACTTATGTTACTTGCTTTAGCATAACACTCTGGAACTCCTTTACTTACAAGTTCAACTCCTGAACTAGTAACTTTTAATACTTCCCAACCACTAGCTCCAGCAGTATCTCTACTAGATCCACATACAATACTCTTAGCATTCTTAGTATAGTTAACTGTATATCCAGCTTTTAATACTTGAGTAGCTAAGTTTCCAGTTTGAGGAGTACTTCCTGAAGTAACTGTGAATGATTTAGAACATGTTGCAGTATGACCATATGAGTCTTTAACCATTCCTACTAATGTATAATTTCCAGGAGAAGTAACACTAAATGTATTATTTCCTGATAATTGAGCTTTTGTTCCAATACCGTATTCAGTAATCTTAGCTCCGTTAGTTGATTGCATTGAAGCAAACTTAACAGTAGCATTGTTTAAATATCCTCCACTACCATTAGCAGTTGCATCAACATAAAGTGAACAACTAGGAGTAGAATCTTTTGTTTCAGTCTTTTGAGCTATAGTAAATGATACTCTACATTCAGCACTATTACCATTGCTATCTTTAACAAGACCATATATCTTATGAGAACCTAACTCACTAACAGATAAATTATCAGATCCATTTAACTGAGGTGATGTAGATATTCCATAAGATTCAATCTTAGCATCTTTATCTGTTGTCTTACTTTCAAATGTAACTTTAACTGTTCCAATATATTTACCATCTTGTGAAGTTCCTGTTACTTTTAACTTACATGATGGATTAGATGTACTTTCTTCACTACTTCCATCTTTTGAAATATCAAGTGAACAAGTTCCTTTATTACCTGCTCCATCTTTAACATATCCGTATACTACTGTTTTACCACCAGCATTAACTGTATATGTTTCATCTTTATAGTTTTCTTCAACTCCTACTCCTTTTTCTTTAAGAGTACTTGTTAAATCTTCTGCTTTTTCAAATCCAATAGTAACGTTTCCAGTATATTTTCCATCACTATCTTTAGTACCGTTTCTTACTTCAAGAGTACATGTTGGTTTTTCAGCATCTTTTTTAACTTTAAGCATACAAGTAGATTCAACACCACTGTTATCTACAACAGTACCGATAACTTCAACTTCAGCATCTTTCTTAACTGTGTATGTATCATTATTTTCTTCAGGTGCTCTATTTAGTATTTCATCAGTATCAAAATCTCTTGTTACTTCTTCGATTGAGTATTTCTCAATTGTCCCACCGTCAACTGTCTTACTCTTAAATGTTACTACAACATCACTAGTGTACCATCCGTTTTCACCAGGAGTTCCTGATTTAACTTCAAGTTCACAGTTAGGTTTAGCACTTTCAATAGTAAACTCTTTAGAACAAGTAGCACTTACTCCTTTAGAGTCTCTAATGTATCCGTATACAACAGTTTTACCTGATTTAGATAATTTATATACATCGCTATTTCTTTGTGAATCAGTAATACCAATTTTCTTATAAGTTAATGTTAATCCTTTAGAAGCTTTAGTCTTATCTTTATCAAATTCAATTGTAATAGGACCAGTATATGCTCCTTTTTCATTTTGTTTAGTATCGCTTGTAACAATAAGATCACACTCTGGCGCTGTATTCTTAGTTTTAGGTTTACTATTACTTCCTAAAATTAATAAGAATATAAGAAGTATGATAAGTCCAACTATTACAGCTATCGCAATTATAAGATTTCTTCTTTTTCTCTTAATCTCTTCTTCATCATCATACATACGACAATACCTCACTTTAGTATATTTATACTTTAATTCTACTTTAATAACAATGAAGTGTCAATGAAATGAAAAAAAGACTTAACAGTCTTTACACTTATTTTATATGGTTTTTTCAACTTTTTTAGTCTTTATAAATTCACAGTATTCAATATCATCTTTATCGCTAGCAATAGATAGTGAACTAGAGTCAATATTAATACTTAAATCGTCATGATCAATAATAGGTATATTAGTAATTGATGTTGTATCAGACACTTTATCCACCATAGATGTGAATAATTCTTTATCAAAAACTTTTGAGTAAATATAAATAGAAGAGTTTTCCACAAAATTGTTAGTAGTTAATAGTTTAAATGCATCAATTGGAGTAATAGCTCCGTTAAATAAAAACTTACCTGTTTCATTAATAGATGCAATAACTGTACTATTACCAGTAAAAGAGGCGAAAATATCCTCATTATCATATGCAATCGCATATTCGTTAACGTCTACATCATAACAAGGATTTAGTCCTTCATTATTAACATAATCCCTCGGGTCTTCATAACTACTAACTTTTATATACTCTCTATCCATATTCCTACCTCTAAACTATAAAGTTTTTGTCTTTGTCTTACATTTTTTATAAGTTGATACAGTATCTCTTATAGTTTTTTCAACTGCCTCGATAGGAAGTTTATCAAATGCTTCAGTAATTGAACATGATAAATGATATAACTGAGCCTGAATATTATCTTTTTCAGGATTATCTCTATCCTTAATTATGTCAGTAAAATCGATTGTACTCTCATCTTCTTGTCCAAGAGTTGCAAAAAACATCGAACCTTGTAGATAATTCATACCAACATTAATAGGAGTACCACCAAAACGAACACTGTAAGTTGCTCCACCATCATGTTTAGTTGGATAATAATAGTTCTTACTAGCATAATCATCAATAACTTCAAATAAATATGGTAATAATTTAACATTTCTAAAGTCTACTTCAGTATTCAAATTACATAAGAAACCATTTGAACATACTAAGAAGTCTTCTTCTTTCAAATAGTCAGTAAACCATCTAATATATTCTTTTCCTTTAACATAAGAAATTGCTTTTTGCTTTTCTTCTTCTTCTTTTGCATTTCTTTTAGCAAGTTCCTTTATAAACTCTTTTCCTTCTTCAGAATCTATATAACTAGCTAATCTTGTAATCAAATCGTCTCTCATAAAAACCCTCCTGAAACATATAAGATTTATTATAACATTAATTCTAATTATCGTATAACTTTTTTACTAAAATTTTTAATATTATCACCGTCGTCCATCTCATCTAAAAAACTCATTAAATCTATTCTAGAATTAAACTCTTTACCAAGTTTCTTTCCATTCTTTTTAGATAAGCTTGAAGCGAATAAAACATTAACTATAAACTGTTCAAAAATATACTTATTAATCATATATAATTCATCAAAATCATCATTAGTTCTTACAAAAGAACCTAAATCTAAAAAGTAAATTTTATTATTAGATATCATCAAATTGCTTAAATGCAAATCAGCAAGTTCAATTCCGTTCATAGATAAAATTCTAATATCATCAAGAAGCAAACTGAGTTCTTCTTTAAGATGCTTTGAATCCATAGAATAAATCTTATCAAACTTATCTTCTTCTAAATAATTAGCAGAGTATCCTAAAGTAGTCCCTTCTTCATTAGAAATAACTTCATTTGGTACTACAAATCTCTTAAGTTTTAATTTTGATAAATACTCGATATCTTCTTTAGATAATTTACTTATTAAAGGATTGTCCTTATATATCTTAAGCACTTCATTACCAAGCCTATAAAAGTTACCTTCACTACCTTCATTAAGATATAATTTATCTAATTCTTTTTCATCCATATCGAGCAATCTTTTACCTATGTATAGTTTCATTTTACTCACCATAATTAATTATATAACAATAAAAAAAAGACTACAATGTAGTCTTTTAATTAGCATTAGTTCTTAATCCTAAAAATGCCTTTAAATCATTAATATTCTTAAATCCAAGTTTATTTAAATCTTCTGAAAACTCTTGATATACTTTTAATGCTTTAATTGCTTTCTTATATTTATCTAAATCTCCAGTATTTGTTCCTTTTTTAGGAATGTACTCTTTTTTAGTTGATACTTCTTTAACTTCTGTGTTATTTCCAGTATTAACCTTTTTTATTTCTTCTGATAAAGCCGCTCTTTGTTCTCCCACTACTTTATCGTAATCTTCTCTATTTAAGTTGTTGTTTTCTAACTCATTCTTAGCATTTTCAACTTCTTTAGCTCTTTCATTTTTAGATACTATTTCTTTAAGTTCTTTAAGTCCACTAGGAGGAAGCATATTTTGATCTCTTAACATAGATAATCTAAAGTATTTAGCAAGATCTCTAAACTCATTAGATAAGTTTGTTTTTTTATCTTCTTCTTTCTTAGGTATCTTATTTGCTTCTCTTCTTGCTTTTTCAACTTTATTAATTGCATTAGATAAATCTTCTCTTTGTTTTTTATAGAACTCTTCATATTCTTCTGGAGCAAGTTCTTTATTCATTAATCTTCTTCTTGCTTCTTCAAGAGCATAGTTTCTCTTACTTCTTTTTGTTAATTCATTAAGTTCTTTTATTCCTTCAGGAGGAAGTTGTCCATTGTTTCTAAGAATAGATAGTCTAAAATATCTAGATAAATCACTAAACTCTTGAGATAGTTCAGTAGGATCTTCACTTACTGGTTCTTCAGTAATAACTACTCTGTTTGACTCTCCACCTTCATCTTCATCGCTATCTTCATATACTCTTTTAATTTCATTTGATAAAGCATCTCTATGAATACTATATATCTGTTCATATTCTTCAAGAGTCATTTCATCATCAAGAAGTTTCTTTCTAGCTCTTTCAATAGCTAACGCTCTATCATTTCTTTCAACTATTTCATCCAGTTCTTCATATTCTTCTTCTGATAAGTCTCCATTATTTCTTAATACTGATAATCTAAAATACCTAGCTAAGTCTTTAAACTCTTCAGACATTTCATTATCTTTTGGAGAATCATTTAAAGCTGTATTCATAATAGCTGCTTCAAGCGCATCTCTATTAACTGCAATTATTTGATTGTACTCTTCAACACTACACTTACCTTCTTTATAATCGTTAACAGTATCTTCAATAGTCTTTACTCTAGCACATCTATTAACAATATCATCTATTTCTTGTAATCCTTGAGGAGTTATAACACCTCTATCTCTAAGAATAGACAATCTAAAGTATCTAGCTAAATCTTTATATTCACCATTTAAATTGATACCACTATTCATAATAATCCTCCATATTATACTTTTATAATACACTATTAAATTATAAAGTTAAACACCTTGATTACCCCACTTTACATATAATTAGTCAAAAAAAAGAAACTTATATAAATAAGTTTCTATAAAGTTTTACTTTTATCATTAATAACTTTATTAATCTTTTCTATAAATTCATCTATAGGAAGTGTAGTAGTTGATTGTTCTCCATACTTTCTATAACTTATAGAGTTATCTTTAACTTCATTATCTCCAAGTATTATTGAAATTGGTACTTTCTTAATTTGGCTTTCTCTCATCTTATAACTTAGTTTTTCATTTCTATCATCTATCTTTGCTCTTATTCCATTTTCTTCAAGTTTAGCAAGTACTTTATTAGCATAATCTAAATGATATTCATTATTAACTGGAATAATATTAACTTGCTGTGGTGCAAGCCAAAGTGGTAATACTCCTTTAGTTTCTTCAAGTATAAATGCCATAAATCTATCGATTGATCCAAGTATTGCTCTATGAAGTACTACTGGAGTTTTCTTTTCTCCATCTTTATCTACATATTTAAGATCAAACTTAGCAGGTAAACAGAAATCAAGTTGGCAAGTAGATAAAGTGTATTCATTACCAACAGCAGGTTTAACGTTAACATCAAGCTTAGGTCCATAGAAAGCTGCTTCACCAATTTCTTCAGTATAATCAATACCTAAGTCATTTAAAACTTCTCTTAACTCAGATTCAGCTTTATTCCACATTTCATCATCTGGATAATATTTAACTTTATCTTCTGGATCTCTTAAACTTAATACGCATCTATAATCTTTAATATCAAAGTCTTTATAAACATCGAATATTAAATCTACCACTGCTTTAAATTCATCTTTAATTTGTTCAGGTGTTACGAAAAGGTGAGCATCATTTTGACAGAAATGTCTTCCTCTTTCAATACCTTTTAAAGATCCACTTGGTTCATATCTAAAGTCATGAGCAACTTCACCAATTCTAATAGGTAAATCTTTATAAGAATGTAACTTATTAGAATAAATCATCATATGATGTGGACAGTTCATTGGTCTAAGTACAAAACTTTCTCCATCAACTTCCATTGCTGGGAACATATTTTCTTTATAGTGATCCCAGTGACCACTAGTCTTATATAACTCAACATTTCCAACACATGGAGTCATAACATGTAGATAGTTAAGTTTCTTTTCTTTAGCTTTAATATAATTCTCAAGTAATTCCCAAATAATATAACCATTTGGTAAATACATTGGAAGTCCTCTTCCAACAAGATCGTCTGCCATAAAGATTTCCATATCTTTACCTATTTTTCTATGATCTCTTTCTTTAGCTTCTTCTAGTTCTTGAAGGTGTGCTTCAAGTTCTTCAGGAGTTGGGAAACAAATACCATATATTCTTTGTAACATCTTGTTTTTAGCATCACCCTTCCAGTAAGCACCACTAACCTTTAATAACTTAAAGTTCTTAAGTAGTTTTACTGTCTCAACGTGAGGCCCTCTACATAAATCAGTAAAGTCTCCTTGAGTATACATAGATATAACAGTACTTTCTTCATCCATTCTAGATATTAAATCTATCTTATATGGATCATCTTTAAACTTTTCTAAAGCTTCTTCTTTAGAGATCTCTTCTCTAACTATTCTTTTTCCATCTTTAGCTAGTTTTTTCATTTCTCTTTCGATATTAGGTAAATCATCTTCGGTTAGAGTAACATCCCCTAAATCGATGTCATAGTAGAAACCTTCTTCTACAACTGGTCCTACCCAAAACTTAGCATTTGGATAAAGATGTTTCACTGCTTGAGCAAGTAAATGTGCGCAACTGTGATTTAGTTTTGATAACTCTTCATTTTCTTTTACATTTATCATAATTTACCTCCTTATAAAATAAAAAACTCCACGCATATATGCGAGGAGTGAGTTAACACGGTACCATCCTTATTGGTTCTTAATTTAAATAACGGCTTTTATACCGGGAATCTCTTTCGAGTCCAGTTCATAGGTAGTAACTTTAATTATACTTAAATTATCTTTCACCAAGTGATAATCTCTCTACATAAGATCTAATTAAAATCTCGTCCTAATCAAAACTTTTCAAAAGTATTGTATCACAATAAAAATATTTTGCAAGTCTAGTCTTTATTAAAGGCTCTTTTATTAACAGGAATATATAAACTTTTTACTTTAACAGCCATATCATTTTTACATATAACATGATCTTGTACGTTATATCTAAACTGGTTGTTATCATTGTCTATAACATATAAAGTTTCTTCAGTTTGATCATACATCATATAGTTGATTGATTCACCACTGTCTTTAAACTCTTTTCCAAATATATATGGAAACTCAAGTTTAAATAATTTAGACTCAGTAAATAAATCATAATCTAATAGTTTCGCTCTTAATAATGTATCTCCAAATTCATAAACCTGATCATAAGATATTTCTGCTCTAATAACACTACTTTTTTCCATGTTATTAATTACTTCCTAATCTTCTTGCAACTGTCTTCTTAAGTTGTGGTCCTCTATCTATCTTACTATTCAATTCTTTAAGTTCATCTTCAACTACATCTCCAATTAAAGATAAGTCTTCATTGCTAATACTATTACTTGATAAATCTTTTACTAATGCATTTCTATAAGATATTACAGACATTACATTATAAGATGCTTCACCATAATCTCTATCACTATACATCTTTAAGTATTCATTTTTCTTATCTATATAATCAAGCATCTCTTTAAATGATAAACCACTAGGCATATTATCTACTATTTTTTTGTAAATAGAATCATTTGCTTTAGCCTTAGGAGACTTAAGAACATAAGTGTGAATATCCATTAATGAAGGAATCTTTTCACCATTAATAGAAACTATATCACCACTATATGGATCAACAACTACGCCTCTTAATTCAGCTCCTTCTGGAGTAAATTTAAGATCACCTGGCTCTAAATTCCAATTAAATTTTGTATCGTAACCACTAGAAGTAATATAATCAATTTTTAAGCTATCAATTAAATCTTTACTATTAATATTTCTAAGTGAATCACCTACTACTTGTAAGCTACCATCTAATTTAACTATATATCCATTTGGAAATCTATAATCAATTAACATAGTATAAGTATTTTCTTCATAAGAATTAAAGAATACATATTTATTATCTGATTCATAAAATCTATAAGTAATACCAATACCTGTATTACTATTATGATCCTTAATAATAATTGATTCACCTTGTTTTAAAATATCATAAGTATTACCATTAACAGCAATTTCCTTTAATTTAAAACTAGGTACATCTTTATATCCGTCAATAACCCTAATAATATTTGTTAATTCATCTAATTTAAATAAGTCTTTTATTTCATCTTTTGTCATAATATCTCCTCCAGAAAACAATTATTTATTATAAATAGAATAGAATAATTAGTCAAATAAAAAATAATGAGTTTCCTCATTATTAATTACATTCTAAAAAAACTTCTTTCTAGTTTTTCCATATTTCTAAATAATTCACTTTCTAAAGGTGGAATAATTTCTTATCTAGCTCTTGAACCAGCATAAGCATATGATTCAAATTGATTTTCTTCACGCATACTATTAAACTTAGCATCTTTAATATTATGTTCAATTTCTTTTAATTCATCATAAGACATTGTTTTATCTCTAATACTATCAAAGAAACTATGAGTATCATCTTCATAAGTAAACATATCTACTTCATTACCATGTTTATCAGTAATTTGTGAATGATATATTAAATCAGAATATGTATATACTCCATTAAAGTCTGCTTTAGGAAAAGTATTAATAGATACTAACTTATTCCACATACCATCTTCATTAACATAATAAGAAACTTCAACGGTATCCATATCACCATTATAGTTAATCTCTATTCCTTTATTTTCACTAACACCTCTAACTACATTCTCATCTTTTGAACATAAATCATTTCTAAAATTTATTCCAACTGCTTGCTTCATACTATTTATTATGTCTGCAATTTTTGATACATGTAGAACGTTAATCGCATCTAATTCATTCATTATTTACCCTCCTCAGGATTCTTTTTATCAAAGTTGTGTAAGTCACAAGAAGATGATGCACCACTTTCACTAATGAAATAAGCACATAAAGTAAAGTAATTCTTTTTGATAAAACAATCAGCACCATTAAATCCTTCATAGTCATATTCTCTAGTTGCTTCTTCTTTACCTTCTCTTAGTTTATTTGGTCTAACTCTTCCATCAAATATAATGTATTCAACATTGTCATCTGTTACTTTACCATCTACTGTAATCGTAACATGATTTTTAACAAATGTTACAACAACTTCACATCCGAAATGTGTTCCCTTCCAAGATCCATCAAGATATTCTTCAGTTGCATCATCAAAAAACACATTATTAGAACCCTTAGTATTAAAGTCATATCCATCTTTTAAAACAAACTCATGAAATATTTCATCTATTCTAGCTTGTGATTCAGAACTTACGGTAGGAAACTGATTAGAAGACTTATATATCTTTTCTCCTGATGCGTACTCGCAGTTAAGTAAATCTCCAATACCTCCAGGAAGTCCATCAACATAAACATTATGACCATTACCTCTAGTTTCATGATTATCTTCAATAACTTTTTGAAGAGATTCTAGAATACTCTTATCATCAGTATCATATTTAATATTATATAAAGATCCATCTCTAGAATAATATTCTCCTCCACCAGCGCAGCATATTCTAAGTTTACCTTCTTCAGTTGGCATAGCTGAATATCTTTTTTTAGGTCCATTATAAGCAAAACTAATTAAATCTTTAGAATTAA
>JAEEGL012164548.1_pt1 | contig 12208 bp, 10 predicted proteins | sample 9134231 | NCBI WGS metagenome assembly JAEEGL01 (sample SAMN16246548, study PRJNA631951) | gut metagenome | biome: gut microbiome; feature: rumen; material: fiber-attached | host: Bos | place: Iran: Karaj | collected 2018-10
CAGAGGTGCAAAATACGTTTTATAGAACGTTTCCTTGCCCGTGTTGTCCAAGAAGTCGAAATGAATGCGAAACGTGAAACGGCGAAGGGCTGCTGGGTCCAGCTTCTGGATGAGATTGGTCGAAACGGCGAAAATACCGTTGAAGTTCTCCATTTCCGTAAGGAGCGTGTTGACTTGGGAAACCTCCCATGAACGCTGTGCGCCGTCGCGGGACGAAAGCATGGAGTCACCTTCGTCGATAAAGAGAATTTCATTGTTCTTTTCCGCCTCGGCGAAAGCGGCAGCAAGAAGGTGTTCCGTACCGCCAACATACATCGAGAGCAGTTCGGATGCGTTCTTAATGTTCAGCTTCTTGCCAAGCTGCTTCGCCAGATACTTGACAAATTCAGTCTTGCCACTTCCAGGCACGCCGTGGAGCAGCAGGTTCATTCGGGGCTTGTCACGTCCAGCCAGACCGGGCTGATCCTTTATTTCCAAGAAGTTGCGGCACACTTGGATGATGCGTTCGGGACGGATGCCCGACTTGATGTTCAGCCCCTCAAGCGAGTAGTCGCGTGCGGGATCAAGCCGCTCATCGCTGGATTTGCGGATGCCAAGAAGCGCGCAGTGCGCCCGCAGGAATGTCGAGACGCAGTCTTCGAAAGACTTTGCGGAATCCGCCGCCACAAGGGCGGCCGCATTCTTCACCGCCAAAGCTATACCGCCCGCGTTGACTTTGTATTTACGGGAAACATCATTGATGAATTCTGACGAAAGTTTGCCTTCGCAATGTTCTTTCTTCAGGCAGTTCTCCCAGATGTGGACACGAGTTTCAGGGAGCAGTTCGTCAAAGAGCACTGAGTAGTCAAAACGGCGACGCGAGGACTTGGCGATGGCATCCTGCTGGGAGTTGCATATCCAGATGACGGTGTGGCGGTTTTCATCGATGACCGTGTTGAGCTGCCCCTTGGTTTCGGCTCCGTCATCGCGAGTGAAGAACATGCCGAAAAAGCTGTTGGCACGGTTCGCTTCAATCATGTCGTCGCATTCGTCAACGACCAGCAGGCATTTGTCTGGATCCAGTTGTCGCTGGGCCGCCGCCAATGCCGCATAACGGAAACTGGCGGAATAGGAGCGGTGATTTGACTCCTTGTCATTCTGTGCGATGAAGTATAGTTCACGCCCCAGTTGTGCGGCAAGAGACTGAGCAAAACTGGTCTTGCCAGCGCCTGCCGCGCCATAGAGCAAAATGGAAATGCCATTGTCGGCGGGCTTGCTTCTGATCATATCCACGATGACCTTTCCATGTTCCTCCGCGATTTTGCCGTGGAATTTCCATGGAAGGGCTTTTTCCGTCGATTTTGTCCAGAAACGCTCGGAGAGTGCCTGGGCGCTGATTCCGATAAGAAAGCTCATGAAGGCACGGTCCACGTCGCCATCCTCGTCGATGATGCCGAATTTATGCAGATTTGCGTTCTCGGCGAGATATGCTCCGATTTGGAATTCGTCTATACCTGCAGCTACAGCTAGCTTGCGCGTGTCGAAGGTATTGCGGTAGGTATTGATAGCAAAGTCGCCCAGCTTGAGGCGTTCACTTTCCTGCAAGAAAAGCACCATAAGGATGTCGCGTTCATGGTCATCGAGCCCAAGATATTTTTGGAGTTCTTCGATACGGGTCTGGATGGCACGTGGATGGAAGTCCTTGCCTTTGATGATTCTGCTGTATTCTGCCACACGGGTGTCCATGATTTCCGCCAACATTTCCCAGATGGTTTTACGGTTGGCTATGTCCTTATATAGCATTTCCAGCAGATCGTCTTTGTCGCGTGTACGATTGCGGTGATGATAGGAACTGGTATTTTCTTCAATGAATTCAGACTGTTTTATTTTGGAAGGAATCAACTCGTCAAGCAGATTTTGGAATTCGTCACCCTTGATGAAAGGGGCGACGGCCTCCCAGATATCATTGTCGTGGACATCCTGTGGTCCTGCGTGATGGAAAACGCGTCCAAGCACCTGGCAACGGTTCAATGCCATATAATGGTCAATGTTTGGACCGAACAGGCGTTCCCACTCCAATTGCTCATATTCGTTCTTTCTAGCAGATGTCTTTCGTGTGCTTCCCCTTTTCATGTGTGTCTCCCCTTTTTCCAAATCGCCGATGATTAATTCCAATGGTGATTTTCTCATGTTTCTCCCTTGTGAAAATATAAACGTAGTTAGGGACCAATTTATTTGTAGCGAAGAAGCCTAAAGCTGGCGGAGCCGTCGCAATTGTCCAGAATTTCGGGATACATGGCCTCCATCATCCTGCAGGCCTTGACAATATTTCTGGCAGCCACAATGGCCTTGATCAAATGACCGCCTGCTTTGAATTTCACTGAAAAATGCTTCATGATTCCGCTTCTCCGTTTGTTTGCGATAATAGTCTTCTGTTCAGTGTTCCTGCCGGCGTGTATGATACACCGACAGGTGATCAGGCTGTCAGCCAACCTGAATGATGCAGCCGATGTTGGCGCCGGGATGCTGCTCCTGGGCCAGCAGGCGAGCCTGGCCGATGCTTTGTACAGACATGACAGTTTCAAGCATTCCACAGGGCTTGGTGAAAATCTGGACTTTGAAACGATGCATAGCAATTGCTCCTGTTGCTTGTTGAAGTTTGCCTTTTGAATGAAATTGGATGCCGGAACGATGATGGATTTTGAGAGAAGAAGAGACCGGGGAGCCGGAGCTTAAGAGAAGCTGCCGCTCCCCGGGAGAAGGGAACTGGGGGAATAAAGAGTTTTGAGAATTCATGCTTGATGATTGATTGTTAAGTCCTTAACCTTTAAGTTTTACACCCGCAGGTGGCGCGGGCGGACTTATCAATATCAGTGGCAGATGAACCCCAGTTCCCTTCTCTTTTAGGCTTCCTGGTCGTAGCCGCATTATCCATGCGGCGGCCAGGAGGCCGAATCATGCTAATCCATTGGCAGTGCCCTCCTATATTGGTTGTTATTCGTTCAGTCAACCAGCGGTGTGTCGAACTCTATCTTGTGCAGTGCGTTGTACGCGTCCAGCTTGTCCTGCAGCGCATTGCATTCAATCTGCAGCCTCCGCTTCATTTCAAGAAGCCTCGACTCATTGAAGATAGCCGTGCGTTTGACATAGTGGTACGTGTCGCGTGTATATTCACGATCGTCATCATCGTTGGTGTTGGTCTCGTTCAGCTTCGCCATCCGGTTCTTTGCTTCTTCCAGTTGGTACATGTTCTTCAGGTTGCCTGCGTTCGCCGTGCCTATTTTCGTCTTCAGCTCCACAAGCTTTGCCGTATAGTGCTCGATAGTCTGCAGGGTTTTCTCCACGTCGATCGACCTTGTGTGGTTTTCCTGACATGAGTTCTCGTGCTGGAACAACCCCCACAGCCTTCTGATCTCTCCGGCCAGACGGTTCTTTTCCTTCAGTGCCTGTGCAAGTGTGATCTGCGCCATTGTCGTTGTCTCCTTATTGGTTGATATCTGTAACTGTGTTCTGCAATGATATCGTTTCCTTCAGTTGAAAACTTTCATTGTCTTGGTGATTTTTTTTTGTAATCTGTGGAAGCGTTTATTATCGTCTGCCGATAATACGGTGTTTGTGTCTCCAACCTTTCATTTCTGTGGATAATTTCTGCATTTTTCATTTTAAGCTCCGGATTTGCCGGAGCCGTTGATGATGTTCTGCCGATGATACGGTGTTTGCGCCTTTGGCCTTTCACTTCCGTGGAGTTTTCTGCTGGAGTTTCCGGATTTGCCAGAGGCGTTGATGATGTTCTGGTGATGATATGGACAAAAGACACAGAGAACTTTCATGCAATTCGTCAAACCATTAGACAATCAAAGCACACATCGGACGGTGAAAAGATTTTTAAGGGAAAAAACAAAAAAGATGCAAGCTGTATTGTCCTGCCATCGTAGTACAGATAGACAACTCAAACACAGACACCATAAAAGATCAAGGAGATGCAGATGGAAGACATCCAGAAACAGATGATTCAGGCGAAAGAGCAGATGAAGAGCAATATTTCACAATCTCAACAAACGTTTGAATACAATTTGGATGATCTTGTTCAGGCAATTGAGCAAATGAAGAGCTGTATTTTCCAAAAAAAAGCTTCCCATATTGATAAAAGTAGAAATAACATTTCAAATGCTGAAATACGGGAGAGAATCAAAGGCTGGGACGAGCTTCGTTCAGGCAGTGACGGCATTGACAAGAAAATTATTATGAATTATTTCGGTTTTCTTGAATTTCTTGAACAGAAAGGATTTTTCTGTGGGGAAAAGGCTTTCGGCACTGAAACAATTGAAAGTATAATAACAAAGTTAGGCAATTGTTATATATGGGGAAAACTTCAAGGTCAAGCATACTTTTCATATAAAAGTGAGAATGCTTATCTCAATGCTATTGAAGGGCGTTCAAAGGAAGAAGCGCAAATTCTACGGGGTATTTATCCTGAGGAATTTACTTGCGCGGGCGTCATAGTCCAGGATTGCATAGTAAATCCACGATATGCTCAGTGCTATATTGAATTATTCCCAGGAGAACTTCTTGCAGCGCTCAAATCTGAAAAACTCCTATACTATATTTTCTGGAAATGGGATCCTGATGATATTTTGCGTTTTATCCAAAGCGCTCTTGACTACGACAAGGATTGTTTCAAAGACTACAAAGATGAACTGGGGAACAATTGTCTGTATTATTATCTGGCTAGATTTGAACTCGTTCAAAGCGAGCATTATTTGAAACAATATGAAATCATCAAATCATTGTTGTTGGAACATGGTGTGAATCCGAAAGAAAAGAATATTGACGGCATTTCCTATCATGACCTCAGTCCATACATTGAAAAATACCAGATTTTCTCTTATTATTGCGAGTATTTCTGGGATTTATACGATGGAGAAGAAGATTTGTTCCCTGAAGATTATGATGGATATGCATCTTACAAAGAGATGACCAAAGACTGCAAAGAGCTCGGTTGGTATAAATGGATTTACAAATATCTTATCTACACACCTCAAAGCAAATGGAATCCTGTAGTCCGGTTCATGGCTGATATTTGTGGAATCAAGGTTTCGGATATGGAAGAATTTAAGGAACTGCAAGCACAAATAGATGAAATCAAATGTATCGAACGTCAGTTGTTTCAATACAATAATAGGATATGTCAGACTGAAGACATGCAATATCAGATTGAAGATCAAATTGAAGATAGGCTGTATCGGAAGGACGTTCGTGTGTTCAAGGCAAAATACGCACCACGACACCAAAGTCGTCGCTCATGGCATAAGTGCACGATGAATCTGGGCTGGATGGTAGCGTCAAAAAAGAGCAGATTTTTCAAAAAAGCAAAAACAAATGAAAGCTTGCTTCGATTAAAAACGTAACATCTGCAAACAACCACTTCACATGATCAATCAAATTACCATTCAACAAGAGGAACAAGTCATGAGCAATGTCACTTATCCAATCGTCAAAATCAACGACCGAATCGTCTTCAATGCGGACGGTAACTATGTCCTTCTTGATACGGGCTTCCCACACTCCGTTTCCTTCAATGGAAAAATCGGTCCATTCAATGTCGGAATGCAGAGCAAGGTGTTTTTTGATTCGTTCATAAATCTCATCGCTCCGGACGGCTCCAAGGTCATGGCGATTCTGTCCCCTATGGACGGCTACAATTGCAGACTCACCCAAGATGGTATCACCATCACCGACGAGGAGGAGGCAATTCCCGAACATGATTATTTTCTGCCGTTTGTCGGAGGCTTATTTCCTATCGTCGAGGGGACGATGAACGGCACGTCGATCCGTTTCTTCTTCGATTCCGGGGCACGGATGACAATGTTCGGAGAAGATGCGCTTGCTGGTGGCAAGTCCATGACAGGCAGTTACACGGAATGGCTGGCAATGCTGCGCCAGAACGCAACGCTTCCTGTCTATGACGTGGCACTCGACTTCCCGTGTGGTCTTCACTACAATGGCAAGGGAGCGCTTGTCCAAAGGCAAGAGTATCTGATGGCCAGTCAGAGGATGGGGATCCGTGCGATGCTTGGAATCGACATATTCAATGAGTATGACGTATATATTTCCACGGCAAACGACAAGCGTGGAATCGCACTCTCCCGGCGTTAATGACTCCATACATCTTGAACGGCCACGGTGGCCGTTCAAGAAATGCTCTGAAAATGCAGGATATTTTATCCATCACTGAAAGATTGGCAATGTTTCAGGCGTAGAATCCATGAACATTTTGGACGATTATCAATTCATATAACAAAAGGAACTTAAATGGTCAAGGAAAACACCGCTCTCATCGACATGCACAACAGAATCTCCGCAACCCAGCTGGAGAAGGTCCTTAGGATGCAGCTCAAAACGCTGGCAGAGCACCCTGAACTTGCCCATGTCCTCCCCCCTTTGATGGTCTGGGGCGCGCCGGGGCTCGGCAAATCGTCCATCATCAAAAGCATCGCGGCGGAAATGGGCATTCAGTTCATCGACGTGAGACTCGCCCAGCGTGAACCTGTCGATGTCCGCGGACTTCCCGTCCCTGATCGCGAGAACAAGAAAGTCGATTGGATGGTCTCCGGCGAATGGCCGCGTGAAGGACGCGGGATCCTGCTCTTTGACGAACTCACGGCGGCGGACCGCTCCCTGCAAGTGGCGGCATACGAACTCATCCTCGACCGTCGTCTCGGCGACCTCTATAAAGTCCCCGACGGCTGGTACATCTGCGCTGCAGGCAACCGCGTGGAGGATGCGGCGGTCTCCACCACCATGTCCTCCGCGCTCGCAAACCGCTTCATGCACGTGGAGTTGGGCGAGGACGTGGAGTCCTGGGCGCACTGGGCAACCCTGCACAACATCCACCCGTCCGTCACAGGCTTCCTGCGCTTCCGTCCTGATTGTCTTTTCCGTCAGAGCGACGAGAATCTCGAACGCGGCTGGCCGACGCCCCGTGCCTGGGAGCGTGTCAGCATCATGATGGGGATCGTCCCTGAAGATGATGAAGAGCTGCTGCGCAAGCTCGTGTACGGTCTTGTGGGCAACCGGGCTGGCATGGAGTTCATCGAGTTCCACAATCTCAATGCTAGCTTTGATGATGTCCGCAGGATGATGCTGAATCCATCCGTTCCCGTCTCCATCCCCCAGAAAGTGGATCGCAAATACGCAATGTGCGCCGCCATGGCATACTACGTCTGGCGTGGCAAGGACAAGACGGAGTCCGATGCGCTTCTCGACGGATTTTTCCGCATCAGCAAGAAGCTTACCAGCGACTTCGCCTGCATGGTGATGACCGACACCATGAGCGGTTGCGGACAGCTCGACTCCAAAGAGGCGGCTTCGCGTCTCTTCTACCACAAGGATTACAAAGAATGGGCGGAAATCCATGGAAAGGCGATGAAGAAGCATCTCTCGTTCTGAAGAGGAAAATATGAACAAAATAGCGATTAGAGATACAAACGAAAGTGAGGAAGCACGCAAGAAAGTCTGTCTTGAGCAGCTTGCCCAGGACCGTCAGCAGCTCCTCCTGCGCTGGCCGTTTGTCGGCGGCATCATCATGCGCATGGAGCTGATCCCCGTACGTGACGACCGGCTGGACACCGCCTGCACAGACGGAGACAACATCTTCGTCGATATTGATTTCTACGCGAAATTGACGAAGGACGAACGGCAGTTCGTCCTGGCCCATGAAGTCTGGCATAGCATCCTGCTGCATTTCGCCCGTCGCCAGGATCGCGACCGTGAGCTTTTCAACATCGCAACCGACCTCGAAATCCATTTCACCCTCATGGACGAGAAGATGCATGAACCATTTGTTCTCCCCCACGACCCGAAATGGAGGGGGCTTTCTGCGGAGGAAATCTACGAGAAACTTCCTGACTCCCAGAACAAAGTGGCGCAGGACAACGGCAAACAAGGCAATTTTGGCGGCAACGGCAAGAACGGCTTTGACAAACATATATACCAGAATGATACGTGTTCCATCCCTGAAACGGCAGTATCAGAAAAAGGGCAGCCGGGCAATCCCTTTGTCATCGACAAGGACTACGCCCCCCGTGTCAGCAATGAGTCCATTGAGCGTTCCCGCTCGCGGACAATTGCTTCCGCACAGCAGATGGAGCGTACACGTGGCAGGCTTCCGGCTGGAATCCAAGCGCTTCTAGAGAAACTCCAGAAGCCGTCGCTTCCCTGGCAGGAGATGCTGAAACAGTTCGTGACGACATGTTATGGCGGAAAACGCCGTTGGCTGCCGCCTGCCCGTCGTCATGTCTGGCAGGATCTCTATCTGCCCAGCATGCGGGATGAAGCACTGAAAGCAGTCGTCGCGATCGACACCAGTGGAAGCACCCAGGGAGACCTCCCTGTATTCTTCGCCGAGCTTGTCTCGCTGATGAAATCCTTCGGCAAATTCACACTGGATGTCATCCAGTGCGATGCGAATGTTCAGGACGTGGAGCACTATTCGGATGCCAATATTCCGCCCCACGATAAGAAATGGGAAGTCAAGGGATTCGGAGGAACGGACTTTTGTCCAGTATTTGAATACATCCAGAAGAAGATGAAAGAACAGCCTGATCTCCTCCTGTTCTTTACAGACGGCTGTGGCACCGCCCCCAGACAGCGCCCCGCCTATCCAGTGATGTGGGTGCTGACGAAAGACGGTACCAAACCGACGGATTGGGGACGTGTGGCGTATTTCAACAAGTGATTCATAATATGAGCTCTTTGGAACATCTGAAACAGAAATAATACAGGCAAGGCGGGATAGCGCCTCGCCCAAACGAGGTGACTATGACCATTGAAACAAAAACTCTCGCCCACCTGCAACATATCCTCCTGAATGCTTTGTGCAAAGACAGAACACCTTCGGAAGTGCTCCGGCAATATCTGAAATGCGGATATAACAAATATACCCTGTCGTCACATTTCTATTCGTATGACAAGCGATTCAGATTCGCGACATGTGCGCCGGTGTCTCTGCTTCCCCATCCCTTTGTCACGGCCTGCGTCCATGGGAACATACCTGTTGTTAGATTGTTTTTGCTTCTCGGGGCAGATCCGAAAAACAGCCTCATGGAAGGCAATCAATGTCCCCTTGAAGCATTTAAGGACGATCCTGAAATTAACGACGTTTTGTCGGATGACACTCCCTTGCTGGTGAGGCGTTACCCGAAGGATTTGGCCGTTGTCATGAAAGGACAGGTAGAGAAAAGCCTCCTGAAAGGCGACTATGGACAACTGTTCACCTATGGAATGCAAGGGCTGAAAGTGACGGATTCCAACATCGTCTTTTCATGGCGATTCAGAAATTCTCCCACGCTTATCCAGGCTTTTGTTTTCCGTATGCTTATGACGTCGCGCAGACGGAAGGCCATTGTCAACAAAATCATAAGGACAAATGGAAGCGATGCCGTCCCCCCTGTGCTTCGGCGGGCCGTGGAAAGCGATAGTTCAAAAGGGAGAGAGAACCTGGACAAACTGCTTGCCATGGTCAATCTGCTGCCAGAGGAAACCGTGCGTACGATGGCCCATTCCCTTCTAACTATGGAGGAAAAGATTTCCTTTGTCGGAGAAATAATGGAAAAGTCCAATGATGCTAGAGAAAGCAGAAACTTGTGGCCGCTTATTGAAGAACTGGTCAATGGGATTTACGATGCCATGTGGGAAGATTTTTGTAATCATGCATCTCAACAAATCGTCATTCTACAAAAAAATAAGAGAAAGACAAAGACGATACACAATGAAAGTAACAAATGACTATTTCTTGGATTGCACGAAAACATTTAGCGGACAGGCAAAACAGGAACTTGAGGTTCTTTGCAACCTCTGTGAAGCGGAAAGCCCCAAAGAAGTGCTTGCACAGTTAAGGAAATGCGATATCGACAGCACGGTTTTGAAAAAGAAATTCTTTGTGCGGGAAGCCAGTCCGATTCCGTTTCATCCCACGAGGCATCCTTTCCAGACAGCCTGCCGGAATAGTAATCTGCCTGTTATCAGACTACTGCTTGAAATTGGCGCAGATCCTGATGCAGACTGCTGCGCCAATTATACGCATCAGACGCCACGCGAGGCATTCGTTGACAATGCACTTGTACAGGAACTGTTTGAAGGTGGAAAATGCTGGTGGAAAGTCGAATATTCCGAAGCAAAGAAACAGGAATTGCAAGGTGAATTGGAACAAAATATTCTGGATGGCGAGCCTAGCGAAGCCATCTGGCTCATGACTCACGGAGTGCGGCTGTCTGCCCCAAATGTCCTGGCAAATGTGATGTTCAGACAACAATCATCGGCATTCAAGGAACTGATCTGCCGCATGGGCATTCCGGTTGATCGTCTGCCGGAGTTTCATTCCTGGCTGAAGGATCACTGCACAGACATGGAAATACAGGACATTATGGACACATTGATTCAGGCAAAAGACGACAAGGAAGGGGATGTCGCTGAAAAATTGCTTCTTTCCATTGGCCTGATCGGAATGGATAAACTTGATGAAGTGGCTGGCAGAACATTCTCTCTGCCTGTGCAAATCCGCATGTTGCAGTATTTTATCGACAGCTACGATGGCAGTGAACATCAGTCATTCATGGAGAAAACCATAGCCTCCTTGTTCAAGGAGATACTCTATCGGTGTATGGAGGTCTGATTGATGTCCCAGAAGATATTCACATTCACAATAGGTGCAATTGTCGCCATTCCGGTTCTGCTGTGGTTCGCCATACAGGGAATCTTTACGGGAATCTGGAAACTGATGGCCTTCGTCTGCCAATGTCAGTATCGTGAACTTAAGAATTTATGTGAATCTGGAACGGCCTCCGAACTTCAGGCATTCCTGACGGCGCATCCAGGAGCAAAGGAATACATCATCTATACAAGGCAAGGAGCAACGACATCCGTCAAAATATCTTTGTTCCGTCTTCCGTCGCCTCTGGCCGTGGCATATCAGGCGAACAACATGGCGGTCATTCCCGTTTTGCTCACCAATGGGGCATCCCCCGAGATCCGTAGCATCGCTGATGATCAGTCGCCTGCCGAAGAGGCCATCGGCAATCCTGACAAGATGCGTGCACTCTGCAGTGGAAAGATTTGGTGGCTGGAGCATACAGCAAGAACAGATTCGCTTGAAGCGAAAATCTATGAACGGAATCATCGCGGTATCATTTGGAATGTCATGCGCGGCGCGAGGTTGACGAATTTAAAAATGCTTACAAAAGTCGGTTTTCTACGCCTTCCAATGGTGATGAAAGAGTTCCTTTGCCGCTTTGGCATCGATGAAAAACAACGCAAGGAGTTTTATTCTCAATTGAAAACACTTTCTTCAGAAGAACGGAAGCAAATTATAACGTATCACTTTAAGTCACCTGTTGGCTATCAAGGTGTGCGGTTGGAGAAAGAGTTTTCTGAAATGCTGCAGGCCATGGAAAAAACTCTGTTGCCTTTGCCTGCTGTTGATGATGACGCAATGGAGCGTCTGAAGTTCTCTACGGGATTGATGGACAGAAGGATGATGCTGGAATTTCTCAATACCTTGTTCAACATGGACCAGCAGTTCGCAATGCTGGAACAATGTACCTGTGTTCCTCCATCAAAGAACAACCGTGAACTGACAGAGGATGCCGTCGATCTCCTGTTATGTTCAATCCTGAAAAAGGCGGGGGATAAAGTGTAAGGCTACACTCTCCTTTCTACCTATATGGATATAATGCTTTTTTAGAAAAGTGCTGACATGTGACTTGAAATTTTCCAAAAGTGTGGTATAGTATAGATGTCTTTCAAAAAAGACAGCATCATGAGTAATTCAGTCATCTGGATGATTGAATGAAGTCCACCAGAAATGGTGGATGGCCAACCTAGGACTCGCGATCCCAAGGTGGACGGCCGAAAGGCAGATGTGGCGGCAAGCAAAAACAACTCGCTCCATATTTGGTTTTTCAGCCCCTTGATGCGAATCAAGGGGCTTTTTTATTGCCCATGACAATTCTATTTCAACAAGGAGTAAACAGTAGCATAACAAAAAAATGCATCCCGAAAAGCCTGGCGAATCGCAGGAGTTAACCAGGCCCAACCGAGTCGTGACCCCACGGTGGTGTCGTTGCCTCAAAATGGCAATGACAAAATGATGCGGCCGGACGTACGCGAAAGCGGCGGATTCGAGCAAAAAGGTCTAAAGCAGAGGATAAAGTCACTTCCCTGTCTCCTGAAG
>JAEEGL012616508.1_pt1 | contig 12208 bp, 7 predicted proteins | sample 9134231 | NCBI WGS metagenome assembly JAEEGL01 (sample SAMN16246548, study PRJNA631951) | gut metagenome | biome: gut microbiome; feature: rumen; material: fiber-attached | host: Bos | place: Iran: Karaj | collected 2018-10
CAAAGAGCTCATCATAGTCTTCCCCGTCCGTCGGATACACGGCACATCCTATGATCGCCGTGATAAAGGGATTGTAATCTCCGGTAAGTATATTTCTCCTGAACACCGCGTGTTCAGTGTACATCTTCTCAAAGAAGGTCTTATTATCCTCACGGGTCGTATCAGCTGTATTGATAAGAACGATCTCATCTCCGCCGAATCGCCCGATAAGCCCTGACTCTCCCACATATTCCGTCAATGCATTGGAGACATCCATGAGCACGACATCACCGGTGTGATGACCGTACGTATCGTTGATATACTTGAAATTATCCAGATCTATGAGTGAGAATGTAAAAGGAACCCTGTTAAAGATAAGCGACTTGGCATAATCAAGGATATAAGCCCTTGATATGATTCCTGTCAGAGGATCCAGGATATCATTGAGTCCCGTCTCATCCAAAACCTTGTCAAAATAGGGGAATTTGCGCAGAAAATCGATCGTATAGAGAACCTGGGCATCACTCTGCTTGCGGCTTCTCCTCATGGGATCCGTCACATCCAGGAAACTGCCGATAAGACCTACGATCTCACCGTTCTCATATATAGGTGCCTTGGAGGCTATGATATCTCTCTCTTCGCCTCTGACCATGCACTTGCCCGGAACCTTGTAGGTACTCTCACCCGCAAGGACTCTTAACTCATCCTGCTTGTAGGGCTCGGGATCGTTATGCCAGCCCACATCCTCATCAGTCTTACCGATCAGTATATCAGCGGATTCGAAGCCGTAGAAATCCAGGAAAGCCTTGTTGACTCCCACGAATCTCCTCTCCTTATCCTTCCAGAACACACAATCCTGTACTGTCTCAAGTATTTTGTCAATGAGTATGTCGTTCATTTCCATAGCAAGTCACCTTATTCAAGTCATCTTAGAATATGTTATCGCATTTCCGTATTTCTTGCAAGGGATGACATATAAACGACAAAAGCCTTGCGGTTGCCCGCAAGGCCTCTGTTCTTATGAGGGGGGAGATAGTGAGTAATCAACTATCTATGGACACATATTACTCTGTAATTGTGTTCAAATTGTGTCCATTTGCTAAACTAATAATAAATTATAGGGATAATCTGCACTCATTTGCCTGGAACTGCAGGCTTTTGTATCCATTGTAGATATTTATATCCGGATAATATATGACCTCGACCTTAAGTCCCTTAAGACTGTCATGCCCCGCTGCCAGAGCCTCGTCCTTAAGGTCCTTATAGCCCCTGAACATTACGATGGTGTGCTTCCTGCCGTTCTTATCTTCAACGGTTAACTTGCACATATCTCCTGTCTTTCCCATCTCAGTCACCGACTTGATCTCCAGGTCCTTATCCGCAAATACGGGCTTGGGATTGCCGTTTCCGAAGGGCTCAAGCTTCCCTAACATACCGACCAGTTCTTCCGTCACATAGCTTAAGGGCATCGGCACATCGATCATTATCTTCTTCTCAAGGTCCGCCTCAGTGAGTGTACAGTTGCCTAAAAGCCTCTGTCTCAATTGCTCCAGATTTTCCGACGGAAGGGACAGTCCCGCCGCCATCGGATGACCTCCAAACTTCGTAAAGAGATCCCGGCACTTATTGAGTTCCTCATACATATTGTAACTCTCTATGGAACGAGCCGAACCCTTGATGCCGTCCTCCGAATCCGTAAGGACGATCGTGGGTCTGTAGTACTTCTCCTTTACCCTGCCTGCTACTATTCCGGCCAGGGATTCATGGAGATCCGGCAGATAGACGATCATCACCTTATCATCCTGCATGTTACCGTTCTCTATGCTCTCGATCGCTGCCGCCTCGCCCTGATCCGTATAGTCCTTGCGAAGCTCGTTGAGATTCTTAAGCTCAGTGGCCTTGACGGCCGCATCATCCATATCATCGCTTAACAGAAGCTCCACCGAAAGTTCCGCCGTATCAAGTCTTCCCGTGGCATTTATGCAGGGACCGATGATAAATCCCATCTCATGCACGTTTATCGGCTTATCTTCCGTCGCACACACGCGCCTTAAGGCCCGGATGCCGGTATTGCCGCTGTTATTCATGCTTACCAGAGCCGCAGACACGACAGTCCTGTTCTCGCCCATAAGCGGCATGACATCACAGACTGTTCCAAGCGCTGCCAGCTCCTTCATCTCGGTTAAGAGTTCGGGGGACATGCCTCCCTGCTTCTCGTTTGCAGCCAGCATGAACTTGTATGCGACCATTGCACCGCAGATACCGGATTCCGGATATCCGCAGCCCGGGATCTTGGGATCCATCAGCACATCCGCCTTGGGATATATGTAAGTCCTGCTGCCCGATGCATCATCATACGGGACCTCGTGATGATCCGTCACCACAACAGTCATTCCGTATGCCTTGGCCTTGGCTACGGCATCTACAGCAGCTATTCCGTTATCGCAGGTCACGATCGTATCCACTCCGTCTTCATGTGCCTGTTGTATCATGGACTCATTGATCCCGTATCCGTCGGTGACCCTGTTGGGGATCGCGTATGACACGGTGCCTCCGAGCGCCTTTATCCCTTTATACAGTATGACCGTAGATGTCACACCGTCCACATCATAGTCTCCGATTATACGGATCGATGCATTGCTTTGGATCTTATCCAGAATTATGTCAACCGCCTTATCCATATCGGGCAGAAGATGCGGATCATGGAAGACCCCGCCTTCCTTATTCAAAAAATCCCGCATCTCATCTGCTGTCGTAAGTCCACGGTTACGCATGACCCTCACGACCACCTGATCGATATTAAGCTCCGCACCCAGTCTTGCAAAGTCAGCCTTCTTGGCCGACACCATCCATTTAGTCCTCATACAGAGTTTCCCTCCCATATGATGATAACAAAAACGCCGGCGCAATTTTACTCACGCCGGCGCAAGGTTAACTTACTTAATCGTTCTTAGCCTTGATCTTCGTCTTAAATACGAACCACATAGCACCCGTCAGGCATACAGATGAATATGTACCGCAGACGATACCTACCATAAGAGGAAGAGCGAACTCTCTTATCGATGTAACACCGAGTACGTAGAGCGCTGCAACCATTATGAAGGTTGTCAGTGATGTGAATATGCTTCGTGACAGAGTCTGGTTGATACTTCTGTTGACCATCTCTTCGAGTGTATCCTTGTTACGCATGAACTTGAGGTTCTCACGTACACGGTCGAATATAACGATCGTGGCATTTATCGAGTAACCGACGATAGTCAGCATACATGCGATGAACGTGTTACCGACAGTGATACGGGCGATCGCATAGAATGCGAGCACTACGAGCACGTCATGTACAAGAGCAAGTACTGAGCTTGCTGCAAATCTGATGTCCTTAAATCTGAACCAGATATATACGAGCATGCAGATCGTTGCCACGATAACGGCGATGATCGCATCTCTCTTCATCTCACCGGAAATGGTAGATGAGATCGTCTCTGCAGTGATCTTCTCCTTATCAACAGAGAAGTTATCTACAAGAGCCTGATTCATGGCTTCTCTCTGGCTGACATCAAGAGTCTTGGTCTTGATGACTACCTCGTTGGTGCCCTGAACCTTCTGGCACTGGATCTGTCCGTCACCGATCACACCGGCTATAACGGGTACGACCTCAGCATCTATACGGTCTAAGCTTAAGTCCTCATTGAATGTTACATTGGTGGAAGTACCGCCCTTAAACTCCATTGAGTAGTTGAGGATGTCCTTGCCGGCTCCCTTATTGATACCCATGAATACGAATCCTGAAAGGATCGCGATAAGGGAGATCGCGAAGAATATCTTTCTTCCTGAAAGGAATGCAATAGTCTTGCGCTCCTTTGCTCTTCCGTAGAGCTTCTCGTTCTTAAGACCGAGTGTATATAATGACTTAAGGATAAGCTTGGTTATTACAAGAGCCGTGAACATTGATACAACGATACCAAGTCCGAGAGTCTGTGCGAATCCCTTAACGGAACCCGTTCCCATGATACCAAGTACCAATGCAGCGATAAGTGTCGTGATGTTACCGTCGACAATGGCTGACAGAGCCTTCTTGAAACCTGTGTCTATAGCCGCACCGACTGTAGCTCCGGCCGCGATCTCCTCACGGATACGTGCGAAGATGATAACGTCCGCATCGACCGCCATACCGATCGAAAGGATGATACCTGCGATACCCGGAAGGGTAAGTGTTATACCGAAGCCGGATAAGAGCATGATAACAAGTACTGTGTAGATACCCAGGGCAATAACAGATGCAAGACCGGGTACTAAGTATATGATGATCATAAGCAATGCCACGATCGCGAAACCGATGATGGCTGCCTTAAGTGATGTGCTTATCGCTGTCTGACCGAGCTGGGCACCTACAACATTCGAACGCAGCTCTTCAAGCTCGAGCTTAAGTCCACCGATACGGATCGTAGATGCAAGTCTCTCTGCCTCTTCATATGTGAAGCTTCCTGAGATCTGTGCCTGGCCGTTCATGATGGGCTCATTTACTGTAGGAGCACTTACTATCTCACCGTCGTAGTAGATCGCGATGGTCTCACCGTTGTTATAAGCATTGGTAGTCGCATCCGCGAACTTCTTACTTCCTTCAGGTGTAAAGTTAAGAGAGACTACGAACTGCTGGTTGCCCATTGAATCCTTTACCGCACCGGCCTGTGCATCAGCCACTTCGGTACCTGTAAGGACTATGTCTCCGCCTGCTTCCAGATCCTCAACGGATTTGGTCAGCATTGTGATGTAAGGCATGTTCTCGCCCAGGCTCATGGGACCGTAATTGTCATTGCCTGCGCTGTCCTTCTGTCTGATGAAGTATAATGATCCGGGCTTACCGAGATCCTCTAAGATCGAATTGGCATCGCTGACACCGGGGATCTCAATGTTGATCCTGTCGGAACCTTCCGAATAAACGATGGCTTCCGTACTGTAGCCTTCCACTCTCTTCTGGAGCTTGTATACGGTATCCGCCATATCTTCCTTGTCCGGATTCTCCTCGCCTACTGCCTGATATGTGATGCTGACACCGCCGGCCAGGTCAAGACCCTGCTTGATGCTCTTGGCAGAACCGGTTCCCTCGGCATCCAGTCCGTAAACGGAAGCATATATGCCTCCTGCCAGTAAGGCGATCATCACTATCAGCCAAATAACCGCTGAACTCTTTTTCATAACTGTCTCTCCTTAATATCTATTAGTATTATATATATGAATAAATGTACATATTACACGGCTTTTTCGCATTTTTTTATAACTCGTCCAAAGCCGCTTTCATCATAATAGCACATTCTACTCTTTTTTTCATCAATTCACAACCCAAATCATACGCATCATCGATCTTGCCGTGGAAATTGTATGAATTGGCCGCGCATCCGCCGCTGCAGTAATACTTGGCAAAGCACTTTCTGCACTTCTCCTTGGAGTAAACGTTGCAGCCCTTGAACTCGTCTCTTATGTCTTCTCTCTTAACCCCGTCGAACACATTGCCCATCAGGAACTCTTCGTTGCCCACAAACTGATGACAGGGATAGAGATCACCCCACGGAGTCACTGCCAGATACTCGGTTCCGGATCCGCACCCCGAGAGTCTCTTGGCCACGCACGGTCCGCCCTCAAGGTCGATCATGAAGTGGAAGAAATTAACAGGCTCTCCTTTTTTTCTGCGCTCTATAAGGTCAACCGCCAGCTTGTCATATTCTTCGAAAAGCTTGGGCAGATCCTCTTCCCTTAAGGCGTAGTCATCGGTAGGCTTGGCGACCACCGGCTCCACCGAGATCTGCTTAAAGCCAAGGTCCGCCAGATGTCTGACATCCTCTGAGAAGTCAAGATTGTTCCTTGTAAACGTGCCCCTCACATAATAGTCCGTCTGGTTCCTGCTCTCAGCAACCTTCTTAAACTTGGGGACTATGGTATCATAAGTGCCCTGTCCGCCTCTCATCGGACGCATGGAGTCGTTTACCTCCTTACGGCCGTCGATGCTTAAGACGATATTGCTCATCTCCTTATTGGCAAACTCGATGATATCGTCATCAAGCAGTATGCCGTTGGTCGTGAGCGTAAAGCGGAACTTCTTATTATGAGTCTGCTCAAGGCTCCTGCCGTACTCGACGATCCCTTTGACCACATCCATGTTGAGTGTGGGCTCACCGCCGAAGAAATCAACCTCAAGGTTTATTCTGTTGCCGGAATTAGCCACAAGGAAGTCCAGTGCCTTCTTACCGACCTCAAGGCTCATAAGCCCTCTGTCACCGTGATACTCGCCCTCCGACGCAAAGCAGTACTTGCATGCCAGATTACAGTCATGTGCGATATGCAGGCAGAGTGCCTTGACGACAGTCTCCCTGTTAGCCACATCGGCGATGTAATCCTCGTACTCATCTTCAGAATACAGGCTGCCCTGCTCGTGAAGCTGCATGAGCTCCTCAACCACTTCCCTGATATCGGAACTGCTGTATGGAAGCTTCTCACAGGCCATGCATGCGGCTTCGATCGCTGTCTCACCGCTTAATCCTGCTGCGAGGATGGGCTCAAGCACCGGAACGATGTCATACACGCAGTCATCCACCACATGCACCGATCCGCTGTTTATATCCAGAACTATATTATATCCGTTGTTCTTATACTGATGTATCATATTTACTGTTTCATAACAAACTCGAAGTCACGGTATTCCCGTGGCTTCGAGTCATTGCTTTCCTTATTGACAAATAAACCTACTTAAGCTTCTCGCAGGTCTGGTTGCCTACTGTACATGAAGTCTTGCATGCAGACTGGCATGATGTCTGGCACTCACCGCAACCGCCCTTCTTCACTGACTCCTTGTAATCTCTTGTGGTTAATGTCTTAATATGCTTCATTCGGATATCCTCCTGTGTATTGTCTGTTTTGCACATAACGCGTAAGTAGTATACCATAAATGCAGATTATTGCAAAGGTTTTTTATGTGCGCCCGTTGTGTTCGCCTTTGTCCGCCCGTTGTGTTCGCCCCGACGGGACGGATATACGGCGGTCCGACAGGTTAAGATCGCTCAGTTTTTACCGGGAAAAGCGCAATCAGTCATCATCCGCGGTCTCAGGCTCCGGGAGCGTCAGGCGCACCTTGGTGATACGGTTGTTCTCAACCTCATTGACCTTCAGTCTGATATCGCCGTCAAGTACCACTTCATCGCCTTCGATCGGCATGCGGTCGATCTGCTCGAGTATCAGTCCCGCGATTGAATCGTACTCCTCGCTGTCGAGCTTGAGATTCAGAGCGTCGTTGACATCGTCGATCTTGCGGCTCCCCTCGATCATATAGACATTCTTCTCGACCTTCTTGATGGATTCCTTCTCCTCCTCGTCATACTCGTCCCTGATCTCACCGACTATCTCCTCAAGCAGATCCTCAAGCGTCACCATTCCGACGCAGAGACCGTATTCGCTTAAGACAAAGGCCATACTGAGACCGCTCTGCCTCAGTTCCATCAGAAGATCGGATGTCTTCTTATATTCATAGGTATAATAACCGCTTCGCATGATGTTCTCGATCTTGAAGCCCTTCTTATCCTCCATCAGGATGAAGTCCTTGATGTTCACAAGACCGATGATGTTGTCCTTCTCTCCCTGGTAGACCGGAAGTCTGGTATACATGCAGTTCTTGAAGGTCTCCATGACCTCGTCATAGTTCATCTTAGCCTCGACGCAGACCATGTCGATATTTGGGATCATGATCTCCTTGGCCAGCGAATCCGAGAAGTCAAACACGTTGTTTATTATGGTCTTCTCATCGCTCTCGATCACGCCGTCCTCGTGGCTCACATCCACGAATGTGCGAAGCTCAGCCTCAGTCATCACCGCTTTCTCATGCGGATTGATCCGAAGTATCCACATGATGGCCTTGGCGATATGGTCAACGATCCATATGACCGGAGTCAGCGCCCACATAAGTGCCGCAATTATCGGCGCATAAAAAAGTGAGAGCGACTCAGCCTTTATCTTGGCCGCATTCTTCGGCACGATCTCGCCGAACAACAGTACCGCCAGAGTAAGCAGACCGGTCGTATATCCTATAGCGTAATCGCCGAATAGTCTTATAGTCAGTGTCGTTGCGAGTGCTGATGCCGAGATATTGACGATGTTATTGCCTATGAGGATCGTGGAGAGCATCTTGCCGTAATGCTTCACTACCTTCTCTAGTGTCCTTGCATTGCGCCTGCCCTCCTCCACCATGGCTCTTATCTTGATCGCAGACACGGCAGACAGCGCCGTCTCGGCAGATGAGAAAAATGCCGACAGCATCAGAAGGATTATCAATATGATCAGTTGTATAATGCTTGTTCTGTCCATGGGTATATAATACCATAAATCCTGTTTTTTGCGCAAAAACAAGCCGGAACAGCGGATTCCGGCTTGTCTCTTATCCTTATTTGTCAACTCAGAACAGGGCCATCAGGTCTTCGTAGGTCTCGCGTCTGCGGACCAGCTTAACGCTTCCGTCGCGGCAGATCATGACCTCAGCCGGACGGGGCCTGGTGTTATATGTGGACGCCATGGAATAGCCATACGCTCCGGCATCGAGAACACAGACAAGATCACCCTCTTTTGCCTCAGGCAGCATCCTGTCCCTGGCTAACAGATCACCGCTCTCGCATATCTGACCGGTCACACTTGCCTCAGACATATTCTCTCTGGGAACAACCTTGCCGTCTCTTATTATCTCTATATCGTGGTACGAATCATACATCGCCGGTCTTATCAGGGTGTTCATACCTATGTCAGTGCCGATATAAGTCTTGCCCGCATTCTCCTTGATGGCATTGACGCGGCCGAGTATTACACCGCCTTCAGCCACGCAGAATCTTCCGGGCTCTGACTTGAATAACGGAGCATATCCGTAATCTGCCACAAATGCGTCAAGTATCGGAAGAAGTCTTGCTTTGAAGTCTTCCATGGGATAGTTGCCCTCATCGTCAAGCTTATGATAGGGGATACCGTATCCGCCGCCGAAATCTATGAACTTAAGACCCTTGAATCCTCTTGCTATACGAAGCAGATTCTCCACTGCATCGAGATAAGGCTGCGGATCAAGGAACTGTGATCCTATATGCTGGTTGATGCCTATGAGCTTGAGCCCGTATTCATCCAATATAGGCTGTATCTTGGGTATATCTGCCTCGGCGATACCGAACTTGGTCTTCTTGCCGCCTGTAACGACCTTCTCGCTGTGTCCCGCACCAACACCGGGGTTTATCCTGACCGCACATTCAAAGCCCTTGCCCTTCTTGGATGCGAGCTTACCGTATCTGATAAGCTGTGACAGCGAATCCATGCTCACGACAATGTCATTATCTATAGCATATTCATACTCTTCATCCGGAACGTTATTGGGAACAAAGAAAAGCCTGTCCGAAGGGAAACCCGCCTTCTTTAATACCATCAGCTCGCCCATGCTCATGGCATCACAGTTGATGTCCTCAGACAGCGCAAGCTTAAGGATCTCCAGATTGGTATTGGCCTTAACCGAGTAGTTGGCAGTATAGTCATACTTGGTTATGACATTGTTGACTGCCTCCATACGGGTTCTGATGATATCCTCGCTGTACACATATACAGGGGTGCCGTATTCTGCGGCAAGCTTCTCTATATCATTACCCTTGAAAAAATCAGAATGTTCAATATATGAATTCAATATACAGTCTCCTATGTGCAAAAATTAATTTTATATTTAACTTATTAGAATGCGGATTTGTCGAGCCATTCGATATCGCGCGTTATCTTACAGAAGATGTGCACGGATCTCCTCACCGCTTAAGGGGCTTAAGTAAGCGGGTGCAATATCAAATACTGTCTTACATCCGTTCACGCCCTCGCCGTGAAGCCTGTTCACTGCTCTTGCATATGCAAGAAGAACGCTTGATGTAAACGCCGGATTGGAATCAAGCTTAAGGCTGTATTCGATGATATTGTTATACTCTCCGTCCCAGCCTGTCTTGCCGCTTCTGAATACGAATCCGCCATGAGGTATCCCGGAATGATCTCTCTTGAGTTCCTCTTCTGAAATGAAGTGAACCGTTGTATCGTAGTCTGCGAAGTAATTGGGCATGGTCTTGATCTCATTCTCGATCTTCGCCTTGTCAGCGCCCTCTTCTGCAACCACAAAGCACTCTCTTGTATGCTTCTGTCTGGTCGTAAGTGTGGGGTTCTTACCCGCTCTTACTGCTTCAAGAGCTTCCGATACGGGGATCGTATACTGCTTGCCGTCCTTTACTCCCTCTATTCTTCTGATGGCATCTGAGTGCCCCTGTGATACGCCCTTGCCCCAGAATGTATAATCTTCACCGTCGGGCAGGATCGCATTGGCATAGAGTCTGTTAAGACTGAACATTCCCGGATCCCATCCGCATGAGATCAGAGCTGTATGTCCGCTGTCCTTTGCAGCCTTATCAACTGCTGCGAAATGCTCCGGTATCTTTGCGTGAGTATCAAAGCTGTCTATTACATTGAAGTACTTAGCATACTCAGGTGTCTGCTTGGGAAGATCCGTTGCAGAACCGCCGCAGAGCATAAGCACATCTATCTTATCCTTATATGACTCGATCTCAGACACATTTACAACCGGCACTCCCTCTGTAAGAAGCTTAACGCTTGAGGGATCACGTCTTGTAAATACTGCCACGAGTTCAGCATCCGGGGCGTGCTTGACTGCACTCTCAACTCCTTTTCCCAGATTACCGTATCCAAGTATTCCTATTCTCATTTTAATCATCCTCCCTAACTTCGTGTTGTCACTTGCTGTATACAATCGCGTCGGCTTTTGCTTCCGTCCTGCTCTCCTAATGAATTGTATACATGTATTCAAGCAAATAGATTATCTATTATACTGTTATCGCTTGTCAATAGGTTTGGATAAAGTATACGCTGTATACAGAGTATACATTCAAAAAGGCTCCGATACACATCCTGTATCGGAGCCCTGTTATCATTTTTCAATATATTAGTATCCTGTACTTTTGCCTTAATTCTCTTCAGCAAAGACCGCATATGTCATGAACGAATCGACATTCGGCTTAAAATGTCTGAACTTCGCATCCCCGTATGTGTGCGTGGTATCCGTAACAGTCTTGTTTACCAGGTCTATCACGCAGTTTCTGAAATCATATGCAAGACCGAGACCGATAAGTTTGGAATAAGCTTCCTTGATCGTCCAGACGAAACACATGGTCTTAGCATCTGTCATATCATATGTATCATATTCCGATTCATTGAGGATCCGCTTCGCAAAGGACTCTGACACATTCCTGGTTTCCTGTATGTCGATCCCCACAGGCCTGTCTCCATATGCCATCACGACAAGCTTGCCTGAATGAGACAGATTAAAGTACAGTTCCGGATGTCCCTCTATATACGGCTTTCCATGCTCATCACGCGCAATGACGGGATCTTCGATCCCCATCTTGTCACACATATCCTTTATCAGCATGCCGGCAGACAGAAGTCTGTACCTGTTTTCTCCAGGCTTGATGCGCTCTATCCTCTCGTACCTCTCCGGATCCGACGTACGAATTACCTCCAATGCCTCATTATACTTCTCTTCATTACTGTATTTCTCTCTTTTTTCGATCACTATCTTCATCATAATCTCTGCCTGCTCTGCTGCTCCTGTGTTTGCTATATTTCACGGAGACTGCTTAACTGCCTCCTGTACAATTAATAATCGACATTTTACGGAACTATATACAAAAATACGCAATTGTTCCGTAAAAGGAGTACATTAATGAGCCATTATAGGGGATTAATTACGGAACTTTTTCTCTATATATGTCAATGTTCCGTAATTATACACCCGGCTTTTTCCCAAATGACCCTCAAAACTACGGAACATTCTTCAAAAACATGCAATAGTTCCGTAAACAAGCCCCAAAAATCTACCTGGAACTTAGCCAAACTACGGAACTCCCCTTATAAATCGACCAAAGTTCCGTAATTCTGATCAAAAGAAATACTGCCTGTTGCCGACGGCGGGACGTTGAACCCGCTTGGCGCATGCGCCAAGCTAACCGTTTGTCCGGCAAGCCGTCCAAACGGACATCTGCTCCAAGTAATAACGCCGCCTGTATAACCAACAAGCAGCCCGGATGGGCTGCTTGTTGGTTATGCCGGCGGCGGGACTTGAACCCGCACGATGTTGCCATCAACAGATTTTGAGTCTGCCTCGTCTGCCAATTCCGAC
>JAEEGL012618134.1_pt1 | contig 12208 bp, 13 predicted proteins | sample 9134231 | NCBI WGS metagenome assembly JAEEGL01 (sample SAMN16246548, study PRJNA631951) | gut metagenome | biome: gut microbiome; feature: rumen; material: fiber-attached | host: Bos | place: Iran: Karaj | collected 2018-10
CGCTTTAGCCCCGGTGATCCGGGCGGAAGGAGACCACCTTGCCGGCCGCAACATGATCTTCGGCTTCAGCGGCTTTGAAAAAGGAAAGATGCTGATCAACGCCCGCAGTGAGACGGTGCTGGAAAAGATCACGTTCAAAGACGCCGTGAAAAAGAGAAGATGCGTGATGCCGGCCGCTTCCTTCTATGAATGGGACCGGCAGAAACAGAAGGCGGTCTTCCGGCGTGCGAAAGGGGAACTGATCTGGCTGGCCGGCTTTTACCGTCCGGAAGAGGACGGCGATCACTTCGTTATCCTGACAAGAGCCGCCAACGCCTCCATGGCGCCGATTCATGACCGTATGCCGCTGATCCTTGATCAGAAAGACATTGAACCGTGGATCCGGGAAGACGCTCTGCTGAACGCTTATCTCTCCTCAGAGGGCAAGGAACTCGCGTATCAGACCGGCAGCGAGCAGCTTTCTCTTTTCTGAAAAGGGAACGGCCGGGCAGCGGAGAATCGCCGGGCGTGTTTTTACAGTCGTTTCACTGTATCGGTATTCAGGATTCCGTAAATATAATAGTCACACCATGTATTGACCATTCGGCCCTGGCGGATCAGACCTTCTCTTCGATAACCGCATTTTTCGAGGACCCGCCAGGAAGCGATATTCCTGACATCAACTTCCGTCCACAGCCGTTTCAGTTCGGTATGTTCAAAGCAGAATGCTGTCATGGCGGAAAGGCTTTCCGTTCCATAGCCGCGGCCGTGAACTGTTTTTGCCAGCCGGAAGGCGACCTTTGCCATCCTGTCCTGTTCAATCAGATAGACCCAGATGTCACCGATTACCTTATCCGTGCTTTTTTCCGCGATGCCAAGATGAAAGCTTTTTGCCGGCTTTGTTCTGACGAATAACAGAGCCGGATCTTTTTCGTTTTTGCCGGGGCCTTTTCCCCAATACTCATAGATTGACGGATCAGGCATCCATTCTCTGAGGGCGCCCACATCCGATACCGTCATCGGCCGGATGACAAGCCGTTCCGTTACGATCGTCGGTTTTTCATAAATGTAATCCTTAAGAGCCATACTGTATCCTTTCCTGGTGTTTTATACATATGATTCTATAAAGTGTATTTGATACTTCAACCTTCACTGTCGTCTTTTTTGTATGTGCGTGTTTATAGAATTGCCATGTGAGAGAAGGGAGAAAGCACATGAATACACAGGTCAGATACACGGTCGCATCGGTGATCAGCGAACTGAAAAAACTGCTGAAGAAAGATATCCCGGCGGCATACAGGAACTGGGCAAGGGACGGCATCACCTATGTTGAGCGAAATCCGGAAGCTGACGTCCTGGATTTTCCGAACAATATCTTCGCGTATATTCAGAAAGATCCGATGCCGGCGGAAGTCCGGGAACTTGTCGAAGGAATCCTGCAGCAGGGAATCCGCGAGGGCAGCGGAATCGCCGCGTGCAATCTGGGGGCCCTGTACTATACCGGTCAGATCGGTGAGCAGTCTTATCAGAAAGCAAGGGAACTGTATGAGATCGCCGCGGAAACCGGTGACGAGCAGGCGGTTGAGAATCTGGGCTATTGTTATTATTACGGCCGCGACTGCGAAGTGGATTATCAGAAAGCCTACGAATGCTTTGCGAAAGGCGCCTTCATCGGCCGGGTGACATCCCTGTACAAAATCGCTGACATGTATAAAAACGGTTATTATGTCAGAAAAAACGAAAGGGAAGCGTACCGCATCTACAGCCATTGCATTGATGTCATCAACAGTGACAGGGAAGCGGCCGCCGAATACGATGCCGACGTCTATGTCCGTTACGCGGAATGTTACATGAACGGTACAGGCTGTGAAAAAGATCTGCTGACCGCACTGTTCTGGGCCCAGCGGGCGGAGTATGATTTCCGCAAAAGAGAAGCCGGCCATGCGCCGTTTGCCAGACAGGGCGTGGACTGGGCGATGCGGGTGGCTGCCCGCTGCCGGCAGATGCTGGATCAGGAAGGTGAAGTGCTTCCCGTCTGCTGATATGAAAAAGGCAGTATCATCTGCTGAAGATGAAACTGCCTTCTGTTTTTTTGTATTCGGATACGATCTCAGAGCTCTCCGTTTCTGAGAAGATGGATGATGTAATCGTTGCCGTACGGAAGACCATCCGGTGCGATGAACAGGTTCTGTTCCTGATCGCCGAAAGCGGGAATGAACTTGTATCCCCTGGAAGCGAAGAATTCCTGCATTCCTTCGATATCGAGAAGATCACTTCTGTTTTCGTTGACTTTGATATATGGTCCGTATCCCTCGGCGGCGAGAGCAAGCATCAGATCCACGGATTCACCGGACGTTCCGGCGCTGATTCTGGCGATCTGCTCCTCTGTGAGTTCGTTTTTTTCAGCCATATGATTTTTCCTTTTCTGCTGCGTTTTCTTCAGCATTAGATTATATCCTCGCCCGGCCGGTAATCAATACATACATGCATAAAAAAACTGCAGTTTAAACTGCAGCCTTTTCGTTATCTTTTATAGTTTCTCCACATCGTGTCGGTGGCGGTGCGGATCGCCTGGGTGACGTCGTCAACTCTGGCCTTGTCCCAGAGCGCCTTGTTGGCTCTGAGGAAGGTCGTTTTGTCTTCCCGGTTGTCAAAGACGCCGATCGGCAGGTGGTAGGTTCTGCCGTAGGCCTTGACGGTAATGGTGTCTTCGACCGTGGTGTGTTCCATCAGATATTCCATGTCGTCACAGCCGTAGTCGCCCAGCATGACCGGCAGCGGCACGCCGTGGAAGAGGTTGGAACCCGGATCGTCCGGATTGGCTCTCGCGAAGTTCTTGCGGCGGCTTTCTTCCGGTGTGACCCAGATATAGAGGATCACGGCGTTCTCGAGGATCTCGGGACAGAACTGCGGGAAGGAATACTGATAGCCGAAGGCACCGGTCAGCGGCATGGCACTGCCGTCCGGGCCGCCTCTTGCGCATTCGATAATGATCGTCTTGTTTTCAAACGAATCCGGGTACTGGGCGTGTTTGGCATCCAGCATGGCGCGGGCTTCTTCTTCCAGCTTTTCGCAGATGATTTCGCGGGCGCCGTTTCGCAGCAGACTGCAGCGGGGCGCAAGACCTACTGCCAGGGAAGCCCTGTCAATGCGTTCCATCAGGAACTCGGCGGCGCTTTCCGGCTTGACGATCGTGCGGTTTTTCATGTCCTTGTAGTCTTCGTTGAGCAGGTTGCACAGGGTGCCCCAGTCACGGCCGTCGAAGAACGGGTGATCGTTGTCGGGATAGTAGACGCGCTCTTCGTTGAGCTTTTCCAGTTCTTCGTCGATGCGCCGCATCATATGCACATATGGGAAGTCATCCAGCTGCAGATTGGCGCCGATATGGAATTCCTTCTGGAGACGTTCCGGCTCGATGTTTGCCATGAAGTTTCTGACTTCAGATTTGCCGGAAGCAGGCAGGGCTACCAGCAGTATGGTATTGAATACTTGATCCATGTTTTTCCTTCTTTCCTAGATGATTACCTGTATGTTGTTCTGTTCCTCAAAGCTGACGTTCTGATGTTCCATGATATAGGAAGCCAGAATTTCAACCATACTGGTCTGTCCCTGATAGATATCGGGGATGTCCTTGATCATATTGAAGCCGCCGCCTCCGGCCGCCCGGTAGTTGTTGATGCAGAAGGTGAAGGTGTCCTCGTCCCTGACGGGAACGCCGTTTCGGGTCAGTGAGACGATCCGTTCACCAACCGGGTTGGAGACCTTGATGGTATATTCGACGCCATCCACCATGTCATAGTTGAAATAGAGCGGTACGGGAATCTCGAAGGCCGGTGAGACGGTGATCTTTCCGTTTTCGACGTCCCAGAATTCGGCGCATTTCTCCAGGTATTCCTTCAGGATACGGCCGTTGATCTTCTTGACACACAGTGTGTTCGGGAAGACGTAGGTGCTGACCAGATCGCGCATCGTGATGGTATGGCCGAAACCGATGGCTCCGAGGAAAAGAGCGTTGGCGGCCAGATCGGCACCGGTGACGTCGCGCTGTACCTTGTTGAGGAAGGTGATGACCTGTGACTTGTGGAGGCGGCCTTCGAACTCGTCGGTTACCGTCATGTCGTTGTCACAGGTGCCAAGCGGCTGATCCAGCCATTCCTGGCAGCGGTTTTCCTCGTCGTACAGCATTTCCATCAGCTCGTCGTCCGGCGCTTCCAGCACCGGTTCGATCCACGCTTCAATGCCGCCTTCGTCGATGTCGATGACAGCCACCTGACGGGCGCTGTCCAATACCTGAACGACGGTCGCACCGAACGCTTTCGTGTTGAGCGAAAGATGCTGGTGGCCGCTGATCATGATGTCGATGCCTTCGATTTCCTTCAGCATCCTGTATCCCTGGTTCTCGCCGGTATCTTCCATCAGCGGCATGCCGCTGGCAAGATCGCGTTCGAAGGAACCGTGATAGATGCAGACGATATAATCCGGTTTTTCTTTCTCCCTGATCTCAGCGACGATATCCTTCGCTGTTTCAAAGGCATCCAGAAAGGTGAAGCCGCGCATGTTCTCGGGACTGTCCCAGTTTGGCGTGAAGTGGGTGGTTACCGCGAAAAAGGCGATTCTCACATTGTCAAATTCACGTATCTCATAGCGTTTGCCGACCGGTTTTCCTTCATAGAGGACATTGGCGGTCAGGCAGGTGCCGCTGCAGTTATCAAGATGGCAGAAGAGGGCATCCGCACCGTAGTCGAAGTCATGGTTGCCGAGATTGACATAGTCATAAGCGACCAGATTCATGGCTTTCGTGACGGGTGAGACATCCTGCGGCTGCTTCGCGTAGTGGTAGAAAGACAGAGGCGATCCCTGCAGGGTATCGCCGTTGTCAATGACGACGGTGTTGTCATCATCCATGACGCGGACAAGATTGCGGATCCTCGCGAGACCGGAATTCCGTTTGCGTCCGTCGGCGTAGCTCCAGGGGAATACGACGCCATGGATGTCCGAAGTGGCGATCAGACGGATCCGTTCCATTACTGACGGCCTCGTGCCAGGGTGCTGCGGATGCGGGTCGATACGTATTCGATGATCAGCACCAGCAGGATCAGCGCCCAGAGGAAGGCGCCGACGTTGGACCAGCGGCTGTAAGTGATGGACTGAACGAGCGGTGAACCGATACCGCCGGCACCGACGATACCGAGGGTGGTCGCGTCTTTCAGATTGATATCGAAACGATAGATCGCCGTCGAGACGAAACTGGCGCTCAGCTGCGGCATGATGCCGACCCGGATCTTCTGGAAGGTATTGCAGCCGGCGGCGTCAAGTGATTCGAGAATGCCGGTGTCAAGATCTTCGATCGCGGTGATGTACATCTTCGAAATCATGCCGATCGAGCAGACCGACTGGGTGACGACACCGCAGAAGGCGCCCGGTCCGGTGACACGGATCCATACCAGTGCCCATACCATGGAAGGAATGGTGCGGATCAGCAGGATGAGAGCCCGGAAGATATAGGCGACCCACTTGGGAACGATGTTCGTCGACGCCAGGAAACTGACGGGAATGGCCAGAATGGCGCCGAAGATGGTGCCGAGGATCGCGATCGCGATCGTCTGCAGAACCAGATAGGGAACACCGCCGTCGGTGAGATTGAACAGCAGTTCGGGATTGGGATGAAAGATACCGTGCAGGATACCGGAAGCGACGATGGAGCCCTGTTCGCCGATACCCTGATAGGATACGGAGTCGCTGCCCCAGGCAACGACCGCCAGCAGAACGATGAAGAGAACGATCCGTTTCCAGAGATTCTTCGGTTCCGCCTGTAATTGTTCTAATACAGTCATGGCTTCCTCCTTACGAAATCTTGGAACGGATGTAGTCGTTCACAAAGTCAATGACGAGGACGACCAGGAACAGGATCAGAAGAACCATGCCGAGGTCGTTGTAGGCGCGTAAGCCGGTGCGCTCTCGGATCAGCACACCGAGACCGCCGGCACCGACGTAACCGAGAATGGACGATGCGCGGACGTTCAGTTCGAAGCAGTACAGGCAGTCGTCGACATAGGTCGGCAGGATCTGCGGCATGCATGCCGTCCAGAAGGCCTGCAGGGTCGTGGCGCCGAAGGAAATCATCGCCTCATACGGTTTCATGTCGATCGTTTCAATGCTTTCATACAGCATCTTGGCGACGATACCGACCGTGAAGATGGTGATCGCCAGGGTGCCCGCGAAGGTACCGAGACCGAACACGAGAGCCAGCACGGAGGCATAGATCAGGGTCGGAACGGAACGCATGATGGAAAGGATGAAACGGATCGCCAGCAGAGACGGTTTGTGGTGATTGATATTGCTGGATGCCAGAATGGCCAGCGGCAGACCGATCAGGCAGCCGATGACGGTACCGAGGATCGACATCTTGATGGTTTCGACCAGGGGTCTGACAATATTCGGGAAATAACTGAAATTCGGCTGGAAGATCTGGCCGAGAATGACGGTCAGCTCCCGCGCGCGGTTGATGATGACCGAGAAATTAAAGCCGGTCATCTTCAGCGAGATGACGATGACGGCCAGCAGCGAGCCGAGAATCAGCGGCATACGGCTGCGCGGTCTGTCCACGCTGTGTCCGTTTTCGAGAACGATATGTTCCGGTTTGAACACCCGGTCGAAAAGAGGGGGTTTCTTGATTTTGGCCGTGCTCATTTAAGCCACCTCTGCCTCGGTCTGAATATCTGTGGACTTCGGAACTGCCTTGCCGTTGTATACCTGGTCGAGGACATCCTGGGTGACCTGATCCGCCGGACCGTCGTAAACGATCTGACCGGCTCTGACACCGATGACACGGGTAGCGTATTTCAGTGCCAGGTCGACATGGTGGATATTCAGCAGGATGGTGATGTTCATTTCCTTGTTGATCTTGGCGAAGTCGCTCATGACGACGTCAGCCATGATCGGGTCCAGGGAAGCGACCGGCTCGTCGGCGAGGATAATGGACGGGTTCTGGGCCAGGGTGCGGGCCAGGGCGACACGCTGCATCTGACCGCCGGAAAGCTCGTCGCAGCGGTGATATGCCTTGTCGAGGATATTGACCTTGTCCAGGGCTTCCAGAGCCTTGATCTTCTGCTCTTTGGAGTAGATGCCGAGGAACACCTTGTACCACGGCATATCCGGTACGTTGCTGGAAAGCACGTTTTTAATGACAGTCGATCTGGAAACCAGGTTGAAACTCTGGAAGATCATGCCGATCTTGCGGCGGAATTTCCGCAGCGAACTGCCTTTCAGGGTCATGACATCCGTGCCGTCTACCGTCAGCTGACCTTCGGTGATGTCGATCATGCGGTTGATCGTACGGATCAGAGTGGATTTGCCGGCACCGGAAAGACCGATGATGGCCACGAATTCACCCTGTTCGATCTGCAGATTGACATGCTGCAGACCTTTTGTACCATTGGGATACGTCTTTGATACATCTTTGAATTCAATCATATTCTTGGTTCCCCTTTATCTTTTTTATTGTAACGGAAAAGCAGACGTTTTTTTAAGAAAAAACAGAGCAGCTTTCGTTTTCAGAAGCTGCTCTGTAAATGAATCAGTCGTAAGACAGATTACTTGACTGCATCAAGAGCCGCACGTGCGCCGTCATAGTCCGCATCGGTAGCCTTGGCATAGCCGGTGTGGGAGTAGATGGCGAAGATTTCCTTACCCTTGTCTGTGTTGGCAATGGCAATCAGAGAATCCTGCAGTGCAGTGATGAATTCATCATTGTAGATGTTCGGGTTGGCTTTTGTAACAGCGACTGTGTCGTTGTAGATACCTTCTGTGACGCCGATAACATTCAGTTCATCCCAGATGGAACCGCCGTTGACACGGCCGAGGCCCTGATGGCCTGTGGCATCCTGCTGGTCAGCCGGAAGATTCCAGGAACCTTCGTAGTCGTTACGTCCGTCAGCATAGCAGACGATGACGTCGATCTGTTCAGCAGCAGCCTGCTGGAAAGCAGCCATGTAGCCGTCGAGGGTTGTGACGTTGGCCAGATCTGTGATCTTCTTGCCATACTTTTCGTTCAGCCACATTGTCGGATAGATGTAACCGGCAGAGCTGGAAACGTTCATGACAGCCCACTTTGCCTTGTTGAGGTCATCCCATGTCAGTTCTTCACCGGCATTGACCTTGGCAGCGAGTTCTTTTCCGTACGGAGTCGGTGTTGCGTAGATCAGAGAACGGTAGTAGGTGACCTGCGGGCCGTTCTTCTGAGTGGCGTTTGCCTGGCCATTCCAGTCAGCCGGATTTTCGGAGTCGTTGGAGAGACCGTTACGTGTAGCTGTCAGAATGACATCGGTTTCATCGGAATAGAGAGCATATGTGCCGCCCGGCAGCCATGCGACATCGATGGAACCGGCAGCCAGAGATTCACCGGCTGCTTCATAGGAATCGGAAACAGTAATGTCTACTTTACCGATCGTGTAGCCGCGGCTTGCCATTTCATCAATAACGAGCTGTCCGAGTTCAGATGTGCCGGCGATGATTTCGCCCGGGTCTCTGGACGGAACAAACTGGAAACGCAGTGTGTCGAATTCCTTGGATACTTCAGCTGTCTGTGCTCCTGAAGAACCGGCGCAGCCTGCCAGCAGTGCGACGGCCAGGATACCTGTACTGATTTTCTTTACGTTCATTTCTTTCCTCCTGTTTATGAACATGCCAATTATAAACGATTGCATTTCCAATTAATATGAAAATGAGCTCGAAAAAACGCGGAATTATTCGATTTCATGAAAGAAAAGGGATATTTTTCGAACGACTTTCTGAAAATTACTTTCATTTGCCGCTCATACCGTCTTTTTCTTGGAAGCATACATGTTTTCCGCTTACAATAAAAATAAAGAATTGACAAAGGAGAATAATCATATGCCATTCCGTAAAGATTTCCTGTGGGGCGGAGCTACCGCAGCCAACCAGTACGAAGGCGGTTACCTGGAGGGCGGAAGAGGTCTTGCGACTTCCGATGCCATCCGCGGCGGCGACAAGGATCATCCGCGCAAATATACCGTCAAGACAAAAGAGGGTGAAGTTCTTGAACTTTCCCGTGAAGAATCACTGCCGGAAGGAGCCGTCGGCTATATCATTCCGGACATCTACTATCCGAGCCATCAGGCTGTTGATTTCTATCATCATTACAAAGAGGACATTGCCCTGTTCGCAGAAATGGGCATGAATTCCTTCCGTTTCTCGATGTCCTGGTCACGTGTCATTCCGGACGGCGTGGAGAAAGTCAACGAGGAAGGTCTCGCGTTCTATGACGCGGTTGTCGACGAATGCCTGAAGTACGGCATCGAACCGATCGTCACGATCGCCCACTTCGACGTGCCGATGTATCTGGCCGACACGCTGGACGGCTGGCACAGCCGCAAGCTGGTCGATTATTTCCTGCATTTCGCGGAAGTTCTGTTCACCCATTTCAAGGGCCGTGTCAAATACTGGATGACATTCAATGAAATCAACATCCTGAGATCCTGGATGCAGCTGGGTATTCACTCCGTCGCACCGCAGGTCCGCTATCAGGCTGACCACCATCTGTTCGTGGCTTCCGCCAAAGCGGTCCTCAGAGGTCACGAGATCGATCCGGCCAACCAGATCGGTATGATGGTCGCCTATGCGCCGACCTATCCGCTGACCTGCAAGCCGGCTGACGTCATGGCGTCCATCGAAGCCATGCGGGCCCGCAACTTCTACATCGACGTTCAGGTCAAGGGCTTCTATCCGCCTTATCAGCTGAAGTGGTTTGAGAGAAACAACGTCAATATCGAAATGGAAGAGGGCGACCTCGAACTGATTGCCAAGGGAACCGTTGACTACATCGGCTTCTCCTATTACATGTCCAATACCGCATCGGCTGATCCAAATGCCGAAATGGCTGGCGGCAACCAGCTGATCGGCGGCAAGAACCCGTATCTGGAAGCTTCCAGATGGGGCTGGCAGATCGACCCGATGGGACTGCGTGTCTCCCTGAATCAGATGTATGAGAGATATCACATTCCGCTGATGATCGTTGAAAACGGACTCGGCGCCCTGGATGTCGTGGAAGAAGACGGCAGTATCCATGACGATTACCGTATCAACTACATGCGTGACCATATCAAGGCGATGAAGGACGCTGTCGAACTCGACGGTGTCGACCTGCTCGGCTATCAGCCGTGGGGCCATATCGACCTCGTATCCGCCGGCACCGGCGAAATGAGAAAGCGTTACGGCTTCATCTTCGTCGACCGCTATGATGACGGCACCGGCGACTTCTCACGCAAAAAGAAGGATTCCTTCTATTACATGCAGAAAGTTTACAAATCCAACGGCGAGGATCTCGACTGAAAACAGGCTTGTGTCTTCATGCAGAAGTGCTATGATGTAATGCTCTTAAGAAGGTAAACAGCATGGAAAAGAAAGAACTGGAAGTGAAAGAACTGGCTGGAATAGCAGGCGGATACCCGGATGGTGAACTTCCGGGCGGCAAACTTTTATGCATCCGCTGCGGTGCCGGGGAAGAAGAACTGGAACTCATCGACGAAGGAACAGTCAATCTCGACGGTTACGCAATCGAAGCGCTGGTACCGGACAAAACATTACGTGCTTATAAATGCAAGGTCTGCGGCATGCGCTTTGTTGTCTACGGACCGTTCTGGCAGAAATTCTGAATCTGCAGACAGGTATTGACCGCTGGTCAAAAAGTGATAGAATGGATTTGACCACGGAGGTAGAATACTATGGCTTTTGAATTTGATAACGAAACAGTACGTACATATCCTCTGGAGAAAGATGTTTCCACCCAGGCAGTCGCCTACGCGCTGGCTGAGTATCTGGATCTGGAAAAGAACATGATCACCCAGACGGTCAGAAACCGCAACGGTTACCTGATTCAGTGCAAAGGCGACGCTTCCGCTGAATGGACCAAGTATCTGGGCATGGACGCTGCTGTATCCGTACGCCTGAGCCAGGCGGACGGCATTCTGACTGTCAGCATCAGTTTTGAGAAGTGGATGGAGAAGCTCGGCATTGCCGCGGTAGGCGCTGTCTTCTTACAGCCGCTGCTGCTGACGACCGGCATCGGCGCGATCCGTCAGATCATGCTGCCGCAGGAAATCTTCAGCTTCATCGAGAATTATCTGTATCCGGACGGTGTTGTTCCGCAGCCGGAAAGATATCATGAAGAAGAGCCGGCGGAAGAGGACGTCTGTCCGGTATGCGGTGCCAGAGTGAGACCTGGTGCCATCTTCTGTACAAGCTGCGGCGCCAACCTGGAAGAGGCAAATAAAGAGAAGAGCTGCCCGGTATGCGGCGCCCCGCTGAAAGGTGACGAAGTCTTCTGCCCGAAGTGCGGACATCATCTCGAACAGTAACAATATGTTAAGAGATCATGCCGTCAGGTATGATCTCTTTTCCTGAAATAAGCAGGAAGCGTGTCAAAAACAGGAGGTTCTCATAATGACAGATTTTTTTGACAAGATAAAAGAAGAGGGCGAAAAGCTCTACAAAAAAGTAGCAACCGAAGAAAACAAGGAAAAGGTCGGAAACTTCTTCAATTCCGTCAAGGAAGAAAGCGAAAAGCTTTACAACAAGGTCGCGACCGAGGAAAACAAGGAAAAAGTCGGAAACTTCTTCAACTCTGTCAAGGAAGAGGGCGAAAAACTCTTCAATACCGTTAAGCAGGAAAGCGAAAAGATCTACACGGAAAATGTCAGTGAAGAAGACAGAGAAAAAGTCAGCGCCTACTACAACGCTGTGAAAGAAGAGGGCGAGAAGCTGTACAACAGTGTCGTGACCGAAGAGAACAAGGAAAAAGCAGCCGAACTGTTCAATTCCGTAAAGGAAGGCTTTGAGGAATCGTTCAAGAAGGAAGAAGCTCCTCAGGAGCCGGCACCTGAAAATCAGGAACCGGCATGCGAATGCCAGGAAGCGGAAGCTGAAAGCGAAGAAAGCGGCGAATAACATCTTTCTGAGCATGGCATATCTCAGTTGCTGAATTGCTGTAAAGAAGGCAGACCGGAATCATACCGGTCTGTTTTTTTCTGTCTGCGAAAGCGAAAAACCGGATTCGATAAGTAACGTTTTTCAAAGATCCGTTACTTATGTCGCCATACGCATCTTAACGGAGGTCAAATATGGATAACGATCTATCTATTATAAAAGTGTAAGAAAAGTGACAGACGTCACAGAAAGGAAGAAAACATGATTTTTGACCGTAATGAAAACA
>JAEEGL012933484.1_pt1 | contig 12208 bp, 5 predicted proteins | sample 9134231 | NCBI WGS metagenome assembly JAEEGL01 (sample SAMN16246548, study PRJNA631951) | gut metagenome | biome: gut microbiome; feature: rumen; material: fiber-attached | host: Bos | place: Iran: Karaj | collected 2018-10
AAGGCGAGATAACGGGGCATACCTAGTAACAGGCAACATCAAACACTTCCCCGTCTGCGAATTCGTTGTCACACCGCGAGAATTTCTTGAGATTATCGATACACCTCTGCAAAAAATGTTCGTGAACGACGGCATGCGAAAATACAGACCTTAAACACAGCAAAGCCCCGCGGCAGCTCATTTTTCCAACCGCTCATCAGCGTAGCACCTTGCGAAAATTAAGATTTTTCGTTCGCCAATGGCGAACGATTTTTTCTCATTCCAAGCCCATCCGCCCTTTATAGCTCCAAACTAAGCTTGAACGTTTTCTTTAACTATCATACACGTCAATTCATTCCTTGAATCATTATTATAAAAAAGAATGTATATTATCGTTAACATTTTCTTTTTCCATCATTTTAAGGGACCATATGGATAAAAAACTTTTTTCAGTCACATTAATTCGCAAAGGAAACATTGTATCCCAAAAAAGAATTGATCCAGAAAACAAAGTGGATCCCTTAGAAAATTTGAAAAAAATTGCGGAAAAAACTTACTCTTCCGAGTTCATTTGTTTTGACACTGAAAAGTACGGATCCACAATTATAGTACAAGACGACACAACCTTATGCACTCACTATTACAATAGAAAAACAGGAGAACAAGTCGGCGAAGTTCTATACGACAATGGGAAAATAAAAAGAGCTTGGATTGAAGAAAAAACAGGAAATTACATTATTAATCGAGAAGAAACCTTTTTACAGTCAGGTAGACCAGAAAAAAGAAGACTCTTAATCTACGTCCAGAAAAATTATCTAGAACTAATTCATTTCTCTTTCGAAAAATATAAAGATGGATATTTAGACTTATTCGCAACAAGTATCAACGATCCGGCAATATCAAGTGGGGATGGAGACTATGTTCGATATCTTTACCGAAATGGAAAAGTTCTAACAAAAGAAATTTTCAAGGGAAATGAATTCCGTTATAAACATTTAAGCAATTTTGAGTCTGCCAAAAGAGTACCTATACCCGTTCTTTATTGTGTTCAAGGGGATCTTGCAATCCGTTACACAACCGAATACTCATGCATTCGCAAAGAAACTGATTTTAAAAGATCGGGAATGCCCTGCATGATTATCGAAAGCCGATTAGACACGGAAAATTTCGTTGACATTAATAGCGCCCATGTTGATTACATCCCCCTATATGAACAAGGCGATATTTTGAACGACTCAACTTGCAAAATAGCAACACAATACAACAATTTTCAAAAAACAGCCTCCGAAACAAAGTCTCAACCAAACAATAATGATACTATAGAATATGACATAAATGCAAATGAAATAGAAGATTTCCTAAACAAACTTGATGCGAAAGAAGAAAATTTCTATCGTATAAATATTCATGGTACACTATATCTATCAGACTATAAAGATTGCATTTCCATATTTTCAAACACTTTAGACAATCCGAAAGTTTTTATTGTGCTCGACATGAGCGATTGTAAAATCATCAATCCCGAATACCTATATTTTGAAAACTGTCCATCTCTTCGCAACGTAACATTCCCAAATGGGTTTAGCTATTTAAAGCAAGACAGCATCTTAAATTGTCCAAATCTATATAATGTAACTCTACCTAAAAGTATTGAGCAAGTTGATGCTGGAGCATTTGATGGATGTCGCCTATTCCGATTTTTTCTAAACGCTCCTGTTTCATACACTAGTCTAATTTACAGCAGCTTAAAGAAACAATGCCGTAACGCTTATTCAAACAACTCAATCTATCCCGATAGGTTCACGCCAACAGACAAGCCCCAATTTAACAACTTCGGATTCATTGAATTACCCAAAACATTCATCAACGGAGTTGTTGTAACCCCATACGCTACTGATTTTCAAAAAGACATCGGGTTGAGCCCCTACGAACTAAAATCACTACTAACTGAACAATGTTGGCTTGTCGGAAACAACCTTACAACACTCAATTATGCTACAACAGCAAAATCCAGCGGTATTACCCCATTCACTGGAGCCGATGCAATTAAAGAGCTCATGAACAGGAAACAAATCGCAGAACGATATTCAAATCTTTTAATTAACGAAGTTCCCATAGTTCCTTATAACTGGCGAACAAAATATGTGCAAAATGGTATACCCAAAGACACGTATCTAAATCAGCTTTATTCTAATCTTCTAAACAAAACAAGGTCCTCCCAAACGATGTATTTTTCTTTCTATGACAAAGAAATTCAAAAATTACTCATAGAAATAGCGGAAAACCCTTTTTATCAATCAGCAATGTGGTATTTAAAGAAAGCGGAGCTTTTATACTAAAATACACAGAAAAAGGGCGTTCTTTTGAACGCCCTTAACATTATCATTCATTTCGTATAGGTCTAAAATCCAAGTGTTTTCTATTGTAGATTAATGCCCGCAACAAATTTAATATAAAAATAAGTAGTCAAAAAAGCTCAATAGCCAAAGGGCTCCGCTCAAAGCGGAGCCCTTTACTAAGGAAATATAAGCTTAAACACCCAATGCAAGTAAACCGCTCACATCTAAAGACGGCCTTTGGTTGATTTCTTCTTCAGAAATCAAGATATACTTCCATGGTTTAATATCTTCCGTCGAAGCTCGTTCACACCAGATTCTTCCGGCAGCCGCTTTTTGAAGAACTTCTTCGTCCTTCATTTTATTGGCAGCCTTCACTTCACACATGATTTTTTCATTTGCTGTTTCCATGATGATATCTGGAGTGTAGCACGATCCATCTGCACCATACGGAATACTGAACGTAGTTTGTGTTGCACGGAACCACTTCTGCAAAATCTCATCAGATTCCAATTCAACCATCAACTTGCGTTCGGGATCGCTATCAAATTTTTGAACATCATAAAGGCATTTTTCAAATCCGTTAAAGGCCATAGACTTAATTTGGCTTTTTACAAATTTATCGTCCCTGAAATCACGAATTTTTTCACCTTCGTTGATAGTTCCGCTTATGATTTGCAATTTGACATATCCCGGTTCTACACGAGTTTCATACTCCAAATTACCAACAGTTCGATGAGCCAAAAGTTGTTTCTTCACTATTTCACAAATCCGTCCGAAATAGTTCACAACAATATTAGACGGTTTATTACATTGCAGAAGGATCTCTTTGACTTGACAAGCAATATCACTAACAACTTTCGCATTGTTGTCATAATCAATTTCGTCAATTTCAGCCATTTCAAGCATCAAATGATACATGAAATCTTTTTCATCAAAGACATCACCTCTTTCTTCGACCTTTAAGATATAAGAAGAAGCCTGCTTTGACAACACCGTTCGGACCATCAATTTATTGTCCACAGGTTGCAACTTCTTTATTTCTGTACCATCAATGGTAAAATTGTCAAGATTGCACGTTACAGCAAATTTTGGAGTCAATGTAATTCGAGGAATATCAATCGTCACATGTTTTACAATTTCAACGCCTTGTTCCGCGACATTTTCAGATACACCTTGTTCAGTCAAAGAATCTTTTGTCGTTTGCACGTATACAGGATTATTCAGGTTTGGCTTTAAGCCTTTGCCAGCATCCTCGTTCATTTGGATAAGAATCTTACCTGCCGCAATTTCAGGCGTATTTACAGAACTCGGTTGAGAGACGTTGATTGCAGGCGTCGGGCATTCCAAAGAAGAACCATCAACAACTCCAGCATCATTAGATGAATCCGTAGCAGAACCACCCGCAGAAATCGGAGCAACCAGCTTTTCTGTTTTGGGTTTCATCGTTATCTGGACTTTACGCGGAACGCCACTACCGGCTTCGCCAGGAGTTCCTGCACCAAGGTCAATCTTTTCTAGAAGGCCCATTTCTTTAATTGCTTGTTCAATAACTTTATCGAAGTTATCATGCGAAACAACGACCACCTGGTCGACATCCTTATCTCCGACACGCTTGCCATAAGGCAAACGAAGCCCTCGACCAATGGACTGCATAATCAAATGCAACTCATTCGCAGCACGCAAAGGAACAATCGTATAAAGATTCGTGACATCCCACCCTTCTCCCAATTTGTTGCAATGAATCACAATTTCATACGGATTCAAAGGGTGTTCAAGCAATAACAGCTTTTTAATTTCTTCGTCACTTGAAGAACTATCTATGCGCAATACCTTATCTTTGTATTTGCCATCACAAAAATCTTTCGACTGCGTGTATTCTTCAATCTGCTTAGCATGGGCGATATCTTTAGAGATTACAAATATAAATGGTTTAACATTTTGTTTCAAGCCATGATTAAACTCATAATCCTTCAAAGCAACCTTTTTGTTTGAATGAATTAAATCAGCTTCTTTAAGTTTTAAATGTTCCAATTCCTCTGGCGTGAAATTAGCAGGATTGAAATTGCTACGATACGCTACTGCAGGAATCTTGACAAAGCCATCATGCATCGCTTGCGGTAAACCATAGGAATATAGGATATTCCTAGTTTGATTAGTTGGAGTAGCCGTCAGTTCCAAGCCGAGAACAGGATGAAGTTCATCTATGGCGCTATATCCGGCTTTCGCCCTATAATGATGGGCTTCATCCATAATCACTACCAAATCTTCTTTTTTCAAAAGAATATTGAAGTAACTATCACCCAAAAATTCTGAAATTCGACGAACTCGGGGAAGAGCTGCAGCGGCATCCGATTTATCTAAATGATTTTCTTTTGCACTTTGCTTTTCCGTCAATTTGGCAATATTGAAAATATTTACTGTAATAGGAGTTACATCATCAAGAACATCAGTCCCCGCAGCAACGCTATTATAGTTGTCCCCTGTAATAATTCGATGCGACGGCCATCCCAAAGGATCCAACCCACGAAAAACATATTTTTTATTGTCAAAACCAGAAGTAAAATCAGCAATAAGTTTTTCGTAAATCGTGGTATTTGGAGCAACAATCAAATAATTTTTCAAACCAAACTTTTTATATAAGTAGGCAATGAAAGCTCCCATCAAACGTGTTTTACCCACGCCTGTAGCCATGTCAAATGTCATGGAACTAAAACCATGATCAAAATCGGACATAGGAGTCAAACTAGCAGACTGTTGATATTGTTGAACGATGTTCAATTGTTGTGCAATATCGGCATCTTTTTTCAAAAGACCTGCTTCGGCAAATTTTTCTACAACAGCAGAAAGGTGTTCGAGAGCAACCTTCTGAGGTTTACGAAGGCTTAAACACTTGGAAATACTATCAACAAGCTTCATTTTCAATGCTCCTACAAATTCAAAGAAGGTTCCGATTCAATTTCCGACATAGGCAAATTTTTAACATTAAGGCTATAATCATCATGGCCCCATTCGCACTTGTCAAGAATCTCTTTTGGAATTTTAGAAATAGTGATATTTTCACAATCTGCCGGAACAGCATCAAATGCTTTACAAAGAATACTTAAATGACGATTACCCAATTTTTGACTAATGGAACGAATATGCTCTGCAGTCATAAAGTTCGTCGTCACATAAATAAACGCATTTTCAGTGCTTTGTCCATGGATAAAGTATTCATCTTGGCTTGGTGTATATTCAAAGCCCATAATTTTGCATACAGCTTCGGCAAGCTTAGCAGCATCAAAATGATTGCGATCAATTACATCTATTCCATATTCATCTTTTTTGATGAGTGACGGAGCCAATTCATAGAAACGGAAACCGCCACCACCTTGCCAGCCAGTAGACTTGCTAATTCCACTTTGATCGGTCCCATCAACCACGTTTTTTAATCTTGACATCGCATGGGTTTCGCAATGGTCACCTAATTCAATGCCAATCCATCGACGATTCATCTTATGAGCAACGGCGGCCGTTGTCCCCGACCCCAAAAAAGAGTCCAAAACCAAATCACCTGGATTTGTTGCTATAGAAATAATCATTTCTAATAGTTTTTCTGGTTTCTTTCCATTATTTAGCTTTACACCACCTTCTGAAGCAATACCTTGCCACAAATCTTCAAATATTATATTACTTGCACCTTCTAACTTAGTCAAAGTTTTATTTTCATCATCAACAGACACATAATTGTTTAAATAGCTAACTTTATTACCCTTGTATAAAAAATAGCGTGAACGTTTTCCAGCATCCCTACCTCTGGTCGGGATATATTCATACACAAACAAATCATCGTTGTTTATAAAATCCGCCGTCTGTTCTTTTAATTTTTTCCCAATTCCTCCACTTAAAGCCGTAAGCCTAAAAATATCGTTCCGATTGTCATAAAAATCAGCAGCAGTCATTGTCGCTACCGGCAGCCTAATAATTTCAAAAGCCCCTTTAGGTATTCTATAATACGTCATTCCATCTATTTCTTTAATCAATTCCATCTTGCTATAATCAATATTCCGCAAAACTTGATTGTAATTCTTCGCAGTTTTTGATTTGGAATCAATTTTTTCCACGGCTGTTTTAAGGAAATTAAACGTTACTTTTGTAGCGGATTTCGAATAAACCAAAATGTATTCACTGCAGTCAAAGAACATTGCATCGTTTGCTGTGAGTCCGCCTTGACTCTTTACTTTACATGTAATCATTGTTTGGAAATTTTCTCTACCGAAAACTTCATCACATAAAACTTTCAAATAAGCACATTCATTATTATCAATTTGAACAAACAATATTCCTTCATCTGAAAGCAATTTTTTTAACAAATCCAATCTTGCCTTCATCAGATTCAACCATATTGAATGTTCCTTATTGTCATCATAATGTTCAAACGCAGCACCTGTATTATACGGAGGATCAATATACACACACTTCACTTGTCCGGCAAACTTACTTTCCAATGCTTTTAACGCAAGTAAGTTATCACCATGAATAAGCATATTATCAAAAATATCGCCTTTATGCTTCGCTTTCGCGCAGTAAGACTTTTCGGGCACTTCTAGCAATAAACGCGGTTCCAGTTTTACCGGCTTATTCTTGCCAACCCATGTAAGCTCCAACTTTTGACCAGCCATATTTTCTCCTAATTATTTGAAATTCTGTTTAAAAATTCTTCGAACGTGTAAGCTCGTTGGTTTCTCAAATCCACATGATAAATAATCTTGGTTATATCTTGCGGGAACTGATTATTCACGAACATGTCTTCTGTAATCCTTGGGAAATCGTCTGTCACTTCATAAAAACGAGGATTTTCAATCCAATGGTATTGCTTTTGCCACGAAAGCGAGCCCTCAAAAATCCCCTTATCCTTCAATTTATTAACAAGAGCATTAATTTCTATCATAGGAGATTCATATCTAGCGACTTCTTCACCAATAGATAAATCACCTGTGTTTTCGTACTGGAACAAGACTACATAAAGCGGCTTATCCCCTGTTCTTTGCAACTGATGTTGAGATGAAATAACAAGTTCAGGTCGATCCTTTGCATGCAAAGTCGACTTAACTTCTACACTGCAGTTTTCAAGTTCAAAATCATGGACATTACCATCCGGCCCAGGCCAATTTTCCCGAACAGAGTGAATTAAACCCTGACTATTAAGCATCCGCAGCATTTGTACTTCAGCAAGTACTGCATACGGCGAAGTTTCCTTAAACGTATTGCCAAGCAAGTCCGCTAGAATCGTATAACAAATATCGGGATCCGTTGTAAACTTTTCCCTATATTCAGCATCAACAAAGCGAATCATCAAATCAACGAAAATTCCAACCGAAAGCGAGTTTTCAAAGTCGAATTCCTGCGGATTAATTGACAATGTCAAAAACGGGCCAGGCAACAAGCCATTTGACGTTTGCAGTTCAGCACTACGCGCTAAAGAGAACGTTTTTAGTTGACGAATAAACGCCTTCGCTTCATTACGGAAGGCGATTGCAACGCCCATCTGAGTAAAATTTGAAAAAAAGTAGAAGTCACCAGCAAATCGACGAACTATCTTCTGTCGAGTCTGACCAATTTGCATCATCAAATCAGTCAGTACTTCTTTTAAGTTAGCATCCAAAGCATCAGCCATAGTTACATTCCCTCACGATTAAACCAAAAACGATACGGACGGCCAGGCGCACACTTCAAATTATATTCAGGGTGATTCCCTATAAGCCTTTGCAATTCAGCCGGAGTTGAAGGCATCAAATTTTCATTCCATCTAGCATCCGCAGCAAGAACTGCATTTTTTAATTCATCAATAGACAATTGATTCGTGGTACCTCGTAAAATCATTGCGATTTTTTCCAAAAAGGCACAAGCAATTTTTGCTTCCGCATTTTCCATTTCAGCCCAATTTATAGAAGCATAAGCATCTTTACCCGGGAATTGGTAATAACCATACCCATTCTCATTACCGCGACGCACATTGGCATTATATACGGTTTCCGCATTCGGGAATTTGCGGAGCGGGTAAAACTCAAGGAATTTCGCCCTTAAAGCCGCTGTCGTCATGGGGAAGTTAGCTTCCTGAAGAATTCTATTGACTTTCACAAAGACATGAGTTTTGTCAATAGAACGTGGAGGAGGTTCATAACCAACTTCATTTGCAACGAAGTAATCTGGATTGTGTTCTGGCCAATAAACAGATATAGCGATTAAAGGTATTCCCGCCTCAAGTCCTTCTACATTCCCCTGCGGATTAATCACATAGAATTGTAACACAGGTTTCTTATTAGAAGGACTTCTCAAACTGGCAAACGCCTTTGACATATAACGGGAATCTGATCTGTTACGGAAACCTTCCGGCAAATCCTTATTTTGAGGCACATTTTCTGGATGACGCCTAAAATAATCCCGATAATATTCAGTTGTTTCATCCAAAACAGTTGTCGGGAAATTAGCATAGAACGAAATGTGAAGTCTAGATTCCGCTTCCAAAACGCCATCCTTATGGAATATCTGAGGACGACCTCCCGAGAGGATAAAACCTCCTATACGGAAGCAGTTCCTACCTTCTGGTTCATGATCCAACACACCATTCACCGGAGTACCTAAGACAACATCCCATTCATTTATTAGGCTACTATTAATATCCCTAATTAAAGCATTCAAAACGCGTTTCGTTTTTTCAGGATAGAAATCTCGTAATTCGGTCAATGTCCTAACAACATCTTCTACAGGAACATTCTCCCATAAAGGAATTTTATTATACTGGTACTCTTCCGGATTCCGAACTTTCTCTTGATGTTCCGTAGCAAAGCGGTTTACAATATTATAAGCAGCCACAACAGAATCGCTCTGAATAGGCAGAGCTTTAGAATGGATTAAGGCCCCCATCGGAGCATCCATCCGTCTACGACTTTGTTCTCTTCCAGAGAGTTTTCTACCAAATGAATAAACCGTTTGGAAATGGTTCGGATCAGCCGGAGAATAATGATTATCAAAATTTTCTCTAATGCTTGGATGAAGCAATTCTTCAACCTGGGCGATTTTCTTCAATTCCTGTAAATTTGCAGGTTTCATCCAAATTCGCGGTAACATTTCGTAGCCACGACGGTAACCGAACCAACGCCCCATTTGGGTCATTGTATCCACAGGAATCGTTTTGTTCAATCGGTCAAAATAGCTAACAGTAAGCCCCGGAAGCGTTAAACCACGAGAAATTTTGTTACCACCACAAACAATCCAAGCACGATCATCCGTATAACGTTGAACACCATCACCATTATTTGCGTAACGATTCGAATCTTCTCTACCGCTAATACCTGTATTCAACACTACAACCTGGATTTTATCCACGCCTCTAAAATACTCTAATTGAGGCAAAAGAGCTTCCCAACTTGGATAGGGTTCAAATTCCCCATAATTGGGGAAAAGCTGCCTAAAATATTCTTCGGTAAATTCGCCTGTCATACGCACCCACGCTTCATGACAAACATCTATAAAATCGTCTCTCCGTAAGAAATGCCGCAAATATGTTTTTATAGCATCTTTAGCTCCATCCATGACTCCTATCGTATGATGGATGTTTACCAACATTGATGTCCATAAATCGTCACGAATAGACGAATAAAATTCTTCATTTCCATTATTCTCTATATCAGGAACATCTCTCTTGCGGCGTACGCGGCGAGCTGCGGCAGAGCAAACGAAATAGCTGATTGCGTCTTTCAAGCCAACCCATTCATCTCCTTCAACCGACAAATCGTCCGATATTCTAGCTCCACTTTTAACTTTATCAACGAGAACAGCTTCCTCATCCGAAAAAGTTTGCAAAATAGGCATTCTCGAATTTAGATTATCAGGATCATACCGTCCAAAAATTTCAGCAAGGCCAAAATACTGATTTGATTTGTCTAGTGATTGAATAAAATCAGGATAAATTGAAGTTGCATTCGGATTTTCATTCAAGATACAAGCATAAGGCGTTGCTGTATAAGCGATATAAGCACAATGTTTAAAATTATACGTATATTCGACAGCATCCCGAGTCTTATCCACGATTTCAATGATGCCACCATTGATTTGGCTTCTGTCAGTTGCGATAGACAGAATTGACTTCACCAATAAAATAAATTCTTTTACATTTGGCTTTCTATTGCCTTTGTTGTAATAATTATAGATTTCTCGAACAATTTCTTCTGTTGCACCAGTCAGATGGCACCATTCCTGGTTTCGAAGAAGAGCATCTCGTTGCACAGTAGCCGACTTCGCGCCTTCTGCTAAAATATCTCTTGCAAAACTTAATGCAGCATGTTCAGCATTCAATGTTCTAAGATTTTGGAACCATTCAACAACATCTACTAATCCAGCATACTGTTCATCTTCAGCAAGACAAGCCAGCTTCTCAAGTTCCAAATCAATTTCTGCGTCCTCTAACAAATTGGGGTCATTATTAGAATTCGGGCTTGCGTTATCAGCTTCATCATCGATAATCATAACGCGCATATTCTGATGAACAGCACGACTATCATTCAACCATTGTTTGAAATTTCCAATATTATTAACTTCTTTAATTACCACTCCCCAATAGAGGAAACCATTTGTGTCATTCGCAGGAAGATTCCCATTTCTAATACTTACATCTATCTGACGAGCATACCTATCCGTTATACCAGCTTTGGCAAAATCCTTAGCAATTCGGCTAGCAGTCTGTGTACGAAGTTCGGTACTATTACTTGTCAAAACAAAAATCGTATTCCAACCTTCATCAAAAGCCTTCAACATCAAGCCGATATAATTACGCGTCTTACCCGACTGAACTCGACCAACAACCAAACCATTCGGTCTAGACTTCGGATTATTAGCTTCGACAACTGGATTTCCATTTTCATCAACACCATTATAGGAAATGCCATGCATAACTTCGTTCAAACGATTAATTGTCTGGCAAACCGACGATTTTGTTCTATCATCATGGATATTGTTGATATAGTTTTCAAAAAAACTCGGACGTTCTTGAGGATTAGGGGCAACACCTCTTACAGGCAAACTGACATTTCGCGGCCGAACCCCCCGCTCTATTTGCGCTAGGACATCTAAAAACTCATCTCTAGCAATGTGTATATTAATTAAAGCAACAAGATCGTCATCATAGTAATCTTGAGTAGCAGCTTCAAAAGGCATCAACGCTGCAATAAAGTTTTCTGCTTGACGAAGAAAGTTGAAACCAATAGGAGCGTCAGCCCTACGAGTCGCGTAAGTGATATAATAGGCGAGAGAAAGTATTTCGTCCATAATTTTTCCAATTTTAAACAAAAACACACCTCAGAAGTCGAGCATCCAAGGTATTAATTAAAAAACATTTTTTGGCTTTTGTGCCTAATATTAATTGCACGTTTTATATATACATTTTTTTAGTGTATTTTTTCGCAAATTAACATAAAATCGCTAAAAAAACGCTCGCCACGCCCAATTCACGAGAAAACCCGAGATAACCAAATCCTCAAACAGGGACTTTCCCCTACCCCTTCAAGAACTCCAAAATCCTTGCTCGATAATCTGGGGCTTCGTCATAGGCGGCATGGCCGTAGTTCTCGTAAACGTAGAGTTCCACCGGCGTGCCGTTTTGCTTTAGCACTTCGGCGATTTCTCGGGAAGCGATTACGCCCAAGACCTGGTCGAGTTCTGCACCCAAAACGAGCGTCGGGCACTTGAGTTTTTCAAGTCCTGCGAAAGCATCGTATTCGAGGCAGGCGCGGGCAAGCACGCAGAAGCGTGCCATGTCCTGTTCGGTCGCATTCGTGTTCATGCGCATCAGACTCTTTTTGTACTTGCGGATTGTTTCGGCAGAAAAAACTTTATCTATAAAATTCGAGCAG
>JAEEGL014003334.1_pt1 | contig 12208 bp, 10 predicted proteins | sample 9134231 | NCBI WGS metagenome assembly JAEEGL01 (sample SAMN16246548, study PRJNA631951) | gut metagenome | biome: gut microbiome; feature: rumen; material: fiber-attached | host: Bos | place: Iran: Karaj | collected 2018-10
CCAGAGAAATCAATCAACCACAATTGATAGCCATCGGCTGTAGAACGAAGACTATCGTAATATCGGGCATATAAGAATGTTCCAATAGTTAACGCCACCGCCATCAACGGTGTCCACTTCCTGCTGATACGTATCATCAGCATATAAAGAATAAAATACTCAAAAAGTGCAAAGGTAAACCAATAACCACCTTTAAGTGCCCCCAACTGATGAAAGAACTCTGGTGGTGGTGCCAAAAGCAGCAGGAAAATAAAGGTGGGTAGCAGTTGTACCATCGCTTTATGTTTAGCTACTTCTTTGAACGAACGCTGGGCTACCGACTCAAACAGCCAACCGCTAATCATAAAGAAACATGGCAATCGAAAGAGGATAAACACCGCATTATACCCCATTCTAGAATCACCCAAACAAAAATGGCATACATGCGCAAATACTACGAGAATCATAGTAAATCCTCGCATCGCATCAATGTATTCAATCCTTTGTTTAGCCATTTCGCCCACAAAAGTACAGAAAATTATTGGAACATTTGTGCATTTAAGCAGAAAATAGTAATTTTGCACCATGAAAGAACGTATAAACTGGATAGATTGGGCAAAAGCATTCTGCATGACGGTAGTGGTATTCTGCCACCTACCCCAGCAAAAAGACACTTTTCATCTGCAGTTTTTAGCATCAGTCATCCTCTCAACGTTCTTCTTTATATCTGGCTATCTCAAGAAAAAAAATCTATCTATCAAAGAGTCTGCCAAGAAATATGGCCATGCGCTTTTGATACCTTATATAATATATAATGCCATATACTACCCATATTGGTTAGCGAAATTCTACATAGAGCACGACGGCATAACCTGGGAGGATGCCATACGACCTCTTATTGGAGCTATACTCGGTCAGTTTAACAGTAGCGTATCCTGCGAACTTAATGGTGTAACATGGTTTCTTATAGCCCTGTTCATCATGCATATTCTAACAGACATGCTCAACAAGAGCAAACATAGTAAAGCAATTATGCTGATACTTTCTCTCATCACCATGATTCTCTATGGTGCCAACAAGTACTACCACTACGCCCCATATATCACCTATCATGGACTGATCCGTTGCCTCTGTTTCTTCTTTATGGGCAACTTTTTCCAACAGAAAGGTTGGCTCCAAACTCACAATCTACGAAAAGATGTAGTAATCGGCACCACTGCCCTATTATTCTGCCTCATCTTATTCTATTGGCATATCCACGAAGATAGATTCGTACTCCACATCTTTTTATATTATGTAGTAAACTTCGCATCAGTATATGCATTCATCTACCTTTCCAAGTCACTCAACAGCATCAAGAGCCGCATCATCACCATAATCTCCATCGGCACAATGCTTATCTTCGGTCTCCACAGAATGATGATTGGCATAATCAATTTCATAGTTGAAAAAACAATGTACACATCAAGCATTACCTACGATTGGTACGAATGTCTCATAATAGCTCTCGCTATAGAATTTACAATTATGCCTCTCATAATCTATAAAAAAAGTCCAAAATCTATATTGAAAAGCAACTTTATAAAGGTTAATCAAGAAAAAAACTGATAAATGTTTGGTTGTTTGTAAAAAAAAAGCTATATTTGCCCAAAATAACAACAATACTATCTACCGATGACAAAACTTTCAATTATAGTTCCAGTATACAACGTAGAGGATTATATTCGCCCATGTATTGAAAGTATCTTTAAACAAGGTCTATGCGATGACGAATATGAAGTTATCATTGTTAATGATGGCTCAACAGACAATAGTATGGGAATGATTGAGGATATTATCAGTCAACATAATAACGTCACAATCATCAACCAAGAAAACCAAAGCCTTTCAGTTGCAAGAAATAATGGAATTCAAAATGCAAAAGGAGAATACATTTACATGCCAGACTCTGACGACGTACTAATAGAAAACAGTCTATCTTCGCTATTGGAACTAGCACTAGAATCAAAAGTAGACCTGCTTGTTGCGGATTTTTTAAAAATGAGTGACAGTGAAATAAAAAACTACAAACATACCCAACAACCCCAAATCACAGTCATGAAAAAAACGGGGGAACAACTCTTCATTGAAGAACTAAATCCTCATCATTGCTATGTTTGGAGAACACTATACAAGAGGGATTTTCTTTTAGATAACCATATCAGCTTTATCCCCGGAATTAACTATCAAGACATACCTTTTACCCATGAGTGTTGTTTAAAAGCAAAACAATGCATAAAAACTTCACAGTTATTATATATCTACAGATTTGACAGGCCAGGAGCGGCCTCGTCATCCTTTTCTATTCAAAAAGCAAGAAGTTATTGTGTTGCCATAGGAAACACTTGGAGACTAAGGAACTTAGACAATATAACCCCAAATGCACTTTACAAATTAGAGGAGAATGTTTACTGCTCATTTTGTATAATGATGTATAAGGCATCATTCTGCATAACAAAACTTTCCGAGAGAAGAAAAATTGTCTCTCTATTAAATCAGGAAGCTCCCGGCATACACTTTTCGCACGGAATCAGACAGAGGATATTGACATTTATGATAAAAAAAATGCCATATACTTATGTTGAACTATACTATATATATTCGCAAATAATATATAAAAAAGTTCCCTTCATTCCTTTTTTCAGCAATTACATGCATAAAGAGAATACTCAATATAGTTTTAGATAAAAAATGGAAAAAATAGATTTTGTAGTAACTTGGTTAGACTCCAACGATCCCGAGTGGCAAAAGCAATATGAATATTACAAGCATAGTTCTAAAGGAGATAATTCAAAAGCTCGTTTTAGGAGTATGAGCATTTTCAGATACTGGTTTCGTGCTGTTGAAGAAAATGCTCCTTGGGTAAACAAAGTATTTTTAGTTACTAACGGGACTTTTCCAGGTTGGATTAATCCCAACAATCCCAAGCTTGTACTTGTAAAGCATGAAGACTATATGCCCCAAGAACTTCTTCCAACATTTAGTTCCTGTGCTATAGAACTCAACTTGCACAAAATAAAGGGGCTTTCCGAGCATTTTGTTTATTTTAATGACGATGTATTTATAAACAGCCCCATCTCGCCAAATTATTATTTCAAAAAGGGCCTTCCATGTGACTGCAACAAAGAAACATGTTTCAATGTTCCAATTTTTACAAAAAAAGAAAGATTTAGTATCTATATGTCTATGCTTTCAAACATTGGAATTATTAATGCATATTTTAACAGATGGAAAACAGTTTGTCAAGCGCCACGAAAATGGTTTGGCTTACACCTTGGCATTAAAGGCATTATCATGAGCAGTATACTCATGAAGCAAAGACTATTTGTAGGATTCTCAAACTTTCACATAGAGCAAGCATTCCGTAAATCTTCTTTTGAGGAAGTATGGAATAAAGAACCTGACTTCTTGTATCGCAGTTGTACGCGCTTTAGAGAAGAAGTAATTGCAAATCCGTATATTTTCCGATATTGGCAATTTGCCAAAAATATGTTTTATCCCCAAAAGAGAAAATTTGGGGTATTTCACCTTACAGGAAGAGATTGTATCGATAAGATTGAAAAGGCTATCAATAATACTAGCATCGCATCAATTTGTCTTAATGACACTTCCTTCTGTTCTGATGATGACTTTGATTTCATCAATAAACATATAGAAAAGATGCTTAATCAGAAATATCCAAATAAGTCATCCTTTGAAATCTAGCGAATTGCTCTATTGAACCAATGAAGCAAATAGCCTTTTCCACAAAGGCATTATGATATCTGCAGAATACTGAGAAGAAGACAACAATGCTTTTTTCCCCATATATTGGCGTAAAGAAACATTACTGATTAGCAAGTTTATTTTACTTATCATTGCTTCTCGGTCATTCATGTTCACCAAAAAACCATTAGTTCCATCAAGAATAATGGAAGCGGGACCATACGAACAATCATAAGCAATAACAGGCAAACCGCAACTCATTGCCTCAGGGATAACAAGACCCAATGGTTCAAATAATGAAGTTGAGATTAAAAGCGAACTATGGCGATAGCAATCAAAAATATCACCTACAGGTTTATGAATATGAATATTCATATTCAACTCTTTTGCTTTTTCTATCAAGTCTACCTCCTGCTCTCCTTCGCCATAAATCTCCAGGTGCCAATCAGGATGTTTAGAAAACACTTTTTTCCAAATCCGAATTGCCTCCATTGGTTGCTTTTGATAATCAAAACGACCAACAAAAATAACCCGTTTTTCAGTAAGAGACGATAAAGAACCATTATTCAGATGAACAACATTCGGTATAACCTCCACATGTGGATGAATTTTCCGCCACTCAATCGCATCCCCTTCTGTCAATGCAACTATACAGGTGGACTTTTGCAATCCGTTGCGCAACAAAAAAGTACGAAATCGTTGATAGCATCCCTTTGCAAACAAAGTACGTTTACAAATAGAATGAGACTCTACTATGAGAGGGATTTTGCCTTTAACCTTTGCAATAGAATAAACTGGGTCAGAAGTCGTACATATAATTATATCAGGTAGAATTTCATGCAACTTCTCTTTAAAACGCTTTTCAAACAACTTTGTTCGAAGATAGCTATCAACCAACCTTTTTAAGCCTTTATACTGATACTGCTTATGAAATTGAATACCTAAATCATCTAAATGTACTCGAGTATCCAAAGCATAAGGAATCACATGCCTTCCCTGGCATGTTGTCAACATATAGACATCATAACCTAATTGTGTGGACAAATAATTCATCTTATCTATTAAGACGCGCTCTATCCCTCCCCAAATGGCCAATGATCTATATGTATAAAGGATTCGCATGTGGCATTATATGTTATTTAACCAGATTATCATCAGAATCAACATAATGGTCGGCCTGGTGAAAAATACGCCCAATACCTTTGCATTGAATCTTAACGTGATCCAAGAAACTATTCAATAGAGATTGCTCACCAATAGTTCCATATCCAGTTACAGCCTTACAGCGACGATCACGAACGAACACTATCTTTCCATATTTCTTCAATGAAAGAGCCATAGAACCATCCTCACCTCGGATTATATCAACACGGTAGCCCTCCTTCTTTCCTAACTCCGCATCGTAAGCAAAAACCAAGCCACGCACGCTTAATTCTGGACGTTTAAAATGTTGAATCCACAAAAATAGATCCCTACAAATCTCATACAATCGTAGTCCAAGTTTTGAATGATTTGCATCTGGGAAATAAGTCCATGTTGCAGAAACAGCCACAACATCAGGTTTCATCAACTGCTCTAACATCAATTCGTAATACATAGGTGGATATAAAGTATCACTATCCACATCAAAATAGTATTTTCCTTTGGCATGCTGGAGGCCGCAACGACGAGCATATCCACAACTATGTTGGTATTCTGTATAATAAGGAATACCCGATTTCTCAAATATCTCAGATGTACGATCCTGTGAATCATTATCCACACCGATAATCTCAACCGGATATTTGCATTTTATCTCACTCAAAGCCCAAAGACATGCCTGAAGATGCTTTTCTTCATTATATGCAATCACAACTATACTGACTATCGGCACATCACTCTGCAATGCCGCCAACCTATCATGAGTACCATTGACGATATCCTGCGGAACATCACCGAATGGTATTCCATAAATCGACAAATATTTTTCGTACCAGTTTACCATTTCTAATTATTAATGCTACAAAGATAAGAAAATAATTTATGATTTCAAAGAAAACAGAGAAAAATATTTAAAATCAAAATTTAATAGTATCCCATCAATTGGGGTATTTATTAATTAAATACCTGATTTTCAAAAAGATAGAACGTTTTATCTTAATTTATTTTTTTTACTGCCTCATATATAAGATAACACAGGATATGAAATGTCTGAAATACTATATTCTCGTAACTAATGTCTCTCCCCCCGGACTATGAGCTCTGGGGCACAACACTTTTCTATAATACTCTTTTATATTTTCCTAGTAGTTTTACGCATGACATTATTAAAGGGAATGACATTCGATTCAACAACCAAAAGAACATATTATGGAAAAGCTTTCTACGAAAATGAAGGATCTCAATCAAGCTTAACGGGTGCTGCAAAATATAGCGAATCTCTGAATATGAAATGGGGGGAAATATTCTACCCGAAGACTTCAAAACATAACAAACGATATAAAAACTATTCATTTCCAAATTATAACACAAATATGGAAGATATGGTTTGTCAAGCAATGCCTTACATCTGTTTTTAAGATATCCTATTGTCTGAACATTCTTCATTATTTCTGTTTTATCTAGCACTGCCCTATCCTGATAATGCGAAAGAGAACCTGACCGACATATATAATGATAAGTTATCTTGGATAAAAGGGCACCTCTTTTTACTTTTGTAACCATCTCATAACTAAAAGCCAAATCTTCCCAAAAAATAGCATTGATAAAACGCAACTGATTAGAGCGTAAGAAATCCATGTTCATCAAACAATTGCAAACTGAAATTTGGAAAGAGCTATAATTCTTGAATGCATAATATGCCATTTCATTATCTGATAGAAGGTATATATCAGGAAATACATATAGCTGATCTGGATGAAAATGCACTTTGTCTATTCTTTTTAATGAGCCATAGACAACATCCAATTGTTTATCCCTCATTTCATCTACTAAACACTGAATAGCATCAGATTCCAACAAATCGTCCGAATCAAGAAAAAACAGATACCTACCTCTAGCTTCATCCAGAATACGATTTCGAGAACCACCAGCTCCGACATTATGAAAGTTACATATGATACGAATACAATTTCCACGAGGATGTTCTGCTTTTAGTCTGTTAACGACATCCATAGAACCATCCTCTCCACAGTCATCAACAACAAGAAACTCAATGCTTTGGAAAGTCTGATTCAGCGCTGAAATCAACGTATTTTCAATGAAGTCAACAGCTCTATATACTGGTATACCTATCGTTACATCGTATTGCATGTTTACAAATTATCAAATAAAGATTTCCACAACATAGCTATTTGATCTATTTCGTAACGACGAACATTTTGAGCTGCACGATTTGCCATTTCGATTCTTATTTCCGGATTCGTCATTAATTTAACCATAATGGTTGCCAATTCATCAACATTTCCATTCTCAACAAGCACACCGTCATTGCCATTATCTATAATAGAGCGTGGTCCCCATGGACAATCAAATGAAACAACAGGAAGGCCACAGGCCATAGCTTCAACAATAACAAGTCCAAATCCTTCGAAACGAGAACTACATACAGCCAGCGAGCTATGTACATATTCAGAGTGGACATCAGATGTCCTTGCATTCAATTTACATCTCATCCTATCTATATTCAACCGATCTATCTGCTGCTCATACTCAGTGCGATTACCATCACCAAATATTACCAACTGCCAATCAGTACACTCTGCTTGGACCTTAGCCCAAGCAGACAACAAGAAATCATATCCCTTTTCATGGCAATATCTTCCTACTGCAATAACTCGCTTTTCTGTCTGTGGACTCATTCTACTTGGAGAAAAAGACAGAGGATTGGGAATTGTTACAACATTATCCAGTTCTTTCCATGCAAGCTTATCATAGTCAGTCAAGACAACCAATCGTTCCAACTTCTTTAACTTATTGATCAAACTGTACATCCACAATTTGGAGAACAACAATTTAAATATATTTGAACGACTTTCTTCAAAATTTCTATAATTCTTTCGGTTAATATGTAATTCACCAACCTTTTTACTACCATCTTTAACTGATGTAATGAAATTTATCTCACGACGAAGCAAGCTAATAGTTATGTCGGGACGAATTCGCATCAATTCTGTCGTCAATGACTTCTTAAAGAGACGTTGTTTTCTCAAATAAATAATTATTTTCTTGAAGAAAGAACATGTCCATAGCTCCTCAAAGTTAATATCCAAATTAATAACTTTCACTTTATCAGACAAAGAATAAAACAAAGGCTTTCCTTTACCCTCTGTTAAGATTATCGTAATATCATATCCAAAGTGTTCTGCAAAATAATTTGCTTTGAGCGTCAATACACGCTCAACACCTCCTGCCATATACAACGCTGGAGTACAATATACGATTTTATATGGTCTGTTGCCATCTATCATGATGCAAATATACAAAAAAAAACACAAACATCTTTGTTTTTTGAAGAAAAAAATGTATTTTTGCCCCAAAAACAACAATGAGGCATATTTGTTTAATAGTTGATAGTATATTCTCTATAGGGGGCGTGCAAAGAGTTACAGCCGTTATTGCCAAAGAATTGGCAAAAAACTACGATGTAACAATTATGACTTTTGATAAACCAGAAATTGAGGACACCACTCTTTACGACTTGAATAAAGCCTCTATAAAATATAGATATATAAAATATCCGAAAACAAATACATTCAAAAGAAAAATCTGTAAGATATATAGCGGATTATATATAAAACTCCGCCCTCAAATGAAATGGTGTTCCGATCTCTATGCCAAGAGTTCTTTTCCTTCGGAATTAAGACATTACCTAACAAAAGAATTAAAAAAAGAAAACTTCGATACCATCATTGGAGTTCACGCGCCTTTGGCAGCAAGATTAGCAACCATAAGAAATAGTTTTCCTAACACAAAACTCATTGGATGGATACATAATTCTTATGAAGCATTATTCAGTGATGAATCACTATATATTGGATCCGAAAGAAAACGACATTATGTTTACCAATTTAAGAAACTTGATGAAGTTGTGGTGTTATGTCATCATGATGCTGATTTATATCATCTATATGATCACAATTTTTCACCAACAGTAATATACAACCCCTTAACACTTGAACCTGGCTTCATCTCTAAAGGAGAATCAAAACGATTCCTTGCCGTTGGACGATTCTCAAAAAAACATAAAGGATTTGATTTACTTATTGAAGCTTTCCATTTATTTGCGGAGAATAACAACGAATGGAAACTAGACATTGTTGGAGAAGGTATAGAAGAAGCACTTTACAAACAACTTATAAAAAAATATCATTTGGAAGAAAGAGTATTAATACATCCATTTACTAAAGATATACAAAAGTATTATACAGAAGCACAAATTTATGTTTTGAGTTCACGCTGGGAAGGATTTGGACTGGTCTTGGTTGAAGCCATGGCTCATGGCCTACCAGTGGTTTCATCTGACCTACCAACGAGTTTGGAAATCATGGGCAATTTTGGCATATATTTTAGGAATGGAGATTTTGCCGATTTAGCACTAAAGTTAGAAGAAGCGACACGTATAGATTGGAATAAAGAAGCAGAAAATGCTTTGGCGATTGCACAAAAATTTGATATAAAAAGTATTACTTCACAATGGGAAAAACTCATCGAAAAGGAGAATTAACACTCTTCTATCACTTTTCTCATTTGAATCTTCCATGAAAGGCGTTCAACTGTTTTACGAATATCTTCGGGCTTGAAGTAATGATTATCTACAAAATCAATTATCTGCAGGACATCTATTGGAGATTCATCTGCAGGCGCTTTCAATATATAAGATTGGCGATCGAAATCACTATCTTGTTCACTATAGATAAAAGGTATTCCACGAGTGGCATATTCACGATTTTTCAAAGTTTTAATAACAGTAATACCACTTCGATGCCGACCTAAACTACCAACAGCAAAACAGCACTGATTAAATACTTCGTCAAGCTGATCACCAAAAAGTTGTCCATGAAAAACAATACTATCCTGAACTCCATATTTATCGATGATAGCCTGCAATCCCGGATGAAATTGATTTGCTTTGTATCTCTCATTAGGATGAACGCCACCAACAATATGGAACACGACCTTACGAGGGTTCTTTGTATTTCTATAATACTCACCTATCCCAGACACCATACGATCAAAAGCATGCCAAATATGGACTTCTGCAACGCCTATCAAATGGATAGATCCATCAGCAGGAGCATGATAATTATGCAAAGGTATACTGTCAAAATCAACACCATTACTTATTCGGATAGTGCGTTGGCCAAAAATCTGTTCAGCATCAGAGAACGTCACAATACCAACCATCTCCTTTGCCAATCGATTCCGGAACAACTGATCTATTTTCAATTCATAACGCTGTTTTCTAGAAAACAAAACAAACTCTTGATCATACGGATAGGTTGGAATCTCTGTAACACACTTAATTCCTAATTTGTTTAGTTTCTTAAAGAAATGAATCAGAAACGGGTTCGCATTCTGAGCACAACGAGCATATACGAACTCTATATGATGTTGTTTGCAATATTCATACACACAGTTGTAGTCGATGCGCTGACGGAGTCCTGCTATTGCACCTTTTCCGTAATCCTTGATAACTTGTCCATCAACATAGCGACATCTGTGTCCATTATCAGAAAAGTCGTAATAGCATAGATGCACTTCGTGACCATTTTCACGAAGTCCCTTTACCTGGTAATGAATCTTCTTAGTAATGCCACTGGCATCAGAAAAGCCGTGATAAACAAGGAAAAGTATGCGCATAATAATATTTTTGCTGCAAATTTAGCATAAAATTTGGAAAAATCCAAAAATATTTGTACTTTTGTCAACGATAATTTGGCTGATTATACATGTATGAAGAGAATTTGCTTTATAACAGATAGTATTTTTAAGTCGGGCGGCATGCAGAGAGTGACTGCCGTGATTGCAGAGGAGCTGACTAAATATTATGATGTAACCATCGTAAGTTTTGAGGATCCAAAGCAACAAGACTTATCGATGTATAGTTTGAAAGACTATCCCGTGAAGGTGGTGTTTACACACTTTCCTGAACTAGGCAAATGGAAACGTATGTCGTATAATATCTATAGCTATCTGTATAAAAATCTTCTGCCTAAAACAGCCTTGACTTCGGATTTGTATGCTCACAGTTCTTTCTCGAGAGAAAAACGCGAGGCAGTGGTGAAGGTGTTGAAAGAAGGCGATTTCGACACGATTATTGCCGTCAACTCGTATCTCTCTATGCGATTGGCCACCATCAAGAGAGACTTGGGTGGTGTGAAAGCCATCGGCTGGATATACAACTCGTTTAATGCTTTCCTGAGAGAGGCATCACCTTACTTGGGTACTGAGTTAAAATACCACTACGGCCGACAGTTACAGAAGTTGGACGAAACCGTGCTGCTGTATCTGCAGGATTCGGAGATGTACTATCATGCCTACGGATTCTCACCATTTGTGATTCCAAATCCACTAACACTCAAACCAGGCGCTCCGTCGACTGGAAAGAATAAGCGATTCTTAGCTGTAGGAAGATTAACCCCAAAACATAAGGGATTTGACCTGCTGATAAAAGCTTTCGACAAGTTTGCCCAGCGCAATTCCGACTGGTATCTGGATATTGTAGGAGACGGACCAGAGAAGGAAGCACTGAACAAGATGATAGAGAATCGCTATCTGACGAAAAGAATAAAGATACACCCATTTACCGAGAACATCCAGATGTTCTATTCGCAGGCCAGCATCTATGTATCAAGTTCGAGATGGAAAGACTTCGGACTGGTATTGGTACAGGCAATGGCACACGGACTGCCAGTGATTTCGTCGGACCTACCATCGAGCAAAGAGATACTGGGCGATTTCGGCATGTACTTTAAGAATGGTGATGTTGACGATCTTGCCAAACGACTGGAGGAAGCCACCTACATGGATTGGCAGTTAAAATCGAACGAGGCAATTATGATATCGCAACGTTTCAATGCGAACGTGATTGCTGAGCAATGGAAGACGCTGATAGAAAGTGATGGACAACGAAACCGTAAGAGCTAATTTAAAAAATAGTCCCAAGCTTAAAAAGCTGATTGATTGGGTGATTATGAACCAGGTGCAGACAAGACCACGCTGGTTCATAAGATTATTGGCTCCATTATACCAGCACCGAGGTAAACACTCGGTGATTCACCGTTCGGCCAGAATGGACACTCCACCCTACCGAAAATTCTCACTTGGCAATTATTCGGTGGTGGAATCGTTTGCCTGCATCAACAATGCTGTGGGCGATGTGCTGATTGGCGATTACACCAGAATAGGTCTACACAATACGATTATCGGTCCGGTAAAGATTGGTCACCATGTAAACTTAGCGCAAGGCATTACCGTAACAGCATTGAACCACAATTTTGACGAC
>JAEEGL015867004.1_pt1 | contig 12208 bp, 7 predicted proteins | sample 9134231 | NCBI WGS metagenome assembly JAEEGL01 (sample SAMN16246548, study PRJNA631951) | gut metagenome | biome: gut microbiome; feature: rumen; material: fiber-attached | host: Bos | place: Iran: Karaj | collected 2018-10
AGAAGGCGGAGGCAGGGGATGCCTGGTCGCAGTATCGGCTCGGGGAGATGTATGGGAAGGGGGAGGGGGTGCAGCAGAGCGCGGCGGCGGCGAGGAAATGGTATGGGCAGGCGATGGAGCAGTATCTGCAGGCGGCGGAGGAGGGGAAAGCATGGGCACAGTTCAATCTCGGTTTGATGTACGAAAATGGGCAAGGGGTCGTGCCGGACGAGATGGAAGCGGCTAAGTGGTATCAGAAGGCGGTGGATCAGGGCCATGCGGGTGCGCAGAACAATCTGGGGTTGATGTATGACGCGGGTCGTGGGGTCCCTCAGGACTATGCGATGGCGGCGGATTTGTTCCGGAAGTCGGCAGATCAAGGGGAGGCACAGGCGCAAATAAACCTTGGAATGATGTATGAGGAGGGGAGTGGTGTAGGGCAAGATTACGCAGAAGCGGCAAGGTGGTATTTGAAGGCTGCGGAGCAGGAGAATGCGCACGCTCAGTTCAAGCTAGGGTGGCTGTACAACCAAGGGTTCGGCGTGGTTCAAAACGATGAAGCGGCGGCGGATTGGTTTCGTAAGGCTGCGGAGCAGGGGAGTGTTTCGGCACAATACAATCTTGGTGTGATGTACAAAAACGGGCATGGCGTGACGCAGGACTACGCGGCAGCAGTGGAGTGGTATCGTAAGGCTGCGGAGCAAGGGGATGCGTCGGCGCAGAATAGTCTTGGTGTGATGTACGCGAACGGGCAAGGGGTGGGGCAGGACTACGCGGTGGCGGTGGAGTGGTATCGGAAGGCTGCGGAGCAGGGGAATGCGTGGGCGCAGAACAATCTTGGCGGGATGTACGAAAACGGACATGGTGTGACGCCGGACTATGTGGCGGCGGTGGAGTGGTATCGGAAGGCTGCGGAGCAGGGGAATGCGTGGGCGCAGGAGAATCTTGCGGACAAGTATGCGCGAGGGCGTGGTGTCGAACAGGATGACGGTGAAGCGGTGGAGTGGTATCGTAAGGCGGCTGCGGGATACCGGATGGCGGGGACAGACGGGGATGCCGATGCCCAGAAACATCTTGGCATCCTATTCGATGAGGGGCGCGGAGTGGCGAAAGATGATCACGAAGCGGCGAGGTGGTATCTGAGGGCAGCTGCGCAAGGGAATTCCTATGCTCAGGATCAACTGGGGAAGATGTACGCAGAGGGCCGGGGCGTGGAGAAGAATGGCACGGAGGCGGAGAAGTGGAACCGCAGGGCGGCGGCCAGTTATCGGAAGGAGGCGGAAGGGGGAGATGTGGCGGCCCAGAACAACCTTGGCGTGCTGTATACAGAGGGCCGGGGCGTGGAGAAAAACGATGCAGAGGCCGCGCGGTTGTATCGCAAAGCGGCGAAGAAAGGGGATGAGGTCGCACAGTACAATCTCGCCGGAAGGTTCGAGTCTGGCCTGGGCGTTGAGCAGAGCGATGAGAAGGCCATGGAGTGGTATCGGGAATCCGCAGCGCAGGGATATGCCGAGGCTCAGTTCCGCCTCGGACGGATGCTTGCGGGGGGGCGGGGAACATCGGTGGAGGTGCATCAGGAGGTGAGTCATGGAGGGGCGCGTGCGAGCATCAGCATCCGTTCCCGGGGGGGGGCTGGGGAGGCGACTCCAGAAGCGCTTGCAGAGGCGGCGGAGTGGTATCGGAAAGCCGCCATGCAGGGGCACGCGGAGGCTGCAAGATGTCTCGGAGCGATGTATGCGGATGGCAGCGGCGTAGAGCGGAGCGATGAAGAGGCGGAGAAGTGGTATCGTAAGGCTGCAGAACAGGGGGATGAAGTGGCGAAAGAGTGGCTGAAGCAGAGAGAAGGGTAAGGGGGCCTGGAAGTGGATATTGGCCTCCCGGCATCTGATATTGTGAGATGGTGAATTGATTTTCACAGGAAGAGGAGAATGAGAATGAGAAGAAAACAGAGCTGGCATACTGGAGATGAGATGAAGACGAGCGGTAATATGGTTGCAGGACATGGATGGTTGACCTGTGGGTGCGTAGCGATCATGGTCCTCGCCACGGCGGTTACGGCGTGGGGGCAATTCGGACAGTCTGCCGGGGGCCGGAGTTCAGCATCCCAACGTGGATGGATTCGGTCTGCGGAAAAGCCGGTGGAATCACCGCCTCCCGTGGCTCCATCCGAAGAGGTGGCTTCCCCGGTTGAGGAAGTGCTCGCTCCTGAAGCGGTTCCTCCTCCAAATGAGATCGTCGAGCAAACAGATGAGTCCTTGTCGGAGGGCACACTGGAAGCAACCAGGCCGATACCTGAGGAGACAGTGAATGAATCTGCCGAAGAAATGAATAAAAACGCATCCGAGGCTGCAGGGGCGGCGGAACCCGAAGCCGGGACGGAGACAGGCGTCCTAGCGGAAAGCAAGTCTTTCCTCCCTGAGGAGTCGGAGGCTGAGGTCCCCCCGGAGGCAGCGAATACGGAAATGCAAAAAGAGCGCCCCAACGATGCCACTCCGGCGGAGGAGGAGCCGAACGAAGAGCCCGAAAATGAAACCGTTGGCAAGGAGGCGCCAAGCGACGAAGCGGAGCCAGAAGATGCAAGACCGCGAGAAGAGGCGGAGCTGTCACCATGTCTGGCTTGCATCCTTGGAGAGGATGAGGAGATTTGCGATGAAGAGGGCTGTCCGAACCGAGGATGTCGACATTGCGATTATCAGCCGTGAGCGTGGAGGACAACGGATGTTCAGGTGGCTGCCAGGCTGGTTGACAACACGTGGGGTAGGCGTAGAGTCGCCAGCGGTGTCTGCTGTGTTGTTCCATCCGCGCGTCGAACAGGCGACGGGTGGACTGGAGGTTACGACAACGGCAGTCGATGGAGCCATCCTAGGGGGCTTGTGGCGGGAAAAGGGGGGGACAGGCGACGTGGTGGTGTTCTTCCATGGGAACGGTGAGACGGCGGCGGACTGGGCGGAAGAGTCAGAGGAACTGTCGGAGGCGTTCGGAGCATCTGTCTGGCTTGTTGATTATCGGGGATATGGACGTAGCACGGGGCAGCCCAGATATGGGACAATGCTGGCTGATGCGGAAGTGTTGTGGCGGGCCTTGGGGAAACTGGAGAAGCGGCGGGGGCGGCCATTCCGTCGGCGGTATGTGATGGGGCGTTCGTTGGGTAGCGCGGCCGCCATCCACCTGGCATGGCGGTACGGAGGGGAAGTACATGGCTTGGTGGTGGAGAGCGGATTCGCCCGGTTGCCTGCGTTGGTGGAGTGGCTGGGGGACAGGCACGTGCATGTGGGGTTGCCGAGGGGATTCCGCGACAACGTGGACAAGTTGCGCGCATGCCGCATGCCAACGCTGTTTTTGCACGGAGAAGACGACCGGATCATCCCGGTGGCGGCGGCCCGGGAAAACTGGGCGGCGAGCGGCGCGGCTTACAAATGGCTGGAGGCGGTCGCGGGGGCGGGGCATAACGATTTGTTCTGGAAGGGCGGCGAACAATACTTGGGGGCGATTCGGAGGTTGGCGGAGATATGATTTGTAGCAGAACGAGACGAGCAGGGATGGCGGTCATTCTGGTGGCGGGTTTCTGGACATCGGTGGCGGCAGGGCAGTTTGGCGGCGGCGGCGGACAACCCCGGGAGAGGACGGCGAGATCGTGGATTGGGGCGAGCGAAGTGCGTGCAATGCCTCATGAGGCCGGGGAAATCGACGAGCAATGGAGCGGAAGCAGAGAGGATCTCGAACGGCTTGTTGCTGAGGCGCGTAAGCAATATGGTTTCGAGGCTTCCAAGCACAAGGGACGCAATGCGATGATGCTTATCCCTGCCACGCTTGATGAGTTGTGGCGTGAGATCGCCGATGGCAACATGGCTGAGTGGCACGAGGAAGTCAAGGATATCGCGCATCAAGAAAAAAGTGTGGCAGTAGTTGTTCGAAATTATGCGAATTTGTATCCTTTCGTCAACTGGCAGTCGGGCCCCGATGAAAATGTGAAATACACGGCTCCTGATGGACGGGAAGTGGTCTACAACCGGGCTACGAGGCGGGTTGTGACCAGTCAATTGCTGGGAACAAAGAACTTTGCTGCTGACTACGGTTTCACTGGGCATCCGATTGATCATTTTTTTTATGATATGATGACCCATTGGGAGGATGGCAACTACAAATATGTGGGCATCTTGTATGAGACAGATCCAAACAATCCAGGAAAGTATTATATAGTGGACGGTCAAACCGGCCGTAGGATGACCAACAGGCAGGCCGAAGAGTTTCCAACTACCCTGACTGACATGTGGAAGGAGATGGGGTTGATGTGTGTACCAGAGGATGCCGAGGATGTCCTGCCGGGAGAGGACGAGGAGAATACGGTTGCATCGGATGAGAATCAAGATGGCATAGCTTCCAGGGGAGAAAAGAGCGAAGCGAAGGGAGCCGGAGAACGCCCCATGGGCCAGCCATGCATTTCTTGTTTGCTTAGCGGCTCCGGAACGTGTAAAACGCCAACCTGTCCGAATTTTGGAAATCCCTGCGAGGAATACCTTTCACGAAAAGCGAGGGAATCACGATAGGGGTGACAACGCAACCGGGGACCAAGGAACATGACGCACTAGTCGCAATGCCTGGGCTGTGGACTAATGGAAAGACATTGACGCCTGGACAAGGCCAGATGTCAGGTCATCCCCAGGTTGCAAGTGAGAAATCAGATGATCGTACGTGGCAAGCAGTTTTGATGTAAGTTGGTTCTTGGGTGAGAAAAGATAAGGAGATTGACTGGCAACATGAAAGCTGGATGGATGAGATATGTGGGAAATGTGATAAGTGTGACCGTGGTTTTCTGGGCTGTGGTGGCGGCGGGGCAGTTCGGAGGCGTCAGAAGGGGCCTATCAGAGCAGCGGGCATTCGGACATGGCATGTCGTATCCGGAAGATAACGAGCCCGGGGTTTGGAGTGGTAGCCAAGAAGAAGTTGAACGGCTTGTCGCTGAGGCGCGGAAGCAATATGGTTTCGAGGAAACCAAGCATAAGGGGCGTAATGCGACGATGCTCATTCCCGCCACATTTGATGAGATGCAACTGGAACTCAAGCGAGGGAATCGTTCTGGATGGAGAGAAGAGCCTTTGGACTACTACCATCAAGAGTCCTCAGGCCTCTTTCGGGAAGGGGCCTTTCGAAATGGGTGGAATTATGTGTTTGATAGCAATATATCCTCCGCTTCGGATGAAAATGTGAAATTCACGGCTCCCGACGGACGTGAAGTGGTCTACAACCGGGCGACGGGACGGATTGTAACCAGCGAATTGCTGGGGACAAAGAATTTTGTGCCCCAGTACCGATTGTTCGAGGCAGAACACAAGCGTTTGGACGTGACCACGCACAACAAGGATGATCAGTATAAATATGTGGGTATCTTGTATGAGACAGATCCAAACAATCCGAACAAGTATTATATCGTGGACGGCCAGACTGGCCGTCGGATGACCGAACAGCAGGTCAAAACTTTTCCGACGACCCTGACTGACATGTGGAAAGATATGGGGCTTGTGTGTGTGCCCGAGGATGCGGAGGATCTCGTGCCTCCGCAAGAACCTGAGCCCATTGAGAAGGAGGAATCAAAGACTGCATGGGGCAATAGTGATGACAAACAGGCAACAGTGAGTCATTCGTGGACATCTCGAAACCACGACAACGGTCTGGGGAGCGCCGGGAATAAGACCACCTGGCAGCAGTCACGGCTGGAAGTTGAAGCTCAGGCGGCGGTGGAAAGGACGTTGACCGCTCTGAAGGCAGGGCGGTTAGACAACGTCTATGGGATGTTGCCCGAATCGTACAAAAGGGATATTTCTCGCTTGGTGTCCGCTTATGTCGGGAAAATCGATCCAGATGTGTTTCGGATGGGGGTGGAGGTGCTGGGCGCATTTGGGAACGTGCTTGTGAAGCAATCGGGGAACATCCTGGGGCTAGTCGAAGCTGGAATGATTCCGACTGAATGGGACTTGCCAGCGGATGAGGTGCTGGCGAAGGTGTTGTCCGTGAAGAATCTGCGGTTGGTTGGACAATGTCTGGCTGGTGCCAGGGAATGGCTGAATTATGGTGCGCTGTCGAGAGGGGAACTGAGTGGCCTGTTGGGGAATGCGAAGTTCTGCGAACTCATGCGGGCGAACTGGGAGGAAGGAGGGGCGGCGATAGCTGGTCTGAAGGTGCGACTGGCTGGTGATGAGTCAGCGTCGGAGGGCGTGGCCCGGCTTGAGCTCGGATCGGACGAATTCGGCTTCGACTCGTTGGAGATGGTGAAGGTTGAAGGGTGCTGGGTGCCCCGAGAGCTGGCAGAGGAATGGTCTTCGATGATAGACATGGCATTGCAGCAGGCTGAACAGTTCAGTCTGGATGCTGAGATGCTTGACACGGCAAGGACAATCCTGCCGGAGCTGAAGTCCGCGATGACTGAGCTGGAAAAAGCAGAGACGTTTGAGGAGTTCAGCAATGACGTGATGCTGACCGTCATGGTCCTGGGGCTTGCCGCCAGCATGTAAGGGCTGGGATGCCCGCAGAGCCGGAAGGCATTCCCTCACAGAGCTGGAACCGACCCCACATTTCCAAACTTGTTTGCCTGGCGCAGAGAAGCTCGGCAGGTCGCTTGTCTGCCTTCTCGCCGAGGAGGATTACTGTGCCAAGGTCGTGTTCCTGCGGATGGGGGGCTGATGATTGGGCAATTACCCCAGTGCATCGCTTCTCCTGGCGGGTGAAGGATGGTTGTCGGCTGGGGTTTTCAGGTCTTATTTGCACTATTCTAATATGCAAATTGGATTGACCGGGATGGTGGGATGGAGTATGGAGGTGGGCGCGTCGAAACAGATGGAAGGTTTCTGATCAGGCACGATTTGAGAACAACGGAAGGAACGGGTGCGATGATGGCTAGGAAAGCATGGGCATGGACGGCGGCATTAGCGATGCTGGTGATTGCGAGTACGGCATGGGGGACGATGGGTGGGGTGAGCCGAGAGAGTGCGTGGGCGGTGGAAATCTATGCGAATGGCAAGGAAGTGAAACGCGGGGCGGGGACGTGGGCGGTGTCTGTGCCGAAGGATTTGGCCCCAGTTCTGGATGCTGTCGGAGTCAAGGTTGGGACTTCCGTGTCTCTGGGGGAATGGGATCGCGAGGCGAAACTGCAAAAGGTGGAGAAGGGGTGGTTTTCGTTACAACTGACTTTTAAAATGCCGTTGGGCATGGGAGCTCCAAAACCGGTGGAGTGCTTTCGGATGATACCGTGGAGCGATTTTGGGTCCAAGGTGCGGGAGGAGCTGGCGGCCTTGCCGAAGGGGAAGGCAGACGAGTATGGGACAGGGCTGGCGGCTGCCTTGGGCAGAGTGAAAACGGGGTTCGGCGGAGCTAGACTGGAGGATGCTTTCCCGAAGACCGACTATGCGAAAGAGTTTGCGAGGGTGAAGAAGTTCACGGATACCGTGGTGAGGACGGGAACCATGCGCGGGTGGGTGGCAGGGGCGTTGGCGAAGGCTCGCTACGAGGAAGTCTTCGGTGAAGCATGGCCGCAGACGGCTGTTGGGGTGTTCTGGACGGCAGGCGATGAGGCGTTGCTGATCAAGGATGTTCGGAAAGCGGACGGGAGGACGCGGGTGGAGGTGTTTTCTGGGGAATTACCTGTGCAGATTGAAGGAAGGCGGGGGACAATGGGCGTTTTTCCGCGCGGGGAACGCTTGAAAATCCGTTATGGGCTACCAGAAAATAGCGTTTCTGATCGGATTTTGGAGTGGGCGTTCGGAGAAGAGGATGACGCAACGTGGTTTGTTTTGGCTGCGGGAGCGGGAGGGGAAATAACAGATATTGCAACGCGCGCGGAAAACCGAGGGGCCATCCCCGTGAAAGCCAGCATCGATATCGGAGGAAAAAACGTTGGAACAGCCATCCCCCCCGGCGGCACGGTGGTTTTGCGATTGGCTTTGCCCAAAGGCGTGCTGCCGCAATTCCACGCGGAAGCGGACGGAAAGACTATGGAACATCCCGAAGATTATGCGGTTCGGGTTCGGCAGGACGAAAAGGCTGGGGTGGTGGCGGTGGAGAGTTCGCGCAAGGCCTATCCCGAAATGGTGCTGAACAATCCCGAAATCATGCCGGTGGATGTTGAGGTCATGTCCGAGCGAACAAAGGGGCGTTTTGAGCGTGAAACCACCGTGCGGCTGAAGGCTGGCGAGATGGGATACGGGATTCCCGTGCCTCCGCACAAGGCGCTGGAATTGCGTTGCCGCTTCAAGTCGGATTTCCACAAGCCTGGGCGTGTGGCAGTGAAACCGTTGTCGTATGGGGATCGTGAGAATTTGGTCCTTCGTGCGGAAAAGAAAGGCGATCCCGAGGTGACAATCCTGAACGCTGGGAAGGTCGCCGTGGCGGTGAGCGGACAGTCCGGCCCCAAGGCGCATGTGGGCATCGCTGCGGGCCAGCAGGCGACGGTGACGGTTGCCCCAGGGAAGCGTGTGACTTTGGAATTCACTGCCGCAAACAAAGATTATGCCGCTGAACCGTTGGTGCTGAGTGCCATGTCGCCGGGAGAGAGCCGTCGGGTCTCGACGAAGGCGGTGCTGAAGGGAGAGCCCAAGGTGGTGCTGGACAACGAGCGGGGCATGATGGACGTGGAGGCTACGCTCACGTCGTCTACGGGGATGGCGTTAGGACGTCCGGTTCGCATCAAGCGGGGTAAGAAGAGCGAGCCGATCTCTCTTCCACTGCGGCCGGGTCTGGAGTTCCGGCTGAAATATACCCGCGACAGTTTTTCCGCAAAAGGGACGCTGAAAGTGCCGGAAGTGCCCCGAGGCGAGACGAAGACGTTGGTGGTGCCCGGACCGAAGTTGGTGGGGAGCGAGGCGACGTCGCCAGGGACCAGGCCTGGTCGGACCAGCTTGTCATTGTAATGGCCTCTCGGCGGAACGACGGGGAGGCGTTGCCTAGATAAGGACAAGATAAGATACACGGGTGGGGTGACATTCATCGGCCTGGAGAAGTCTCATGTCATCGGATTTTGCCTTTTTCGTTGGATGTGTCTTTGCGACAATCGGAATCGTAGGATGGGTGTTTTACAGGTTTTTCCATGGGTCGGACGCAACTCCAGTCAGCCCATCCGCGTTCGAAGCATTGATGGAGAATACCTCTATTTGTCGCATTTGCTGGATGCGGGCGGCGAGCCAGTCCAGGCCTTGCGACGCGGCAGCGTGGCAGTGCCGGGATTCAGAAAACCTGTGGACTGGTGGAGCATCCAATCGGAAGGCAGGAACTACACCGACCTGTATTTGTATGGATACGGAGAGGTTGTGGATCTGAAAACAATCGCCAATTTCCAATTTGACAATCCTCGCGCCGTGCTGGAGGAATTAAATGCTCTTCCTAGTCTGGACGACTCCTCCGGACATTCTTTTCCCGGCAAAGTCCCCGTTGTCTTGGGGGCGCAGTTTCATGACCCTCCCCGTAATTCCCCGGAATGGGACATCCGGGAAGGTGGAATGTTGGGCGAACTGGCGGTGCTGCCGCCAGATGGATATGTGAGCTTGTCGTCGTGCGATGCGGCGACCAAGGAGGAGTGTCTGAAGGAGTTCTGCCGCTGGATGGCCACGGGATGTCCGCACGGTGACTGGCCGGTGCACATTGAAGGAGAGCATGTTGAGGGCGGTTTTCTGTTTGTCAAAAAGGGGGCAGATGGAAGCATCGAAGGATTTGCTGCCGTCTACTGGCCGTTCGGTCAGCGGTCATTCAACGAGTTGGAGCATATCGCCCTTTTGATTGAGAAGAAGGCATCGTTATATTCGCGTGGGATGCGGGCTGGCACATTTGCGCCCCACCGGGATTCCACCATGGAATTGCACTGGACAACCCGACCGCCTAAGGCTGCGGAATGTTCTCACGGATACGTGCGGATCGGGGGGCAGACTTTGGGACTTGCCTTGGTGTGCCACGCGCATCCTGAATTGTTCAAGGGAAAAAATGACTGGTGGATGACTCGTGGCCATCTTGCTGCGTGGAGTGACAAGATCAAGCGAGCGAATGGCGAAGTAACATATGGGAAAGTCGCTGCGGCGGAGAAGCGCTTCCACCGGATGGGGCGGTTGGTCATGGGTGGGGTCACGGTCGCAGTGGTCATGGGGTGGCTGGGGCTTTGGAGTGTGCGCGAAAACATCCCCGAGAAATACGTGCCGGGGCCTTCTACCATTGTGGCTGCATCCGAGGCGTTTGCAGACCGCCTCTCCAGGGGAGAGGAAGCAGGACACGGGGATGAGGGAACAGCAGAACGCTTTAGAACCGCCACTGAGGATTTCCGCAAGTTGGCGGAAAACGTCGAGACATACATGAAGTGGCGTGCAGTAGCCTTGGAGCAATTGCGTCAATGGAGGGCCTTGTTCCCTGTGCGTGGCCCCTATGTCCGTGATGAAGACCAACTGGAAATGCTAGAAGACAAGCCCGATAATCCCCTGCGCATGATGTTTCCGAATCCTGGGGAACTGAGCCGGTTCTTTATCCCTTCGCGATGCAAATGGGCGGATGACGGGGCTCTTGAGTGGACCTTGGAGCCGGGAACAGAGGCTTGGGGCTTGGCGTATTATGCAGTCGCCCGAGGTTTGGCCATGCCGCGTTGGGAATGGTTCAAATGCCTCTACCGGAACAACGAAGATGTGGCCGGCGCAGTTATCTTGGCCGGTATGTGGATCGATTTCGGGATATGGCTGCTCATGTACCTTGTCTTCGCATTCCTGTGGTTCTGTCCTGCATGCGGAAAAGTTCACTGGGGTTTTGGATGTTCCAAGATGGCGTTTTGGGGCAAACAGAAGTTCAGACGCCGGCTCCTGATTCTGGGACTCATTTTTGCTGGAATGGTCTTGTTTTCCTGGCCCTTGTTTGCAAATACCGAAGCAGACTGGCGGAAGGTTGAGGAGGCCATGTGGGATCAACCTTGTTTGTCTGTCATATCTGAGTCAGCAGATGATGTTCTGGAGGAAGCATTCACCAAACTGCATGATTTAGGGCATGAGGTTTTCGGAGGTCTCAATGCCGACAGGCATTTCATGGAAATGCTTGCGTGGCAGGATACGGTGCTACAACGGGTGGGGGAGTTGTCCGACGAACAGCGAGCCGCTTCATTGGAGCGGATGAACGAGTGTATCGCGAATGGGGTGAAAAACTCTCCATTTCCGCCCGATAATACGACACAAGCGTCTTGGTTTTCGATGGATGCTCTCAAATTGGTTTTGGCGTTGTTGGGCCTCATCGTCGGGGGTGTTGTATATATTCGGTTCCTGTTCGTGACAAATAGTTTTAATAGACAAGCCAAGCGGGGACTTCCGTCCTCTTCTCCGCGTCCGCCCTCACCCCGCCATGCCCCCGAACAGTATTGTTGATTAACGGAGTTCCCCTCGAGGAAAGTGACGCGACGGTGGTGCTGAGTCCTTTTGCGCTGAAGGTGGTGCGAGGCGGATTGAGTGCTGGTTTGGTGGTTCAGTTGCCTAGGATGTCGACGGTTCTAGGTCGCGAAAAATCCCCCGTACCCGGAGCATTCATCTATCTGGATATGAGCGACCGACCGTATGGTCTGGAAAAGCAGTGTAGCCGGAAATATGCGAAAATCACGCCCAACAGGGATTTGCTGGATGTCGAAGTGGTTGTTCCTAGCGGCAACGATGTGCGCGTGGACGGACAGTGCATATCCGATAACGGCGAAAAGGCACAGGCAAAGGTCGGGAGCCGAATCGAACTAAATCCCGATTGGGAATTCGAAGTGGTGGAGCAGCTCAAGGCCGAGGAGGACACGGACAAGAAATAAGATTGAGCGGTTGCGTTTTGGGACGTCATGACGAGAGGCAGGGGAAGCCCTTTTGGCAGAACACCTCTGCCCATGGCAAAAGAATTTCAAGTCATAGACGAATAGCGATTGGGCAGCGGGGCGAGACTTGAATGAAGGGGGAGCATGAAAAGTTTGGGGAGGGGCAACAAAGGGCATAGGAGCGTTCCGCATCATACGAAGTGGCGAGGCCATGTTATGATTCGACGAGCCGGAGGTCGAAGTAGAGGTTTGTCAGGTTCTGATGGTTTTGAAGTGGCAGAATGCGAAGGGCGAGTTTGGGGGTTGCAGGGGGGAAGGGGGGAGTGGTAGGATTCGGGGCGCAATGAAAATACTAGTGACTGGCGGATCGGGCTATATCGGGAGCGTGACGACGGAGCTGCTGTGCGACGGCGGGCATGAGGTTGTCGTGTTTGA
>JAEEGL016054352.1_pt1 | contig 12208 bp, 7 predicted proteins | sample 9134231 | NCBI WGS metagenome assembly JAEEGL01 (sample SAMN16246548, study PRJNA631951) | gut metagenome | biome: gut microbiome; feature: rumen; material: fiber-attached | host: Bos | place: Iran: Karaj | collected 2018-10
ATTTCTAACTTTATCTCGTCAGAATATTTCTTAAATTTTTGTCCTTTGCCAGCCATATAAAAACCTCCTAACGATATTTTACGCTAGGAGGCTTTTTTCTAACCCTGTGAACTAAACGGGGTTCAGTTCATATGATGGGCTATTTTATATATTGAGAGGTAATTATTTATCAACAGAGAGATCTTGTGATAGCTCTTTTTGTTCTTCGTTAAATCTATCAGCTTTTCTAATATCTTGTTTGGTAACTTTTTGTTGATCAGCATCTTCGCCCATATGCACAACGAGTTGATTGAATGGAATTTCAATGTTGTTGTCATCAAACATGATTTTGATTTCACGGTTGATATCTCTTTGAACTTGATAGATATCATCTTCTTTGCAGTACGCAACGAATAGTAATTCAACACCAGATTCACCTAATTGGCTAACGCCCATATAGATAGGACCTTTAACAATAGCAGGAATCTTTTCTTTAATCTTATCAATGTTGTCAGCAATAACGGCTTCAACTTTTTCAATTCTAGCGTTATAGGAAATGAAGACTGAAGATTTCGCTAAAGAGAGTTCTTGAGTTTGGTTAATGATGGTTTTGATTTCACTATTGTTAACGATTTTGATGTTGCCACCAACGTCTAATAACTTAGTGGTTCTCATACCAATTTCTTTAACTTCGCCTCTCCAACCATCAATGATGACGATATCACCAACTTGGAATTCACCTTCAAAGACGATGAAGATACCAGCTAAGATATCGGCCACTAAGGATTGGGAACCAAGACCTATGATAAGAGCAAGTACGCCAGCACCAGTTAATGTTGCAGTAGCAGGTACACCCCAAGCATCTAAAATAAAGAATACAGCGGTTAAAGCAATGGCCCATTTAATAAACGACACTAATAAGCGGGAAATTGTTTTGCCTTTTTTACTTCTAAAGACAATCTTGGCTAAGTAATGTAAGGCAATAGCGAATGTCACTGCCACACCGATAATTTGGATTGTTCTTAAAGTATTAGGAATAGCGTGTTCTAAGAAATAGTCCACGAAGGCATTGCCTGTATTAATTTCATAGAACATTGGCTTATCTGTCCAATCCATCTTGCCGTTCCAAACGCCACTTTCATCAACAACTTTGTGGTAATCTCTACCAAAGATGCCAGTGCTAAAGAAAAAGATGAGGACTGTCGCTATGACAAGTACACCATAGATCGACCACTTAATAATTCTGTTTCTCGTTTCTTTTTTCATAACAATTACCTCCTAGAAAACAGTTAATTATGCTTGCAATGTAAATTGATAACTTTCATGAATAACAACGGTCTTCTCATTATTATCAGACACGCGTTCTTCCATTGGACCACTACCATTACCTAGATCGACCATTTCGTAATGGTATGTGAAATATGTAATTGATAACTTTACTGGACTATTAAAGTCTTCTTCAAAGTTTTCTTCATTGAAATTATCGCAAAGCGTTAAAGAAGCGAAGACTATTTGGCCCATTTCATCTAATTCGAATGGAATTTCATAGACTCTTCCAGTCCCACATTCCACGTTCAAAGTACAGTTGAATAAATATCTTTCGCCCGAATAGATTGGAGTAAAGCCGATCTGATAGTTACCATAGGCAATGCTGCCTGGTTCAGTACCATCATCAAAATCTAAATCATATAATTCTTTAGTCTCTTCTAAGGTGAATTTTACTTCCTTAGAATAGGCTTCTTCTTGAGTGCCATCTTTTAACATAGCAACAACAGACATAGTGATATTTGAACCGATGATATCTTCTATTTGATGGCCTTCCATACCAGTGAAGGTGGCGTATTGCCATTTATCAAATCCTCTTTCACCTTCCATCATCAAACGTCCATATAATTCGTTATTTTTGAGAAGTTTGATTTCAAAAACGGAATACACGTGTGCAGCATCATCATAGATGAGTTTTATTGGTAAAAGATAATCATCATAGTATTCGTCATGACCAAAGTCATATGGTGATTCAATACCTTGGAATGTACTAACTAATGAATTCTCAAATTTGAATTCTTCACCTTCCACGACAACATATTCCACATCTTGATTCATATATTTAAAGGAATAAGACATTCTATGTTCAACAACATCTATTAAATAAACTGGATTATCTTCTGTGCCTGGCTCAATTTCATCCACTGTGATGGTTTGAACATCTGTTGTTTCTTGTAGATAATATGTTCTTTCATTACTTGTCTCTAAGTCAGTTAAAGTGAATTGGAAACCATATAAGTAACCTAAGTCATTAGTGTAATCTAGCTGCACTTCAAATGTTCTAGTATCAAAGTTAACTTTCTTATCGAACTTTAATTCACGGAATTCGGTAACAGCGCCACTATTATCAGTGAATGTGACAAAGCCCTCATCCAACACTGTTAATTCGCTATAGTAATTACATGTGAGTTTATAGTAATAATCATCAGATAACATTACTTCAACACCATCTAGATCAACTGTTTGTACTTCAGTAGTTTTTTGAAGTGGAATATCCTCGCTTCTTTCATCGATAACCTGTTTGCCTTCTTCTTCGTAGGTCATATAGAAAGATAAGACGAAATTATCATAGACATTGAAGTCATCCACAAAGTCTAGTTGTACTTCAAATGTTCTATTCATGAAGTTAGCGGTTTTATCAAAGATAAATCTGTTCCATTCAGATTTAGCGCCACTATTATCTTCAAAATGGACTGTACCACTATCAGCGGTTACTTCAACGCCTTCATCCTTATAAGTAAATGAATAATTATATGTGTTGGCTAAGAAGAAGTATTGATTATCATCTAATTTGATTTGTTGTTCTTCTGTAGTCTTTTGAAGATCATAAATAATTTCGTTTGGTCCATCTGCAGTAACAGCTTCAGATTTAAGATTAAATTTGAAATCAGAGAAACGATCAAAGTCATCTTGATAATCAAGTTTGACAGTCATCATCATGGTTAAGAAGTTACATTTCTTATCCCATTCAACACCTCTGAATTCGGATACCCGTATCTCTTCTTTTAATGTTGCGAACTGCTCATCAAAGATGGTTTCACCACCAAAGCGATTCTCACTTAAAACAATGTGATATTGTTGCTCTGGCTTTAAGTCAACAAACTCACCAAAGTTATATTCAAGGTAAGTTGGAATCGAGTAATCATAATATTCGTTATACACTCTTAAAGTGAAAGGCGCTTTGCTTTCATCTTCTCTATCTTCTTCATTTGGTTGATCATATTCTTCATATGCTTCACCATCAGGTCTTTCATTATTATGGTCAACAACATATAACTCATAAGAAAGTGAGTTAGAAGTTACTGAGAAATTATTAAATTGATAATCATAGTCATGAAGGGCAACAGAAATACCAGTACCCACTGCGACCGCTGCGACCGCAACGACTGAAGCCGCTGTTACTACTGTTGCAGTTGTGGCAGCAATACTACTCGCGGTTGTAGAGCTTGTCACCGTTGTAGCGCCATGTGCAGGCGCAGTAGCTTTATTTACATACTGAACATTGACCTCTGTTTGTTTACGGATGGTCTTACCAACATACTTCTCATTAAGCTCCCCTTCAGGTAGCTTATTTTCTTTTTGTGGAGTGATTTCAGCCTTCTGAGTTTTACCGAATTCTAAGCCACTTGTGAGCTTTTCATTGGTTATTTCAATCTTGTTAAATTCATCACTACGCATAATCGTATACAAAAAATATATAATATTTTGCTTACATTTTCATTAAAATTATGACTAAATCGGAAAGAATGAAAAAAGAGCCTAAAAACTCTTTGAATAATAGATATCAATCATTTATGATTAAAGAGTATTTGTTATGATACATATCATTAGGAGGTCATTATGGCTGAAAAAACAAAAAAGAGTTTTTTCGAAACGCGCTTGATGCGTTCGAAAATCAAAAGTAGAACTGTTTCTCTTTTTCCTGAAGCCGGACTAGGTTATTTAGTTGGACCAATCCTCGCATTGTTAGGCAATGGTGTTATTAACATCTGGCTTATTCAATATTGGGATAAAGTCTTAGGCTTAAAAACATGGGCACCATTATTTGAAGTGCTTTTACCAATCTTCTCTTCAATCTTTATTATCGCCGGTAACATTTTGGTCGGTAGATTGATGGAAAGAAAGCCAACTCTTGCCGGTAAAGCAAGACCGCTTATCTTACTTGGCATGCCAATTATTTTAGTGGCAATGTTACTCTTATTCCTCGTCCCATTCCCAGGTGCTGCGCAAGAAGGCGCTGCTGCTGGTTCATTTGACGGAGGTTTGGTTGCTTCTATCTTTATCGCTGTTGGTTATGTCTTATATTACGCATTAGCATGGCCAATGTACTACACATCACACAGTGCATTAGTTAACTTATCCACTCGTGATGGTGGCAAACGTGGCTTATTAGGTACCGCTATCATGGCCGCACAATTAGGTGCTGCTGGTGTCTCTGGTATGGCTGGTGGTTGGTTAGTTAAATTAATTGGTTTATTGCCAGTTTATAAATACAACACAATTATTACTAATGCTCAAGGTTTGCCAGAAACAGTCAGTGTTAGCACAAATGACTATGTTGATATTGCAAATAAATTGAAAGACAACCCTCTCTTCCAATACACCACAGTTATTAGCCGTGAACAAGCTAACCAAAAATGGGTCATTTTAATGATCGTTATGGTTGCCGCTTTAATTCTCGGTTGTTTATTAGAATACTTCTTCACACGTGAACGTATTACAGAAGAAAATATTAAAAACGCTGAAGCTGCTGGCGAAGGCGATCATAAAGGTGAAGCTAAGAAAGTATCAATGGGTAAGCAAATTGCTATTTGTTTTAAAGACAAATATTGGTGGTTACTCATGGCCTTCTGGTTCTTGTATCAATTCGGCGGCATGATGAAGAACAATGACTTGTCATTCTTCTCTCAAGCCTTTACTGGTGATGTTGCTACATCCTCAGATATTAATACTCTCGGTGCTATTCCTACCGCTTTAGGCATGGTTATTGTTTGGCCTTTAGCCGCCAAATTAACTAAATCCAAGACAATTTCATTAGGTGGCGTCCTTGCTGCTCTTGCGGCCGCCGCATCATTCTCTGTCTTAAGTTTAGTGAACGGCCAAGAAGTTTTAACAAATGTTGCCGATATCGCTAAATTTAAAGGTATCTCCATTGCTTCATTCTGTATTAAAGCAATCGGTACCGCTCCTGCGATGTATATCTCTATCGCTTTAATGGCGAACGTCTTAGACCACCAAGAAGCAGTTTATGGTGTCCGTACTGACGGCTTCACCATGGCGGTTTATGGTTCAATTATGGCTGCCATGAGCGGTATTTGTAACGGTATCATCGTTGGTCTTGACAATGCAATCCCAGGTACTTATGACAAACAATGGTTGCATACAATCCTCTCATACGGTGTCGAAGGTGCCTGCTACCTCATCATCGCTGCTATGTTCATCTTCATGAATGTTGAAAAATTCACTAACGCTGATAACAAAGCCATCGTTGCTGACCAAAAAGCTGAAGTCTTAGCCGCTGGCGGCAAATGGATTGAACCAGACGTTAGAGCAAAACAAGAGGAAGAAGAAAATAATCGCTTAGTCGAAGAAGCTAGAGTCGCAGAACTTAAAGAAACATGCGAAAAGAAAGGTCTTAACTTCGAAGAAGAAAATGCTAAATTCCTTACTAAGAAAGCCGAAGCTGATAAGAAAGCTGCTGATAAGAAAGCTGCTGCTGAAGCCAAGAAACAAGCAAAGCTTGATGCCATGACCGCTGAACAAAAAGCCGCTATGGAAGAAAAAGCAAAAGCTCGTAAAGAAAAGCAAGAACAAAAAGACGCTGCTGCTTTAGTCGAACTCAACAAGATTAGAGAAAGAGCTGGCAGAGAAGCTGTTGCAGCTTAATCAATTATTACAATTTAAAAGAGTGGTCTCGCACCACTCTTTTATTTTTTTCTTTTTTATTAATAGTTATCAGAATTGAAGGATTTCATTTCATCAAGTTTGAAAACTCTAATGGTGTTACCATTATTAACATCGAAGTAATACTTAATAGCGACATTCTTTTCAGTGTTGATATAACATTCAGCGTACTTACAATCTTCAGTCTTAGTGAAAGAGCCTCTTGCACTATAATTGCTCGTGACATCAAAGCCATATTCATATTTATGATAGCCATTAGCCTCGAGGACTTGGTCATAACCATCTAAGTAGTAGACCTTGCTTCTATCATAGATGTTGTAGCACTTTTGATCTTGGCTTAATGTTCCGTCTAATAAACCTTCATGTGCCCTTGTCATCTGATTAGGCATTGAATAATCACTGCCTAATTTAACAAATGGAATAACGACATTGAGTTTGCCATCATACCAAGAGTTCATTGTTTCTCTATCACTATCAGTCCAATCATCTTTGCTATTTTGTTTATCTTCACCAAAGTAACCTTTATTCATCTTATAGAACCAGATTAAGGTGTTATGGAATGGACCATATGATTTGCCCATATTATCAACGTAGAGATAATGATTGGCGCTTATTAGTAATTCCACTTCTGCTTTTTCATCATAGCAGTACCAATAGCCACCATCAGTGGTATAGAAGGCGTAGAATGGATCTTCATAAGAGCGAATAACGGTATAACCATTCTTCTTTAATGTTTCAGCGTATTCCGCTGGTTCGACATCAGCAAGATAAGCTGTATAATGCGACATTTGTTCTTTGTAATAACTTTTACCATGCCAGATTTCAATATCTTTACCTTCTGGAGCAGGCAATGTTAAACGTTTATCTTCTTTATTAGCCGCTAAATAGGTGGTTAATAATTCACAGTCTGGGATTACTTTATTGCCATTAATATTAGTGAATGTTTTGGTATTCTTTTCATTAACGTAGATTTCAGTGAAATCAGCATTGATATAGAACAAATATTTTTCATAAGCGAGCACTAAGTAACCAGAGTTATCTTCATATTTATGAACTTGTAATTGTTTTTGTTTTTCTTCTGAAATATCAATCGAGGAACCAAGCAACCAATAAGCTTCACCATCAGTACAAGTATAATCGATATCTTGGAAATAGCGTTTACCATCTTTTTCGCCAAAATAGATTCTATTACCATCTAAGAAATAGATTGAACTAGCGGTTTTATCATCTTCTTTATTATTAAATGAAATAGACCAGTTCTTTTCACTGTAGTAAGTAATACTGCTCTTGCCTTCATATGTTCTCCACCAATAGGCACCCTCATCAACAGCTTTGTTAAATGATGCCATATCGGTGCTCTTTTCATATTTGAGCTCTTGTGTAAAATAATCTTCATAATTAGAGTAGTTCTTACTTTTACCAGTAAGACCGCCTAAAAGATCACATGATGTGATGGCTAAACTTAATAAAGAAATAGTAAATAACTTCGAATACTTATTCATAGTGTCACCCCTTAAAACCTTATAATTATATAACTTTTTGGGGTATTTCCACTATTTTTAGGGGATTATTACTTCTTCTTGGGGAGAATTAATAACATAGAGGTATCGTTTTTATATTGTTCGTAATCTGGTTTATAGTCCTTGAAATGTTTCTCTTCCATTGGGATAGAAATGAATAAGAACATCAATAAGTTAACAACCGCTCCAGCGATAAAGAACCAGTAGTTAAAATGTGAAATAATTAATGTCAAAGCAACACCAAACCAAATAGAAATTTCTCCTAAATAGTTAGGATGTCTTGAATATCTCCACAAACCCTTATCTAAAACTTGGGAACGATCTGTTCTTTGTTTTACAAACTTCTTCATTTGTAAATCAGCAATCAATTCAAGTAAAACACCTAGGACGATAATTGATAAGCCAATCACATCTAACATTGAAAAAGCAGTAACAGAAGCATACGCCATCGCTGGTAAAGAAGCAGCATAGACCACTAAAGTTGGAAACATACAGATACCTAATAAGTTAACAACTTGATAAAATTTTCCAGTTTTTTGTTTGAGCATCTTATAACGCCAGTCAACATATGATAAGGAATGGAATCCTAAAATAAAGTTCAAAGTTAATCTGAATGAATATAAAGAGATAACCACTAGTAAGAGAATTGTGCCAACATGCCAGTTTTGATATTTAAATAATAAGCAAAGATAAATCGCTAATGTTTGAAGTGACCAATAAGGGTCATAAGCAGAAGCGGTTTTTAAGATTACACCACTGGCCCACACTATTACTGTGGCTATAATGTCTGCTAAAAGAATGGATAGATAATCATGTAGTCCTAGTCTTTCAAATAGTTGGAAAGAAAAAATAGCCGCCACAAAGGCAACAGAATAGATAATTAGAAGGGCAGATAATCCGATAACTCTTTTCATATTTCTCTGGTTAGAAGGATAGCATATATCAAAAAGAAAGATAATAACTTTTTGTAGCAGTTTATTAAAAATAAATCGTCTTATTAGCAGAGGTTATAAAGCGCTTTTATAAATATAAAGCAAATGATAAGATATTAAATCATGATAAAGAAAGACTCCATTATCAATCTATTCAAGAAGTTCTTCCCATATGTAGTAATAATTATTGCATCTATTCTTTCATGCTTTGTTTATGTCTGTAATGGACTTGCAGCGGGCGATGATATTGGTTTCCATCTCGGTATGGTTAACGATTTAATCTATGGTTTTGACCATGGTTATTTTGGTTATTCCACGAATCACCTATTCATTGGGGGCTTTGCTTTATATAACTACGCTTATTATGGTCCAGTCACCCATTATGGTGCGGCTATTTATACATATTTATTTAGAGGATTAGGTGCTAGTCCATCTGATGGCTTAAAGTTCATGATATTTGCTTCCGCTATTTTAGGTGGAATTTATATGTACAAGTTAGCCCTTAAGATGTCAAACGGCCGTAGAGCTATTGCAGTTATCTGCCCTATCGTATTTCTTTTACTTCCATACCGTATCTTCTGTGCTTTAGCGAGATGTGCATACGCTGAAACTGTCGCTATGTCACTTATTCCAATGATTTTCTATGGAGTATATAGCTTTATTCATGATGAAGATTATCATGTTGAGCCATACGCGGTATTCGCTAGTGGCGCGATTCTTATTGTCTTATCTCACCCATTTACCGCTTTAATCACTGTTTTATTTGGCCTTTTATATGTCTTATTTAACATTAAAGGTGTAATTGCTAAGTTCCGTGATAAACGCGCACTTATCTCTATGGGAGCGGCGGTCATTATTATTATAATGTGCGTCCTTTTCTATGTTTTAAATAGCCAACATTATGAATCTTCAGAAATCTATAACATTTCCGATGATGAAAGACAGTGGACGACATATGAATTCATTTCAAATGACACAAAGAGATCGTTCCAATTCAGTGGTTTCATTAACTATATCTTCATTGGTGGCCGTGATGGCGATCCAGTTTGGGCTAAAGATAGCATTTCCGCTTTAACGTTTAGCACTGTTGTTTATATCATCTCCATGGTATTAGCCATCTTAGTGGATAAGTTATTAACTAACGCTAAATTTAGTAAATGGTATAAGCATCCAGCTGCTTGTGTCGCTGCATTTGTCCTTCCAATCATTTTCCAAGTGAGAATTGAAATCTATTTAGCGGTTCTTATTTCCTTAATTCTTTACTTCTTTATCTCATTCTTGGTTAATAAGTTACCTGATAGTTCTGAAAAGTATGTTCCTTTATATAAGAGCGTTGATTTATATTTCCTAATTGTCGCTTTAATCATTACTTTAGCGCTTATTTTTGTCCCATGGGCCTGGAAACTAGTACCACCTATTATGTATAAAGGTCAATTCCCATGGAGAATGTATAGCACGCTTTCATTCTTGATTGCGATGCTTGTTTCTTTAATCTTCTCACGTCTTAAAACAAATAAGATTGCGCTCACCATTGTTTCCGTTATTGCCTGTGGTTTAATGACTGTGACTATGGGTACTCTTGAAAAGAGAGTCATCTTTGAACATAACCCTACCGCTATTATCGTTAACGATGGAGAACAATTCGCAAAAGAAATCAAGTATTCTGGTGCGCAAAACGAAATGATTCCACAGGTGTTCTACAATGATACATATAGATCTGAGTATACTAATACTTTGTATTACAACGTGAGAAATCGTGTTTGGGCACAAAGAGACTACATCTATGATTTAGAAAGTTATATCAAGCCAAGTGTCTTAGAAGGAATCGGAGACGTTGAAATCTACGAATACAATTCTCCTAATAATAAATTCCATGTCAATATCACCAGTGAAACCGCTTTAGTGCAGTTCCCACAGTTCTATTATGATACCTATGTAGTTAAGCAAGATGGTAAGACCATTAGTAAGGTGCAAAACGTTGACGGCTTAATCGCTTTCACCTTAAAACAAGGCACATATGATATTGCCCTATCATTTAAGCCATATAAGGCGTATCAAGCAACAATCCCATTATTTTATGTAGGAACGTTCTTACTCGTCTCTGGAGGCGTGTTTGGGCTCATTTATCGTAAGAAATTAATGAACCGTAAGCCAAAAGAAGAAAATCAAGATAAAGAATAAAAGAAAAGACCAGTTAGCGCTGGTCTTATTTCTTTTCGTTTAGAACTTTACGATATTTCTCGAGTTCTTCGGTATTCGCCATAACGAAGTGTCCAGGAGTGATTTCAGTAAGCTTTGGAGCTTCCATGGAGTAATCATGTTCATTTGCAGGAACATAGATGTATCTCTTTCTTTCCTTTTCACTTAATGGGTCTGGCTTAGGAATCGCAGATAATAACGCTTTAGTGTATGGGTGTAATGGGTGAGCGAAGAGTTCATCACTACTTGCTAGCTCAACAATATTACCGAAATACATAACAGCGATTCTATCGCAGAAGTACTTAACAACAGATAAGTCGTGAGCGATAAACATAATGGTTAAGCCCATTTCTTCTTTTAAGTTATTAAGTAAGTTGATGATTTGCGCTCTAATAGAGACGTCGAGAGCAGAAATTGGTTCGTCACAGATAAGGAAGTCTGGATTCATAATTAATGCTCTAGCGATACCAATACGTTGACGTTGACCACCAGAGAATTCGTGTGGGTAACGGGAAGCGTATTCTGGCAATAAACCAACCCTGATTAAGGCTTCTCTCACTTTTTGAGAGTTTTCAAAGGCATTGTATTGACCTTGGATATGTAAACCTTCTTGAATAATATCTTCGACGGTCATACGTGGGTCAAGAGAGTCAACAGGATCTTGGAAGATCATCTGCATTTTGCTCATTAACTTCTTATCAACGTGTTTGTTGTCGTAGTTATGTTGAGCAATCTTTTCTTTTTGCTCTTTGATTAAGGCCGCTAAATCGGTTTTGATTTGTTCGATTTGGGCGTTGTACTGTGCTTTAATCTTCGCGGTTTCGCTTTCAACAAATTCTTTATTACCTTGTTCATCAGCGAGTACACGAATCTTTTCGTTCATCTCGTTAGTTAATTCTTTGATCTTACGACGAGCTTTGATTCTCTTCCATTTGATTTCTTTTTCATTCCATCTGCTACCCGCAACAATACGGTAACCTTTGAAATAAACAGAACCAGATGTCGCCTTATATAATCTGATTAAAGTTCTACCAGTTGTGGTTTTACCACAGCCAGATTCACCAACGACACCGAAGCATTCACCTTTTTTGATATCAAAACTGATATCGTGAACGGCTTTAGTAACGAAAGCGTTTTTACCATGTCCGAACTTAAAGAATTGCTTTAAGTGTCTGACTGATAATTCAATGTTGTTATCCACTAATTCTGGAAGATAAGTAACTTTTCTATTTGCCATAGTTATTTGTCCTCCTTCTTAGCTTTTGCTTTTTGAGCTTCTCTAGCTTTATGGGCTGCTAATGATGCCTCAATACGAGTTTTAACAATAGCAGGCATTTCCACTTTTGGTGCTCTTGGGTCTAATAACCAAGTAGCAGCATAGTGAGTATCACTAACTTTGAAATATGGAGGTTCTTTCTTGAAGTCAATCTTCATCGCATATTTACTACGTAAAGCGAAGGCATCACCCTTTGGTGGGAAGACAAGGTTTGGTGGAGTACCAGGAATGGCTTCCAACCTTTCCTTACTATCCACGTCAGGAATAGATGATAATAACGCCCATGTATATGGATGCTTTGGATCATAGAAGATTTCTTCTTCTTTACCATATTCAACGATTTTACCAGCGTA
>JAEEGL016411569.1_pt1 | contig 12208 bp, 11 predicted proteins | sample 9134231 | NCBI WGS metagenome assembly JAEEGL01 (sample SAMN16246548, study PRJNA631951) | gut metagenome | biome: gut microbiome; feature: rumen; material: fiber-attached | host: Bos | place: Iran: Karaj | collected 2018-10
AACCTTGGTGTTGAAATCGAGGAGAACTCAGAGCTTGATCTTTTCGAAGCATTCAACAAGCACGAAGGCGACTCACGTATTCCAGAGGTAGTTGCTGATATGGAGAAGGAGCTTGGCGCTGGTAACAAGAAGCCAGAGGTTCTTGCTAAGCTTGCTCAGTATGAGCTTACACTTAAGGATTGGGTTCGCGATCACAAGGGATATCGTAAATACGTAGCAATCGCTGGTAAGTGCTGGCCTGCATTCCAGACACAGTTTGGCTTTGTTCCTTGTTATGTTAACTCACGTCTTACAGGTGAAGGAATCCCTGTATCATGTGAGGTTGATATCTATGGATGTCTTTCAGAGTTTATTGGTACAGTTGTATCAGACGATATCGTAACACTTCTCGATATCAACAACTCAGTACCTAAGGATATGTACAACGAGGAAATCAAGGGTAAGACAGATTACACACTTGAGGATACATTCATGGGCTTCCACTGTGGTAATACATGCTCTAAGAAGCTTGCATTCTGCGAGATGAAGTACCAGAAGATTATGGCTCGTGCACTTCCTATCGAGGTTACAAACGGAACACTTGAAGGCGATATCGCTCCTGGCGACATCACATTCTTCAGACTTCAGTCTACAGCTGACAACAAGCTTCGCGCTTACATTGCACAGGGTGAGGTTCTTGATGTTCGCACTAAGTCATTCGGTTCAATCGGTGTATTCGCTATTCCAGAGATGGGACGCTTCTATCGTCACTGGTTAATCGAGAAGGGATTCCCACATCACGGTGCAGTTGCATTTGGTCACTTCGGAAAGTCACTCTTTGAGGTATTCAAGTACATCGGAGTAGATGTTGACGAAATCGGATACAACCAGCCAGCTGGTGTAAGATATCCTACAGAGAATCCATGGCGCTAAACTAATAATATGTGACCGACAGGTAATTGGTTAATGGCTCCCGCAGGCCACCTTCCATATCCTCCATGGGGTCCCCCCGCCGGCGTGGGCCCCACCCCATGAAGGCATGGAGCCTTCCTGCTCGCGCCATCCAAGTAATACTAGTCGGTCACTTTTTTAATTTGTATAAGTGAAATAGTTCGCAAGCTTTGCTTGTGATGTGATTTTGCAGATAGGAGATTATAGTTATGTATTACATAGGTGTAGATTTGGGAACATCTGCAGTTAAGCTACTCCTGATGTCAGGGGATGGTGCGATTGCAAAAATCGTTTCAAAAGAATACGGCCTTAGCTTTCCACATCCAGGTTGGTCTGAGCAGAGCCCAGCTGACTGGTGGACACAGGTTGTAGCAGGTATCAAGGAGCTTACAGCAGAGGTTGATAAGAGCCAGGTTGCTGGTATTTCTTTCGGCGGACAGATGCACGGCCTTGTTACACTTGATGCTGATGACAATGTTATTCGTCCAGCTATTCTTTGGAATGACGGACGTACAGGTAAAGAGACAGATTATCTCAACACAGTAATTGGAAAGGACAAGCTTTCTGATTACACAGCAAATATTGCTTTCGCTGGTTTTACAGCTCCAAAGATTCTTTGGATGCAGGAGAACGAGCCAGAGCTTTGGGCAAAGGTTGCAAAGATTATGCTTCCTAAGGACTACATTGCTTACAAGCTTTCAGGCTCATTCTGCACAGATTATTCTGACGCCAGCGGTATGCTTTTACTTGATGTTAAGAACAGATGCTGGAGCAAGGAAATGATGGATATCTGCCATGTTTCTGAGTCTCAGCTTCCAAAGCTCTATGAGAGCTACGAAGTAGTTGGCAACATCAAGCCAGAGGTTGCTTCTGAGCTTGGTTTCACAAATGATGTCAAGATTATTGCCGGTGCTGGCGACAACGCAGCTGCAGCAGTTGGTACAGGTACAGTTGGAGAGGGCAAGTGCAATCTTTCAATCGGTACATCAGGTACAATCTTTATTTCCAGCAAGAACTTTACTGTTGATGCTGCAAACGCACTTCACTCATTCGACCACGCTGATGGTGGCTATCACCTTATGGGCTGCATGCTTTCAGCTGCAAGCTGTAACAAGTGGTGGATGGATGACATCTTAAAGACAAAGGATTATCCAGCTGAGCAGGCTGGCATCAATAAGCTTGGTGAGAACCACGTATTCTATCTTCCATATCTTATGGGAGAGCGCAGCCCTCACAACAATCCAGATGCACGTGCTATGTTCATTGGTATGTCTATGGACACAACTCGTGAGGATATGACACAGGCAGTTCTTGAGGGTGTTGCATTTGGTCTTCGTGATTCCCTTGAGGTTGCACGTAGCCAGGGCATCGTTATTGAGCGCAGCAAGATTTGTGGTGGTGGAGCAAAGTCACCATTATGGCAAAAGATTATTGCTTCAGTTATGAATCTTAAGCTTGATATCCTTGAGAATGAGGAAGGCCCAGGCCTTGGTGGAGCAATTCTTGCAGCAGTTGGTTGCGGCGAGTATGCTTCAGTTGAGGAGGCTTGTGATAAGCTTGTTAAGGTAAAGACTACAGTAGAGCCAGATGCTGATCTTGTAGCTAAATACGAGGAGCGTTATCAGGAGTTCAAGAAGCTTTACCCAACAGTAAAATCGCTATTCTAATAAGCGATTCTCTCGAAGATAACTTGAGTTATTTTCTAAACTTGTTTGAAGGATTGCCTTTTTCCAATAGGCTAAATCTTCAAAATAAATCCTATTAAAGAATAAATCCTAGAAAGGAGTCCTGGTTTACCAGGGCTCTTTTCACGTAATTGAGAGAGGATTTCGGAAGATTAAAAAATTCTTTCATAAAATTAAAAAAAACGATTGACAGGCACATGACACTAGTGTACTATACACATAGTACACTAGTAACGAGGAGATAGGAGTATAATATGAATTTTGATGCGAACGCACCAATCTATTTACAGGTTGTTGATGCAATTAAGCTTGAAATTATAAATGGTAGGCTTGAGGCTGGCGAAAAGCTTCCGTCTGGTAGGGATTTGGCTCTTCACTACACCATCAATCCCAACACTGCAGCTCGTGTATATCAGGAGCTGGAGCGCCAGGAGATTTGTTTTACCAGACGAGGCATGGGTACTTTTGTCACAGAGGACAAGGAGCGCATTGCTCTTTGCAAGAGTCAGATGGCAGAGGAGGCGCTTAGCAAATTTATGATTAGCCTAAAGGATCTTGGGATCACCAAGGAAGAAGCAATAGATATGATTAACGAGGCAAATGATATTTGCCTTGTGTAGGGAGGATCTAGCAGATGTTACAAAGCATTAGTGTATGTAAAAAATATCTTAGCAAAATAGTTGTGGACAATGTCACAATGACCCTTGAGCCAGGTCATATATATGCGATGTTGGGCCCTAACGGCAGTGGCAAGACCACTTGGATGAAGATGGTGGCAGGTTTAGTTAAGCCATCATTTGGAGAGATTCAATTTAATGGCAAGCCAATAGATTTACAATCTAAAAAAGAAATTGCCTACATGCCAACCGAATCATTTTTCTATGATTGGATGACAATTGAGGATGTTGGAAAATATTACAACGATTTCTTTGAAGATTTTTCTTTAGATAGGTATGCACAGCTTATTTCCGCAATGAACCTTGAGATGGATTTAAAACTTAAAACTCTCTCTTCAGGTATGATGGCCAAGCTTAAGATTGCGGCCACAATGGGAAGGGATGCAAAGGTTTACATGTTAGACGAGCCTTTGAATGGTATAGACCTTTTATCACGCGACAAGGTCATCAAGGCGATAGTTACATACGCCAGCGATGACAAAATTCTTATCATCTCAAGTCATCTTGTGGAAGAGCTGGAGGCAGTGGCGGATACGGCGATTTTCTTTGGCGATGGCAAGTTCATAGGTATGTATGATTTAGAGAGCATGCGATTTGAAGAGGGAATATCTGTAGCTGATAAGTACCGTGAATTATACGCAAAGACATATAAGGAGGCAGAAGATGGGTTCGTTAATTAAATATGAATTTAGAAAGCTTCTTAATATCAAGTTCATTATTTTAGTCCTGACAGGAGTGTTTGAAGTGATGTTTTTGGTGGGATTTGCTGCTAAAAACGAATCGATACTTTGCACAGCTATTGCGCTGTTATTCTTTTGCACTATTATTTCCATATCAGTTTTAGCCATTTTGGCTATTAGAGTTTTATCAAAAGAGCTTAACACCAAGCAGGGTTACATGCTTTTCATGACACCTAATAGCAACTACAAGATTCTTGGAGCCAAGATAATTGAAAGTGCAATTTCGATTTTTGCCTTTGGTGCATTTTTTATTCTATTAGGTTTGTTTGATATCAATTTGTTGAGTGATAATAAACTCTTTAACGCAATCATAGATGGTGATGCAATAATATTCTTGACTGATGAAAGCGGACTTGCACTCAACGCCGTTGCAATTCTTTTCAATGTAATAACAATAGTCATAATAGCCTTTTTGGCGGTTATTGTTTCTGCTGCGCTATTAAATGGCAAGAAGTACAATGGATTGTTAAGCTTTGGATTGTTTTTGATTATCAACTTTATCGTAAGTGACAGCATGACCAGATTAAGTGTTTTGCTTAATTTGACCGAAGACAAGTCAGCAATTTCTATATTTATTTGTGTGGCATGCACCGTTTTATCTGTTCTTATATACTACATTAGTGCATTGATTATGGACAAAAAATTATCAGTTTAAACTTATTGTTAAAACGTTACATAATTCACAATGAAAAGTTTTTTAATTGTGAAAAATAACTCTTAACCCAAGTTAATTCCAGCTTTAATATTTTGACATAAGTTGAAATTTTAAGGGGGAATGGTATGGGACACATGGTTATAGTAGTTGTCTATTGGGCAATTACATTATTCTTCTTTTCTTTTATTATACAAAACGTGAGGTATTTAAAGCGTTCTATAGAACTTAGAGACAAGACCTGTTTCGCCAGGGCAGTTGCATCGATTGTGCTGGGGGTATTGGTCATCACCACGTTGTTTCTTAAGTACTTATTTCAGCATAATTTCACGTTGTAAACCAGAATGACCGCAGACTCTAGCTGCGGTTGTTTTGTGTTATTTTATATATTCAACAAACTTTCTTCATGTATTAAAGGTATAATACTTCTATGGAGGAGGGGATAAATATGGCTGTATACAGATGTAGAGTTTGCGGATATATTTTTGATGAGGAAAAGGAAGGTAAAAGCATAAGGGATATAGATTATTGCCCTAGATGCAAGCAACCCGACGACAGATTTGAGTTGGTTGAATCTGAGGATGGATCACCCAATAGATTAATAGAAAATAAAAACTCTTAAATATTTATTAACAATTAGCACTCGTGGTTGACGAGTGCTAATTTCTGTTTTATAACATAATTAGTAAATAGAGAAATATACCCTCATCCGGTTATCCCGTAGTGGGATTTAGGGAGAAAGGAGAATGATATGAATATACAGAAATTCACTCAAAAATCAATCGAGGCTATAAATGCCTGTGAAAAAATAGCGATGGACTACAGCAATCAGGAGATAGAACAGGAACATCTTTTGATGGCTTTAGTGAAACAGGAGGACGGATTGATTCCATCCCTTTTTGAAAAGATGGATATCAATTTGGAAGACCTTAAAAGTGCTGTAGACGGAGCATTGAACGCCAGAGTAAAGGTGCAGGGGGGAGACTTGAGAATAGGTCAGCATCTTAACTACGTGCTTACCTATGCCGAGGACGAATCCAAGGCGATGAAGGACAGCTATGTATCAGTGGAGCATCTGATACTTGCCATGATTAAAAAGCCAAGCACACCTATTAAAAATATATTTACCAACTTTGGCATCACAAGAAATGCTTTTCTTAAAGTTCTTTCCTCAGTTCGCGGAAATCGAACTGTAGATACGGACAATCCGGAGGCTACCTACGACATTTTGGAAAAATATGGTTATGACTTAGTTGAACGAGCACGTCAAAACAAGCTTGATCCTGTAATTGGTCGAGACGATGAGATAAGAAACGTCATCCGAATCCTCAGCCGCAAGACCAAGAACAACCCGGTACTTATCGGTGAGCCAGGTGTTGGTAAAACAGCAGTAGTAGAAGGCTTGGCCCAGCGTATTGTACGAGGTGATGTGCCAGATGCCTTAAAGAATAAAAGGGTATTCTCTCTTGAGATTGGTTCCATGATTGCAGGTGCCAAGTATCAGGGTGAGTTTGAGGAGAGATTAAAGGCTGTCCTTGACGAGATAAAAAGCTCTGAGGGTGAAATTATCCTGTTTATAGATGAGTTACATACAATTATCGGTGCAGGTAAAAACGGCAGCGGCGGTCTTGATGCAGGCAACATGTTAAAGCCAATGCTTGCACGAGGCGAACTTCACTGTATCGGTGCCACAACTCTTGATGAGTATCGAGAGTACATTGAAAAGGATGCTGCTTTGGAGCGCCGTTTCCAGCCGGTAACTGTTGATGAACCAACAGTGGAGGATACGATTTCAATTCTTCGTGGCCTGAAGGAACGCTACGAGGTATTCCACGGCGTCAAGATTACAGATGGTGCACTTGTTAGTGCAGCAACACTTTCCAATAGATATATTTCCGACAGATTCCTTCCAGACAAGGCTATCGACCTTGTGGACGAAGCCTGTGCCCTTATCAAGACTGAACTTGATTCTATGCCGGCTGAGCTTGATGAGATGAATCGTAGAGTAATGCAGCTTGAGATTGAAGAGGCTGCACTTAAGAAAGAGACTGACAAGCTTTCAATGGATAGACTTGCAGATTTGCAAAAGGAATTGTCAGAGCTTCGCGATGAGTACAATACAAAAAAGGCTGCATGGGACAATGAAAAGAAGCTGGTTGAGGATGTTGCCAAGGCTAAGGAAGAGCTTGATGATGTACAGGGCCAGATAAAGATTGCACAGCAGCGCTATGATTTGGAGGAGGCAGCAAAGCTTCAGTATGGCAAGCTTCCTGAGATTGAGGCTAGACTTGCAGAGGCGGAGGAAAAGCTTAAGAGCCGAGATGCCAACCTTGTACATGAAAATGTATCTGAGGAAGAGATTGCTCGAATCATATCTAGATGGACAGGTATTCCTGTTGCAAAGCTAAATGAATCTGAGCGCAATAAGACCTTGCACCTTGATGAGGAATTGCATAAACGAGTTATGGGTCAGGATGATGCGGTAAAGCTTGTCTCAGAGGCGATTATCCGCTCAAAGGCAGGTATAAAGGACCCAACAAAGCCAATTGGTTCATTCCTGTTCTTAGGACCAACAGGTGTCGGTAAAACAGAGCTTGCCAAGACCTTGGCCCAGGCATTGTTTGACGATGAAAACGCAATGGTGAGACTTGATATGTCCGAGTACATGGAAAAGTTCAGCGTCAGCAGATTAATAGGAGCACCTCCGGGATATGTTGGCTATGATGAAGGTGGACAGCTCACTGAGGCAGTTAGACGCAAGCCTTATTCAGTGGTACTTTTTGACGAGGTAGAAAAAGCCCATCCAGATGTATTTAACGTGCTTTTGCAGGTGTTAGATGATGGTAGAATTACAGATTCTCAGGGCAGAACTGTAGACTTTAAGAATACAATCATTATACTTACAAGTAACATTGGTTCTCAATACTTGCTTGAGGGTATAGATGAGGCGACAGGAGAAATCACCAAGGCTACAGAGGATTTGGTTATGAATGATCTTAGAAATTCATTTAGGCCAGAGTTCTTGAATCGTCTTGATGAGACCATCATGTTTAAGCCACTTACCAAGAACAATATTGGTGGTATCGTAGACCTTATTATGAAGGAACTCAATAACAGACTTGTAGATCGTCAGCTTACAATCAAGCTTACAGATGCGGCAAAGAGCTTTGTTATTGACCAGGGTTACGATCCGGCATATGGTGCGAGACCACTACGTAGATACATACAGAAAAGCGTAGAGACAATGGCTGCTAAAATTATCCTTGCAGGAGATATACACGAGGGTTCAGTCATTACAATCGATTCAGATGGAAGTCAACTATTAACCAAATGATTGAGAGGTTTTTATGGATAATATTTCAGATTATCTGAAGTGGTACGGGGAGATTTCATTTGAAGAAATGCCACTAACAGAGGTGGACAATTTTGTCCTAAGCAAGCTTGCCTATTTGATTCTTACAGATATCAAGCTTGATAAACCAAGGAAGTTTAGTCAAATCGTAGACGAGATAAAGGCCAAGACAGGCATACAGGGCACCTTTGGAAGCTACGAGTATGTGGTGGATGAGGCTGCAGCCACCAAGCGATTTGGAGACATACTTCTTGTTGCACATGAGGATGTGTATGATGATACAATTTCAGCCCAGTTTGCCGCCTTTACATTTGATTTAACAGATGATGTAAGGTTTGTGGTGTTCCGAGGCACGGACGATACCATGGCAGGCTGGAAAGAGGATTTCATGATAAGCTTTACAGAAACCGAGGCTCAAAAAAGAGCCTTGGAGTTTCTGAAAAACAGCTTTGACGATACACATAAGGTTTATGTGGCAGGCCATAGTAAGGGCGGAAATCTAGCCCTTTATTCGTCTGCCCATTTGGATGATAAATATCAGGACAGATTGGCCTATGTTTATATAAATGATGGTCCTGGCCTTTGTCCAGAGGTTTGTGACAAATCCTTTGTGGATAAGATAAAGGATAAGGCAACCAGGTTTATACCAGAGTATTCCATTTTCGGAATGCTTTTTGAAGAAAAGGATATACCAGTGAAGATAGTGCGAAGCAGTGCAGAAGGCCTGCTTCAGCATGAACTATGCTCCTGGGGTGTTGCCCACGGCAAGCCAGATACTGTGGAGACCAACGCGCCAGGCTCTATTTTTATAAATCAGGTTTTGGATCAGTGGATAGAATGTGTGAGCAATGAGCGACGTATCGGATTTGTAAACGATATGTTTAACTCAATCGAAAACAGTGGCATCACCACAACGACTCAGATTGCGGAACGCGGTCCATTTGCCTTGGAAAAGATTTTTATTGAGCTTTTAAATCTGGACAAGAGCACTGTCAGAACCATTATGAAATTGCCGGTTACTGCAGCATTAGACCATGCTCCAGATACCAAGAAGGCTCAAAAGGTGAAGGATAGATTGCAGGATAGGGCCTGGTTGCCATATTTGATTATGATTTTAACCAGCGTCATTCTTTATATTATTCCTGAATACACCTTGCAGGTGGGCATCAGCCTGCTGCTTTTAACCATAATAATCTTTGAAGTTGTTGTTACAGTTAAGCACCTTAAGAAAACCGGGTGGAACCTGCAGGAGGAATCCGCCAGGGTGTATGTGTGTATTGCCCTGATAGGTATATATGCCATGCTGCTTGTTAAGGAGGATGCGCTGTTCTTCCTGGGAAGTGTTGTTATTGGCGTGGCCTTTTTAACCTGGGCATATCGCAATGCCATTGTCTACAGAAATCTATGTGAGAACACGGAAAAAAAGGAGCGTCTAGGTGAGAAAATAAAGCTCATGATAGAGATTATAATGCTTGTGATACTTGGGGCATTTATTCTGGTTGCTCCAAAGGATACTTTGAAGTGGTATATGATATTCCTGGGCATTGTATTCATGGTTGATGGAATAGTCAACTTGCTTATGATATGCCGAAAAGCCTATAAAGAGCACGAAGAATTGCGAAAGAATGGAATGTAGTTTGTGTAAAATTTAATTTTACAAAATCTATTATTTGTGATAGAATCTCTATAGTTCAATTACTGAACATTTAATGTAATGCCTTGGTATAGAGATTTGGAGGTTTTAGTTTTGAATATAATTAGTAAACAAACTTTTGATGAGGAAAGAGCACTATATGGCAGCGTTGATTTGCAGGTAGAAGACTGCAAGTTTGATGGCCCTGCAGATGGCGAAAGTGCATTTAAGGAATGTGAGAATATCAATGTAAAGGATTCATATTTTAATCTCAGATATCCTTTTTGGCATGTAAATGGTCTTAAGATTACAGGTAGTGAAATGACAGAGCTTTGTCGAGCCGCACTTTGGTATTGTGAGGATATAGAAATCACTGACAGCAAGCTTCATGGTATTAAGGCACTTAGGGAGTGCCAGAAGGTTACAATGAAGGACTGTGATATTGTTTCACCAGAGTTTGGCTGGAGCACTCACGTGCTCAATCTTGAGAATGTATCCCTTGAGGGCGAGTATGTTTTTATGCGTGCTACAGAGTTAGATTTCAAGAGCTTTAAGCTTAAAGGAAAATATTCATTTCAGTATATAGAAAATGCTGTTTTCGAGAACTGCGAATTTGATACTAAGGATGCGTTTTGGCATGGAAAGAATATTACAGTTCGTAATTCCGTTATAAAGGGTGAGTATTTTGCATGGTATTCGGAAAATCTTACTCTTGAGAATTGTAAAATAATTGGCACCCAACCATTATGCTATTGCAAGGGATTAAAGCTTATCAATTGCGAAATGGAGGATGCTGATTTAGCCTTTGAAAAATCAGAGGTTGAGGCAGATGTTATTACACCTGTTATTTCTATTAAGAATCCAGCAACTGGCTATGTTGCGGTACCTGCTGTTGAAGAAATCATCTATGACGATCCAAAGGCCAAAGGAAAAATTATCATTGATGGCAAGGAATGGAATGCTTAATAAAATTAATTGTAAGAGCAAGCAATTTTTGCTTGCTTTTATTTTGTAATAGGCTAAAATATTAATGTTCAAACGATAACTTAATAAACGGGAGCTTGTAGACAGGCTGAGAGGAAGGTGTGACCTTCGACCGAGAACCTGATTTGGATAATGCCAACGTAGGGACGCCTATATTAGATAGGAATGAGATAGAATGCGTAAGGAGTACCCAAATGGGTGCTCCTTTTTTTCGTTACTTATATTGGCAAATATAGGAGGCTAATATGAAAAAATATAATTTACTTCGAATGATTATGATGGCTATGCTTGTGGCAATTGGTGTAGTTATTTCACCACTTCTTAGAGTTGAGGGCATGTGCCCAATGGCGCATTTAATTAATATTACTGCGGCAGTTTTTCTAGGTCCGCTTGATGCCTTTTTAGTGGCACTTATGATAGGTGTACTTAGAATGACATTGATGGGTATCCCACCACTTGCACTTACAGGTGCAGTGTTTGGGGCTTTGTTATCAGGAATTCTTTACAAGGTTTCCAAGGGCAAAATCTGGGCAGCAGTGCTTGGAGAAATAGTTGGAACTGGAGTAATCGGTGCAATTGTATCTTATCCAATAATGACATTTTTATGGGGAAGAGAAGGCTTGAGTTGGCTTTTCTATGTTCCATCATTTATATGTGGCACACTTATCGGCGGCAGTATTGCAGCAATTTTCCTGTATCAGCTACAGAGAATGGGTGCACTTAGAGAGATTCAAAGTAAACTTTCAGGAGAAGATAGCATATGGCAGAAAGAAACAAAGAAGGAAAGCCTTTAATACACTGCATCACAAATCCAATAGCTATGAACCAATCCGCAAATGCGATATTAGCAGTTGGAGGAAGACCTATCATGGCGGAGCATCCTCTTGAGGTGGAGGAAATAGCAAAAACAGCCCAGGCATTACTTTTAAACTTTGGCAATATATCGGATATACGAATGTCTGCAATGGAAAAGTCCATAGCTGCTGCCAACAGGGGCAATATTCCTGTAGTGGTAGATGCAGTGGGAGTGGCCTGCTCTAAGCTTAGAATGGACTTTTTTGAAAAGCTTATGGCAGGAAATAAGGCAACTGTGATAAAGGGTAATTACTCTGAAATACTTTCACTTCAAAACAGAGATTACAAGGCCAGTGGAGTAGATGCAGAGCCAAATCTTGAGCTAGAAAATATTAAAAAAGCAGCAGTAGAGTTGGCTGATAAATATAGCGCCATTATTCTTGCAACGGGAAGTAGCGATGTGATTGCATCCGGCGATGGTGTAGCTCTAGTGGAGAATTCATGTCCGCAGCTTGGAAGTGTTACAGGAACAGGCTGTATGCTGGGGGCAATAATAGCGACTTTTCTGGCGTTTGATAACAGCTTTTTGGCAGTTGAAAAGGCCTGTAGATTTTTTAAGGAATGTGGAAACAAAGCAATGACTGAAAAGGGAAGTGGAACCTTCATGGTCAAATTGATGGATAGATTAGGAGAATATGATGCTTGATACAACACTTTATTTTATTACTGATAGCACTGGTTATGAGAGGGATGAGTTCCT
>JAEEGL016426798.1_pt1 | contig 12208 bp, 4 predicted proteins | sample 9134231 | NCBI WGS metagenome assembly JAEEGL01 (sample SAMN16246548, study PRJNA631951) | gut metagenome | biome: gut microbiome; feature: rumen; material: fiber-attached | host: Bos | place: Iran: Karaj | collected 2018-10
AGCACTGGTCTATGCCTTCGTACAGCTAAGACTACGGAGACTCGAGAAGGATAAGATGCGGCTGGAGCGAATTGTACAGGACCGTACGGCAGAGGTGGTGAAGCAGAAAGACGAGATTGAAGAGAAGTCAAAAAGTCTGGAAACAGCCCTTCAGGAACTGGGTGAAGCCCAGAGCGAGTTGATCCGTCAGGAAAAGATGGCCACCGTGGGTAAGCTGACACAGGGACTGATTGACCGTATCCTAAACCCGCTGAACTACATCAACAACTTCGCCAAGCTATCTGAAGGTCTGGTGAAGGACATCGGAGCCAATATCAATGACGATAAGGACAAGATGGATCCCGAGAACTATGAGGACACCATCGACGTGTTGGGTATGCTCGAGGGCAACCTGCAAAAAGTAGGTGAGCACGGGCAGAACACCACCCGCACCCTGAAAGCAATGGAAGAGATGCTGAAGGACCGCAGCGGTGGTATCGTGCCAATGAACCTCGCCGCCGTCGTCAGACAGGATGAGAAGATGTTGAACGAGTATTACAAGAATGATATCGCAGAGTATGGCATTCAGGTGAATGTCGACTGTCCGGAAGGAGAACTGACCATCGACGGCAATGCTGAACAACTGAGCAAGACCATAATGAGCCTGCTTGGCAACGCTATCTATGCCGTCGTGAAGAAAGCCCAGAGGCAGAAGGGCTTCACGCCGACCGTCAGCCTCAGCGTGAAACCGGCAACAGACCGTGTTCAGGTGATTATCCGCGATAACGGTATCGGCATTGAAGACACGATTATCAACAAGATCTTCGACCCCTTCTTCACCACAAAGACCACTGGCGAGGCTTCAGGCGTGGGACTCTATCTCAGTCGTGAAATCATACAGAATCACGGGGGTGACATCCGCGCACAATCGGTGAAGGACGAATATAGCGAGTTTACCTTTACATTACCCATCAATAAAGCATAGCACTATGGAACAGATGGAACAGATTGAACAGCTCAAGGAGCAACTCAAGAAACAGGAGAAACTGGCATCACTAGGTATTCTCAGTGCTGGTATTGCCCATGAGATACAGAATCCGCTGAACTTCGTGATCAACTTCAGCAAGATGTCCGACAAACTTCTCAAAGACCTGGAGGAGATTGTGGCCGACAACGAGGACAAGTTGCCGGAAGACGATCGTGAGGATCTCGATGACATCGTGGCCGACCTGAGGGAGAACATGTCGAAGATTGCGGAACATGGTGAGCGTGCAATCAGTATCATACAAGGCATTCTGCTTGTATCGCGAGGCAAGGACGGCGAATTCCTGCCGACGGACATCTGCCGCCTTGTGAAGGAGTATGTATGGCTCTCATATCATGCCATGCGTGCAAACCATAAGGGCTTTAACATCACAATCCATGAACAGTATGCGGAAAACATCCCCATGACGATGGTCATCCCGCAAGATTTGAGCCGTGCTGTGCTGAATGTAATGAACAATGCCTGCTATGCTGTATGGAAGAAATCGCAGACAGCCCCCGACAACTATCACCCAGAGGTTGACATCAGCGTAGAGACCAAGGAGGGGGCCATCATCATCACCCTGAAAGACAATGGTGAAGGTATGAGTGAGGAGACCAAGGAACGGCTATTTGATAATTTCTACACCACCAAGCCTATCGGACAAGGCACGGGGCTTGGGATGGCCATTACCCGTGACATCATCGAAAACAGACATAACGGAAAACTGACCTTTGATTCAATCAAAGGCGAAGGTGCTACATTCGTATTCACCATACCCATCAGGAAATGAGGAGCCTATACATATTCATATTATGGGCAATGACACTTCCTGCCATAGCACAGGATATGACTCCTACAGGCACTGATACAGGAATGAGTGCCAGTAGGCAGATATTCGCACAGGCAGAGAGTGACTATCAGGCAGGCCGTATAGAACAGGCACAGGAACTGTTGGCTGCTCATCTCAATCAGTTCCAAGGAACAGTCAGACAAGGCGCCTACCGTCTGCTGGCGCTCTGTTCTTTAGGACTGGATGATCTGGAGGCTACTGAGAAATATGCGTCGCTGCTACTAAAGGAGAACCCCTTTTATACCTCGGTCCAGGATCCCGTCAGATTTGTGGATATCATCAACCGCTTGAAAAACGGCAAAGAGATAACATTCACCACTGCTTCGAGCAAGGCAGAGTCGATGGAAGAGGTGCCTGTGCCTGTGACACTGATCACCGAACAGATGATTGCAGACTGCGGAGCCGACAACCTGCGTGATGTCCTCGCGACCTATGTACCCGGCATGAATATAGTAGAGGGTACGGGCGAGTTCAACCTTGCCATGCACGGCATCTATTCATCAAGACAGGAAAAGATAATGGTCATGCTCGACGGGCATCGGTTGAATGCACGATCAACCAATGCCTTTGCACCTGATTATGCCGTCAGTCTGAAGAAGATCAAGCAGATTGAGGTACTACGAGGTCCGGCATCATCACTCTATGGCAATGTGGCCCTGACAGCAGTAGTCAATATTATCACAAAGCAAGGTAGCAACGTTGACGGATTAGACATCAGCGGTAAATACGGAAGTTTCTCTACCTATCATGCGAACGCTTTGTTTGGTCTCACCAAATCGGGACTTGACATTATGACATGGGCATCGCTCTATTCTTCTGATGGACAAAAGATTGACTATCCTGCCGATGCGACTGGGGTCTGGAGAGTGATACCCACAGATGGACACGTTTATCTTCAAGGGTTCAACCAGATTCCATCCTATGACATGGGTGTGACGGTAAGATTGAATAATCACTGGAAATTCCTTACGAATCACCGGTATAGCAAAATGCAGTCGCCATTCACCTTTACGGCCTCAGGCATGTCTGCACCATATTCATATGATAAATATCGTATATTCGACGGACAGAAGCCCGGACGCGGCAGGAAGGTATGGAGCAACGAATTGGAATATCGCGCCACAATCAAAGACTGGGACTTAACTTTCGCCGGCTATCTTGACCTTGACGAATACCGCGACTACGATATAGTTGCCGACAGTCTGCCTTTCACACTGAGACTGCCGCTCCCGGAAGTTGAGCTGCTCGATACGATTTCTCTACGCACTGGTGTCTATCAACGGCCCAAATGGAATGACTACACTTTTGGTATCAATATGAATGCTAGTTACAACTACGAGCTGGGGGGACTTGGCTCTGGTGATTTACTATTGGGCCTACAATATGAGTACTTCAACCTCTATAATGCCGATGTGTCTATGGGTGATCGGTATGACCGCATATTGATCGAACATGCCGAAAGTGCTAACAAACTGATATACGGCCATGAGATTTCACTCTCTGGATATGCCCAGACCAAACATCGTTTTTTGCAGAACCTGATTCTGAACGCTGGTTTCAGATATGATTTTAAGCGCCGGTACGATGAGTCTGATCAGACGGCTCTTAGTCCACGTCTCTGCCTGATCTATTCGCCCGGGCTGTGGAGCTTTAAGCTCTCTTATTCCAAATCGTTTGTTGACGCACCCTATCTGAACAGAGCCAGCACGGTTGAATCCTATAAGGGCGGGGCTCATCTGAAACCCGAATATATGGATGCCATACAATGCTGCGCCATATTCAATTCACCCAAACTGCATCTGACCTATGACGTCACCGCATTCTATAACGCACTTAGCGACCTGATTTACTACGACAAATCAGCGCCACTGAGCGGACTGCCCGCATACATGAATGCAGGTTCGGTAAAACTCATCGGTCTTGAGAATGCCATCTACTACAACAGCCCCGGACTGAGAGCCCATATGAACTGTTCGTATGTACACGTGGTGGAAGCCGACAAGTATCACACATCAGGAAAGGATATACATCTCACGCCTTCCTTGACCATCAACACTGTAGGAGCCAAAAAGATCTTTGCTAATAAAGACGGGAAGCAAAGTCTGTGGGCCAATGTAAAGATGTCATATTGGAGCAGACAGCTGATGCGGGCATCATCATACCTGGACGGCAAGGAATTTGCGGATGCCGAATACGAAATCAAACCGTCTTTCATTGTCGACATGTCACTCGAATATAAGATACGTCAACTGACTTTAAAGCTGCTGAGTAAGAACCTATTCAATACTTCTTATACTCGGGGAACGACCTACAACATCGACATTCCTCAATTAGGCAGGAGCATATCACTGGAGGCAAGAATACACCTATAAGTAAAGATGAGCACGGACATAGTTAATCAGTTTCAACAGACCGTATGTAAATATGGTGACCAGACTGCACTAACATGGAAGGACGAGAACCTCACATTTCATGAAATAGACAGGCAAAGCGACCTTGTGGCTGGTTATCTTGTTTCCAGAGGCTATATTTCCACTCATGTGGGATGCTATATGAAACGAACTGCACTATGGCCCATTGCGCTTCTTGGATTGCTGAAAGCCCGATGCTCATACACCCCTTTGGACTTAGCCAATCCCAAGTCCAGAATTCAGGATATCATCGATGATGCTGACATTGGCTTTGTCATCACAGACGAAACATGCCTGATGGACTTCGGGGATGTCCCTTCAAAAGATATGACTCATATACTCGCTGAAGGCACCCTGACAGACATGCCAACGATTGCTCCAGACGATCTCGCTTATATCTTTTATACCTCAGGCACTACTGGACGTCCGAAAGGCATTCCTGCCACACATCAGCAACTGAGCCTTGTGCCCTCTTACTGGATGCAAAATGTATTTCATGCTTCAGCAGGTGAACATGTGCTACAAATGGCGGGTATGAATTTCCATATATCCGTCATGGAGACGATTGCCTTTCTGGTAGGTGGCGCTCACATGTTCATGATTGGAGATGAGGAGAAGAAAGACCCCACCTACCTCGCAAACTGGCTGAACGAAAAACGTATAGAGCGTGCTTTCATTGCCCCTGCCATACTGACCGTCCTACCACATATCGAGTTGCCTTTTCTGAAAACAATTGTCATTGCCGGAGAACCTTGTCCGGAACATGTCAGAGACTACTGGATTCAGCGACATATGATAGTGAACACCTATGGATGTACGGAAACGACTATCTGTATCGGATCGGATATTCAAAGCCAGGACACACCTGTGAACAACGTAGGGCGCTTGAACCCTGCTTTAGAAGGTGTCATTGTTGACGAAGAACTGCATGAGGTGCCTGATGGAACAGCCGGTGAACTTTGTATTGGCGGTCTCTCGATCACCACTGGCTATTGGCATCTTCCGCAAATCAATGCAGAGAAGTTCATTGAAAACAAATATCCATCGCTATCCACTCGTTGCCGAATACTGTTCAGGACTGGCGACTATGTTGAAAAGATGCCTGACGGAACCTTGCTACACAAAGGCAGAATTGACGACCAAGTCAAGTTAAGGGGAATGAGGATTGAAACGAGGGAAATAGAGATTGCCCTTGAATCACATCCTTCAGTAGAAAAAGCAGTCGTAGTAGCTAAGACCATCAAACAATCAAAAAGACTGGTGGCATACGTCAAACTGCGTAAAGACGAAAATACAGACTTATTAAAATCACATCTGACAACCCTGCTTCCCGACTATATGTGCCCTTCTATCTTTGTCAAGATGGAAGCCTTTCCTGTCAACATCAATAATAAAGTGATGAGAAGCCAACTCCCAGAACCTGTTGTTGAAGATCATGACGTTGATAGAAGCAACTGGAGCCAGACAGAAATTCGCATCTCGGATATCATTGATGATCTACTCGAGCAAAAGCCGGAAGACCTCTCTGACACCTTTATTTCCTTGGGAGGCGACTCTATTTCCAGCATTGTCTTTGCAGACAGGATCAACAAGGCATTCCATACCAATCTGAATGTATGGGACCTGCAAAAGTATCAAACCATCAGGGACCTATCAGACTATCTTGACAATAGCAATACTGTCTCAGAAGAAAAGAATCCAAGAGAGGAACGCCTCGACTATGAAACATTGGTAGAGTTACCCCAATCGTTAAAAGACTTATGGGTCAGTTGCATGAAATCACATCAAGACAATATGGCCTATCAGATGTTCTTTGTCTTTTCATTCGATGAGAACACCAACACATCGCTTCTGGAAAAGGCATGGAACAGGGTTGTTGAGCATCAAGAGGCCTTGCGTCTGACTTTCATTCAGCACCGCGAGAGATTAGTAGGGAAGATTATTCCCTATGCCTATCAGGCACTGCCTGTTGAAGAGATTGATGCGAAGGATTTTCCGGAAAAGAGCAGAGACTTCTATACCCAGACGGAACTCTCATTTAAGGAACGGCTTTTCAACGCCAGGCTTTTACATTTGTCTGATGGGAAGTTCAAACTATGCGTCGTCATCCATCACCTGATTACCGACGGCCTCTCCTATCAGCTGATGCAACAGAACCTCAAGGCCTATTATGAAGATGCGAAAGATGGCAGGCCTTCTGTTGATGACGTCATCTTTTACAGGCAATATCTGGAATGGAAAGTGAAGCGGGAAAAGACAAACATCGATTCCCGTGTGTCTTTCTGGAAAAACTACCTGCATCAGCAAGAGCCCCTCTTCCTGAAACCCACCAAGATTCATTCTGCTTCGAATGCAGTGGCAAAGAGATTCCATCTGAACCATATCAAAGATGAAAAGCTCATAGAGCTCTGCTGTCAGGCGAGTCTCACACCTGCACCTTTCATACTGACACTGTTCGGTTATATAGTTGGAAAATTCGTCGGGCAGAAGGACTTCGTCATTGCTATCGCTTCCACCGACCGGGAAGAAGTAAAGTTCATGAATACTATAGGCTACATGGTCTCCATGCTTCCGATACGCACGCTACAAGATACAGCCAGTCCCTTCCTGACGGCTGTGCAACATGTAGCCCAGCAAATGTTGCAGGCCAGACAGAATCCCATGCCATTAAGTGAGATCATGAGAATCACTGGAGCAGAAGACGGGTCAGAGTTTATCAATATAGGTTTCGGAATGGAGAACACGAGACTTGACGACCTGCTTTCAGAAAACATCATTCAGCCTGCTCCTTTTGCCCTGACGCTCTATGCAAGCATTACTCCTGCGGAAATATCTCTGGCCTTTCAATACAACAGGCAATTCTTTTCGGATGAGGCCATCGACAGCATGTTCAAGTGTTTCAACTATGTGTTGAATCAAATACTAAGCCACCCTGACTTGTCGTTGGATCAATGTGAATTGGTCGCAAGTCCCGCCGAACAATTTACTGCCCTCGGTAGAGAGTCAGAAACAGACATTCCCAGCTTCATGTCCAGCTTCTTTCAGCAGGTCGCAGAGCATCCGCAAAGTATTGCATACCGCATTAACGGAAAGGATTTCACCTACAAGCAACTCGACAGAATGTCGGAGTCGGTAGCCATCTGTCTGAAGGAGATCCTAGAAGGCAAGGATACAAAGAACATCGGTGTCTGTCTGAAGGAAAATGACTATCTGTTACCTGTCATCATTGGCCTTTTCCGTCAAGGAGCCTGCTATGTACCCATCGACGCTACATTACCCATAGAGCGCATCAGACAAATGATGGAAGATGCCCAGATTCATACCGTCATCTCCGACAATGAGGTCTGTACAGGATTTGACGATATTCACATCATACCTATCACAGATCGTCTTTTCACGCAACCGTCCATTGCTACGATGCGCAAGACACCCTCGATAGAAACTCCGGCCTATATCATTTTCACATCAGGCTCAACAGGCAAACCGAAGGGTACCCTCATCACACATGCGAACCTTGCTGCCTTCTGCCAGAACTTCATCAAGTTGGCGAACCTTAAGACAAGCACAAGAACACTCCAGTTCGCCAGCATAGGTTTTGATGCTTCCATCCTGGAGATCTTCCCCACTCTCTCTGTAGGTGCAATGGTGATATTCCCGACCCAAGACCAGCGGCGTTCTTCTCAATTACTGCTCAAACTGTTGGAAGAAGAGCAGATATCATTGGCACTCATACCACCTTCACTGCTGGCCATCCTACCCTATCAGCAACTACCGCATCTACGCACCCTTCTTGTCGGTGGAGAAGCTTCTTCAAAAGACCTGCAAGAACGCTGGCGAAAGGGCCGTACACTCATCAATGCCTACGGTCCTACGGAAAACACCGTAATGGCAACGTCGATGGTAATGGAGCACAATACACCGCATAACAATATCGGCTACCCCCTCGATGGAGTCTTGTGCCTTGTCCTTGATGACAGATTACGACAACTGCCCAATTACGCTATCGGAGAATTCTGTATAGGCGGCAAGCAGCTTTCGGCAGGCTACATCAACAATTCAGAACAAAACCAAGAGCATTTCATTAACCATCCCATATGGGGACGGCTCTATCGTTCAGGCGACAAAGTCATGCGTACTGATGATGGCTCATTTATCTTCCTTGGACGCATCGACTCACAAGTGAAAATCAGAGGGTTCCGTGTGGAATTATCAGAAATCACAAGGAATATAGAAAGCATTCCCGGAATCCATCAGGCCCACGTTATCATGGAAGGTTCGAACCGTCGGGCACGACTGATTGCCTATTGCGTGAAAGATGAAGGCACAGACATTAGTGAACAGGATATCTGCGACCAGCTATCCTCGTGGCTGCCTCAATACATGATTCCCGCTGCTATTGTCTTCATGGATAGTTTTCCACTGACCATCAACAACAAGATTGACGTGGCCCAATTGCCCAAACCCACTATCTCATCCCAATATGTAGCACCGGTGCCTGGAGCAGAACTGCAAATCGCCGATATCGTGTGCCAACTGCTGGGCAAAGATCAGATCAGTGTCACAGCCAATCTCTTCTATGAAGGTCTCACCTCTATTCTTGCTATGGACCTTGTATGGAAGATGACACAAGCAGGACTCACCTACAGCTATTCCGACATCTACAAACACAAAAGTATACGTCAGCTTGTCGTCAACGGCCTTTCCAGAGCCTGGCACTGGCATAACGCCGAGACTGATAAACCTATAGCTGTACTGGTCTGCGGCTACACACCTATGTCGCCTTTCTACGACGAGTTCATCGAGAAACTCAGCCAGTTGTACTCTATTCTGGTCTTCGACTCATTCGCCATTTATTATGCTGCACACCCAGACCAACCTTGCAAGGCAGAAAACTATACAGACTTCATGTGCGAGGTTGTACTTGCTGAAATGAAGAAGAGAGGCACTACCGTCAGCGTCATCACCGGACACTCCATTGGTTCTAAACTTGGCATTCTGTTAGCAGGACAAATTCGAAAGAGGCATCATCCCGATGTGAAAGTAGTAGCCTTAGGAACCTCGCTGGCTAAGATGCCCGACCTCGCAAAATATCTCAATAATCATCATAACATCCTCAGACAGATGGAGGAGACCATGCCGTCATTAGAGTTCGACGGTGAATTGAAGGTAGTTCTGGAAAACAGGCCATCACCTTCTTTGCTTTTGAATGGCGACAGAGACACAGAATTCCTCAAAGAGTCAATGGCCGTTGTGGAAAAGAACCTTGACGCATGGAAAGAGAAATATCCCCAAGCCATAAAACTGATTCTCGATACAGACCACTTCGGCATTCTCCAATCCGAATTCATAGACGATATCATAGCACTGTTTTGATCCCAACAAGTATATTTATTTATGAGAATACTGATTATCCTAATTATTCTTTGCGCATCAAGCCTTAAAGCCCTCGCACAGGAGAGCTCCCTCCGCCAAATATACACCCAGGCAGAGAACGACTACAATTTAGGCCGCATAGAGCAAGCTTCCACAGCTCTCTTGGACCACATGAAAGCATTTCAAGGCAATCTCCGTGAAAGCAGCATCCGGATGCTGGTGCTCTGCTGGCTTGGACTCGATGAAACAGAAAAAGCAGAAGAATGGACGGCAAGGCTCCTGACAGAGGATCCCTACTACACAGCCTCATCTCAGGATCCGCAACGTTTTATAGACATGGTGGAAAACATCAAGCGGGGACTAACGGCAAAGATCACTACAGCATCGAGTCATGCCGAGTCGCTCGCTGAGGTGCCTGTGCCCACAACCCTTATCACAGAGGATATGATACGTAACTGTGGAGGCCAGAACCTTCAGGAAGTGCTCGCTGCCTACGTGCCAGGAATGAACATCGTCGACTGTAACGACGATATCAATATCGCATTGCGAGGCATCTACAGCAATAGTCAGGAGAAGATTCTCATCATGCTCAACGGCCATCGTATGAATAGTTACTGTACAAACATCGCCTCACCCGACTTCAGTGTCAGCCTTGAGAAAATCAAGCAGATAGAAGTGCTGCGCGGCCCTGCCTCATCGCTCTATGGCGGTGTGGCTCTGACTGGTGTGGTGAACATCATCACCAAACAAGGAGCCGATGTCGATGGCATCAAGGTAAAGGCCGGCGTCGGCAACTACGGACAGATGCGCGGCGACCTTATCTTCGGTAAGCGATACTTCGACCTCGATCTGCTTGTCTGGGGAAGCATCTACAAGAATAGTGGTGAGGAGAAGAAGGTGGAAGAAGAACGTATGGATGAAGACATCTACATCATGCCGCTTGACCATTTTACGACAGGACGGATTGGCAACAAGCCCTCTCACGACATCGGCATTCAGATGAAGTGGAAAGACCTGCAGTTCCTTTACGACGCACAATTCTCACAGGTCATTGCACCGTTCACCATCAGCACACTGGCTAAAACCTACGATTGGGACAGGTATAAGACCTTCAACGGCCATTCCCCAAGCTATTCAACAGAGTCACACCATGTAGATCTTAGCTATAGCCGACAGTTTGACAAACTTTATCTCAAAGGCAACATCGCCTACGACAACTCCAACCTGTCGCATTATCAGGTCATCAGCGATAACAGTTTTGCAGAACTTGGCCGACTGATGGGGTTGGCTGAGGATGACCCCAACAACATTTTCGCTAATCCGGGAATATACAGATATATCAACGGACAAGAACAGAACTACAGTTTCCAACTGAAGGGCGACTATAGTTATATCAACCATGCCCATCATTCGGGCAACCTGAGTTTCGGCACCGAATTCTCCCATTTCCAGCTCGAAGACGTACGATATACACTCGGCTATAACTTCGTCATGACAGCCCCTGAGAACCCTTTGATTCCTCAAAGCGGAAAGGGCCATGAGAACAGCTATGACGCCTTCCTGCAACTGAAGCACCAATGGCGCTCCATCATCCTCAACGCAGGACTGAGGTACGATCATAAAAAACGCGCTGACGACAGGACACTGAATGAGTTCTCTCCACGTGTTGCCCTGATCCTCATGCAGCCCAAATGGAACATCAAGTTCAGCTATTCCAGATCGTTTGTCGACGCACCCTATCTCTATCGCAAGACCAACGAACTGCTACCGTTATTGACAGGTGATGAGTCGCCTGATGATTTCGAGATCCTGGATCCGGAATTCGTCAATTCCATCCAGGTCACTTTCGCCGGATATGAATGGGCAAAGGGGTTCAACTTCGAGATCAACGGTTTCTACAATCGGGCCCAAGACCTGATCATGACCCATATTATCGAACATCTGAACGAAGCAGAGAACAAGACGTTAGGCATAGAACTGATGACGAGCTACCGCAAGCCTAAGTTCACGGCCGACTTCAACCTCACTTGGACAAATACCATTAAGTCGAACCTTTTTATGAAGAGCATCGACGCCAACAACAACACCCCCGCCATCACGTCGAATGCCACCCTCTCCTGGAAGCCGGTACCCAGACTGAAGCTGTTCTCCAATATCGCGTTCGAAAGCAAGATGACCTCCTATAACATCGATATTGTACAAATGATCCGGTTCCAACAACTCTATGAGATCTACACGAGCTTTACTAGTCAACAGATGGATGAAGAGGCACTCCAGTTTCTCCCATATCTCCTGGAAACCCAGGAAAGACTCATTCTCGAAAACGACATGAAAGCCCGTGCTATCTTCAACATCGGAGCAGAATATCAGTTGGGCAGGATGACCTTAGGACTCAATGTACGCAATCTCTTCAACACGAACTACGAGCGCAGCGGTATGAACACCAAACTCATCCCCCAGAAAGGGCGCTGGTTTATGTTCGATGTGGCCTATAAGTTCTGACCAGAAGGCCGAATTTTGCCCCAAATCCTTGATTAAGCGCAAAAATAACATTATTTAATACAGAAA
>JAEEGL010180676.1_pt1 | contig 12207 bp, 6 predicted proteins | sample 9134231 | NCBI WGS metagenome assembly JAEEGL01 (sample SAMN16246548, study PRJNA631951) | gut metagenome | biome: gut microbiome; feature: rumen; material: fiber-attached | host: Bos | place: Iran: Karaj | collected 2018-10
GGGCGGGCGCCCGGAGCAGGTTGACCTGTTCGAGGGGCTTTCCCTGGCTGTCGCGCCGGACGAGCGACCGGGAATACATATACATTTTCCGCTCCACGTCCCGCTGGAAATACAGGACCGAGAAGACGCCGTACTGCGCATATTCTTCCGGGATGTCCTCCGGTTCGACCTGCACGACGACGCCAGCGTTGGCCCATTTGGAGTTGCGCGCGCTGTTGGACATGCCGTTCAGGACCACGGACTTGTCGGTCGTAGCGGCCGGAACGAGGATGCCCCCCGGACACATACAGAATGAGAAGACGCCGCGGCCGTCGACCTGGGTCACGAATGAATACTCGGCCGTCGGCATGAACGGCTGGTATTTGCCGTGATAGCGCGCCTGGTTGATCATCCACTGGGGATGCTCGACCCGGACGCCGAGGGCGAACCCCTTGGGCTCGATGGTCCAGCCGTTGCGGTGGAAGAGTTCATAAATATCGCGGGCAGAATGTCCCGTCGCCAGAATCACCTTCGCAAAACGCCAGGAACGGTCCCCCGCCACGAGCTCATATCCTTCCGTCATTCCCGGGCCTGTCCCGGGAATCTTCCGGATCTCCGTCACCCGGCATCCGAAGTGATACTCCCCGCCGTGCTCCTCGATGCAGTGGCGGATATTCTCCACCACCACGGGCAGGCGGTCGGTCCCGATGTGCGGATGCGCATCGGTAAGGATATCCTCCGAGGCGCCGAAACGGACCAGCTGGTACAGGACTTCCCGGATATCGCCCCGTTTGGAAGAACGGGTATAGAGCTTGCCGTCCGAGAAGGCGCCTGCACCGCCTTCCCCGAAGCAGTAATTCGAATCGGGATCGACGACGCCCTTGGTCGAAAGCGTCGCCATGTCGACCTTGCGGCCGTGGACGTCCTTGCCGCGCTCGAGGATGACGGGCTTGAGGCCGAGCGTAAGCAGTTTGAGCGCAGCGAACATGCCGGCCGGCCCGGCACCGATGACGCCCACTTCCGGGGCACCGTGCACATCTTTGTATTCAGGGAGCTGATACTGAGGGACTTCCTCCCCTTCCCGGAATGCCTCGATCCGGTAACGGTACAGCACATCCTGGCGGGCGTCTACAGAGCGGCGTACCACACGCGTCGCGCCTACCCTGTCGGCCTTGACGCCGAGCGCCCGGGCGGCGGCTTCCCGGACCTCCGCGTCCGACAGCGGCTGCCCGATCTTCTTCGCAATTTCGAATTCTTTCATAATCGTCCGCAAATTTAACCAAAAATGTCTTAACTTTGCGGACGTTTGACTGGAAATGCCATGGCAGATATAATTTTAGGGATAGAATCTTCCTGCGACGATACTTCGGCGGCGGTGATCCGGGACGGATATCTGCTGTCGAACGTGATCGCCTCCCAGCAGGTGCACAAGGATTTCGGCGGCGTGGTGCCGGAGCTGGCATCGCGGGCGCACGAGCTCAACATCGTTCCGGTGGTGAGCCAGGCGCTTGCCAAGGCGGGCATCAAGCCTTCCGACCTCACGGCCATCGCCTTCACCCGGGGTCCGGGCCTCCTGGGCTCGCTCCTGGTGGGGACGTCGTTCGCCAAGTCGCTGTCCCTTTCGCTGGACATCCCGATGGTGATGGTCAATCACCTCCAGGGACATGTGCTGGCGAATTTCATCCGCGAAGAGGGTAAGCCCGTCTCCGAGCCCTCCTTCCCTTACCTCTGCCTGCTGGTCAGCGGAGGCAACTCCCAGATTGTCAAGGTGTCCGGCCCGCTCGAATACGAGATCATCGGCCAGACGATCGATGACGCGGTCGGAGAAGCCTTTGACAAATGCTCCAAGATGCTGGGGCTCGGATATCCCGGCGGACCGGTCATCGACCGGCTGGCCAAAGCGGGCAATCCGCTCCGCTTCACCTTTGCCAAGCCGCACATCCCCGGGCTTGACTACAGCTTCAGCGGCGTGAAGACCTCCCTGCTGTACTTCGTCCGGGACGAAATGGCGAAGGATCCGTCCTTCCTGGAAAATAACAAGGAGGATCTCTGCGCCAGTTTCCAGAAGACCCTGATCGACATCCTGATGGACAAACTCATCAAGGCGTCGAAACAGACCGGGATCCGCGAGATCACCATCGGCGGCGGCGTCTCGGCCAACAGCGGCCTCCGCGAACGCCTGACGCTGGAGGGCCGCAAGCGGCACTGGAACACCTATTTGCCGGAATTCCGGTACACGACCGACAACGCTGCCATGATCGCCATCGCCGGCTATTACCACTACCTGGCCGGCGAGCGCGCCCCGCTCGACGTCGCCCCCGTCAGCCGCATGGCGGACTTCTGACAGCGGCGATGCGTGACGGGCTGGCCATGAACGCCTTACACAAAACCCTCTGCCTCGAAAGGGGCAGAGGGTTTTGCATAAATATCTTATACCCAACGGTTTCCGCATCGCGCCATGGGGCGACAAAAGGCGGGCTTGCCAGTTCGAGTTATTTTGGTTATATTTGTAAGTTTTAAACAGAGTTATTAACAGACGGTGAAGAAGGTCCTGAAAATAACGGGAATCATCCTGGGCGTGATTCTGCTGCTGCTCTGCGGGGCCATGGTGGCCTTGCAGACCGAATCCGTGCAGAAGAAAGTCCTCGACAAGGTCGTCGAGAAGATGGGAGGACACTTCGACGGCGACATCTCCGTCGGCAGCATCTCGCTGCTTCCCTTCAGCACCGTCATCGTCCGGGACGCCCTCGTTACGGACCGTGAACCCTTCATCTGGGACAGGGATACCCTGGCCACCCGTGTCGACACATTCGCCTACGTCGGTTATGCCGCCGTCAAGCTGTCGCTCAAATCCATCTTCCGGGGCGAAGGGGTCGTGATGCAGCGGGCCATCGTGCGACACGCCGAATTCAACCTCACCATCGAGCCCAATCTTGACACGACCATCGACCGGCCGGGCATGACCAATCTCCAGCGGATCTTCAACCTGGAGGAGAAAAAACAGCGGAAGAAGGAAGAACCCGGCAAGATCTTCGAGATCAAGAACGTCGAGGTCGAGAACTTCATCTTCCGGATGAAGAACTACCAGCAGAAAGAAAGACAGTTCCGGGAAGGCCGTGTAAGCCCGTATCAAGGGGGCATCGACTGGGACGACATGGAGCTCATCACCGACGTGAAGGGCCGCAATCTCGGAATGGAAGGCTTCCTGATGCACGGCACGGCCGACCACGTCGAGATTTTTGAGAAGAGCGGCATCCTGATCGACCACGTCGAGGGCCATACGGTCGTCGGCAAAGGGAAGACATATATCGGCGACATTCATATCCGGGACGCGAACAGCGACATCGACGTTCCCCGCCTGGAATTCATCTACGGCGACCAGGCGCACTTCAACGACTTCGTCCACGGGGTGCGGATCGTCGCGGACGTCAACCCGTCCAGGGTGGATCTCGGCCGTACCATCGGCTATTTCGCACCCGCCCTTCTCGGCAATCCCACCGTCCTCGACGTCGCACGGGGCGGTGTCGACGGTCCCGTCTGCGCGCTCGGCCTCCGCGACATCCAGTTCAAAGACCTGACGAGCGGCGTGAGCGGCGCCGTGAGCGGAACCCTGAGCGGCCTGCCCGAGAACGAACTCAATCTGGACGCAAATATCAGCCCCTTCCGTTTCACGACCGCCTCCCTCGGCACCTTCATCAAGAGCTGGGCGCCGCGCGCCAAAATAGACCTCCGCAAATTCGCCCCGGGCGAGACCTTTACCGTCGACGTAAAAGGGAAGGGTCCCCTGAGCCGCCTCGTCCTCAACGGAAAAGTCACGTCAAACGCTTCAGGGTCGGCGGACTTCCGGAATCTCCTGCTGGAGAACCTGACCGACAAAAAAAGGGACATCGCCATCGGCGGCGCCCTTTCCACCGACCGGCTGAACATCGGCAAAATCGCCGGCATCGACAAGATCGGAACCCTGACGATGGAGTCCTCCGTCAAGGCCGTCCTCGGCAAGAAGCCGCTCGTGACCATCGACTCCCTCCTGATCCGGAAACTGCAGGCTATGGGCTATGACTACAGCAACATCCGGGCGCAGGGTGTCTACTCCGGCGACGAATTCGACGGCCGCATCGTCAGCCACGACCCCAACCTCGACCTGATGGCCCAGGGCATCTTCTCCACGTCCAGGAAGAGCGGCAACGCCGGCTACGAATTCTTCGTCAACCTGGGCTACGCCGACCTCGGAGCCCTGGGGTTCGACCCGAAAGGAAAGCTGAAAGTCGCCCTCAACGCGGACGCCTCCTTCATCAAGGCCGTCTCGGGCGACCTGGTCGGCGATGTAACCGTCAGCGACGTCACGCTCACCAACGACAGCGGGACCTTCGACATCGGCAACATCACCGTCCAGTCGCACATCAACGACGAGGTCAACCGCATGAAATTCATCTCGAAGTTCTTCGACGGAACCTATGTCAGCACGGAGCCCATCACCTCCTTTATCAAGCAAATGACTTATCTGACGTCCCGGGAACTTCCGTCGCTGTTTACCGACAGACGCACGCCGGAGGAGTATCCCGCCGACTACGACCTCTCTTTCAAGTTCTTCGATACCGGCAAGCTGCTCGAATTCGTCCTGCCGTCGGCTTACATCGAAAACGGCAGCAGCCTGGACGTCAGGCTGACCCGTGACAATGACCTCACGGCCAAACTGCGCTCCGGACGCCTCGCCATCGGCAACAAATACCTCAAGGGCGTTTCCATCGACCTCGACAACAGGGAGAAAAGCCTCAATGCCACGCTCTCGAGCAGCGAACTGAGCCTCGGCGGCATCAAGCTGCTGGGCGCCAACGCCGTCCTCTACGCCGACGACGAAATCATCGGCGCCGACATCCGCTACGACAACAAGACCGAAAAAGAAAACAAGGCCGACGTATCGCTTGCCGCGGAATTCCGCCGGGATGCGGCGGGCAAGCTGGAGATCGGCGCGCACGTCCTGCCGTCGAGCATCCATTACGACGGCGACCTGTGGCGCCTTACCTCAGACGAGATTCTCATCAAGGACAGCGGCGTATCGATAGACCGGTTCCAGGCAGCCAGTACCGAGCAGTTTATCCTGGTCGACGGCGGCATCTCCCCGACGAAGACCGACACCCTGTCCGTCCGGCTCGAGAAGTTCGATATCTCCCTGCTGGACAACATCGTACGGGGCGGATTCACCTTCAAAGGAAAAGCCACCGGCCACGCGCTGATCACATCGCCGGTCAAGGACAAGCCAGGTCTCCTGGCCTCGCTCCAGTGCCACGGGACGGAAGTCGCCGGATATCAGGTGGGGACGCTCTTCCTCGACAGCAGCTGGAACGACCCGCTCAAGCGCTTCGACATCGACGTCCGCAGCGACCTCGACGGAAGAGCCGGCATCGATGCCGAAGGATGGATTTCGGACAAGGGCAAACTGGATGTCACGGCACAGCTCAACCAGTTCAACCTCGGATATATCCAGCCGATCCTTGCCTCCGTCTTCTCCACCTTCGACGGCGGCGTTTCCGGCAAGGTCCGGGCGAGCGGCGATTTCAAGGACCTGCACATTTCCAGCGAGGATACCCGGGTCGACGACGCCCACCTGACGCTCGCCTACACGAAGGTTCCATACACGGTCAACGGCCCCGTCTCCATCAGTGAGAAGGGCATCATCTTCCTGGATACGGACATCACCGACACGACGGGCGGCACCGGCAAGGCCCGGGGCGGCGTCTACTTCAACACCCTCAAGAACATTTCGCTGGGCCTTGACCTGTCCGTCAACGACATGCTCGTCCTCAACACGGCCGAAGGGGACGACCCGTCCTTCTACGGCAAACTGAAAGCCAACGGAACCGTGTCCGTCACCGGTCCGGTCAGCAATATCGGCATCGACGTCAACGCCCGGACGACAGGCCCCGGCGAGATCCACATCCCGCTCGGCAACGCCTCCGGCGAGAAGCGCAACTTCCTGACCTTCTACGAAGCGGACGAAGAAGAGGAGACAGACCCTTACGAGGTCATGATGTCGAAGAAGAAGAAAGCCGAGACGCAGAAGAGCGACCTCAATGTGCATCTCCACGTCAACGCCATGCCCGAAGTCACCGCTTATATCGAAGTCAACAAGGTCACGGGCAACATCCTGTCCGCCAACGGAAACGGCGACCTCGATATTGTCTACACCTCCAAGAACAACTACTTCGGCATCAACGGCAATTACAATATCACGGGCGGCAAGTACGTACTCAACGCCCTGAATGTCATCAACAAGGAATTCACCGTACGGGACGGCAGCACGGTCCGCTTCAACGGTGATATCATGGATACCGACCTCGACATCGACGGCCTGTACGTCACCAAGGCTTCCCTGTCGCAGCTCCTCTCCGATGCCATTACGATTGACATGCGCCGCACGGTTGAATGCGGCATCAAGATTACCGACAAACTCCGGAATCCCGAGATCGGCCTGAGCATCAACGTCCCCGACCTCGATCCTACCGTCCAGAGCATGGTCGAGAGCGCCCTCAACACCGAGGACAAGGTCCAGAAGCAGTTCATCTACCTGCTGCTGACCGGCTCGTTCATGCCCAACGACCTCAGCGGTATCGTCAACAACTCCAGCAACATGCTGTACTCGAACGTGACCAACATCATGACCAATCAGCTCAACAATATCTTTGCCCAGCTCGACATCCCGCTCGACCTCGGTCTCAACTACAAGAGCACCGAGAGCGGCAATGATATCTTCGACGTCGCCGTCTCGACGGAGCTGTTCAACAACCGCGTCATCGTCAACGGCACCATCGGCAACCGCGAATACAGCACCACCGGCAAGACCTCCGTGGTCGGCAATGTCGATATCGAAATCAAGCTGGACCGCCAGGGCAACATCCGGCTCAACCTCTTCTCGCACGCCGCCGACGACTACAGCAACTTCCTCGACACATCCCAGCGGAACGGCGGCGGTATCGCCTATCAGCGGGAATTCAACACGTTCCGGCAGTTCTTCCGCACGCTGTTCATGTCGCGCAAGAAGCGTCAGGAAGAGTATATCCGCGAATCCCGCAAGAGCAAGACAGTCACCGTCGAAATCGACGAAAACGGAAAAGCAAAGCCATGAGTTACGGCAAATTGTACCTGATTCCTTCCCCCCTCGGGGAATATGACCCGGCCGAAGTGATTCCCGCCCCGGTCCTGGAGCGGCTGCGGACCCTGCACACCTTTGTCGTGGAGGAAGTGCGGACGGCCCGCCGCTATCTCTCCGCCGCCGGCCTCAAAGGCCATATCCAGGAGCTGGAATTCCACACCCTGAATGAGCACACGGCCCCTTCCGAAGTCGAAGCGATGGTTACGCTGTTTACGGACGGACAGGATGTCGGCCTGATTACCGAAGCAGGGCTTCCGGCCGTCGCCGACCCCGGGGCGCAGCTCGTCGCGCTGTGCCACCGCCGGGGCATCGAGGTCGTCCCCTTCGTCGGGCCTTCCTCCCTGATGCTCGCCCTGATGGCCTCCGGGCTGGACGGCCAGCGTTTCGCCTTCCGGGGATATCTCCCCGCCAAGACCGATGAACGCCGCGCCGCCATCCGGAGCGTAGAGAAAGATTCCGCCGCCCGGCACGAGACGCAGATCATGATTGAGACGCCATACCGCAACGATGCGTTCCTTGCCGACCTGGTGAGCATCTGCCGGCCCGGCACACGCATCACGGTCGCCGCCGACATCACGCTCCCGGATGCCTTCATCCGCACCCGTACCGCAGCGGAGTGGAAGAAAGAACTTCCGGTCATCGGGAAGAAGCCGTGCGTATTTCTCCTGCTTGCCGTATGAAAATCGCGTTTACCACCCTGGGCTGCAAACTGAATTTTGCGGAGACATCGACCTACCGGCGGCTCCTCGTGGAAGCCGGCGCCGGGACGACCGGGTGGAATTTACCGGCCGACGCCTACCTCATCAATACCTGCGCTGTCACGGAACACGCCGAGAAGAAATCCCGCAACCTCATCCAGCGGGCCCACAGGCTCGCCCCGGAAGCCCCGATTTATGTCACGGGATGCTATGCCCAGCTGCGCGGGGACGACATCCGTGCAATCCCGGGCGTGCGCCGCGTTTTCGGCGAGGGCGAGAAAGGACAGATTGTCAGCGCCCTGTGCCGGGACCTCGGGCTGAACGGGGATCAGACAGACGGATCCGGAGACTTCCTGCCCGCCTATTCGTCCGGTGAACGGACGCGGGCTTTCCTCAAAGTCCAGGACGGCTGCGACAACTTCTGCGCCTACTGCACCGTACCCTTCGCCCGGGGGCGAAGCCGCAACCTGCCCGTCTGCACCCTTGTACGGCAGGCGGAGGAGATCGCCTCGACCGGCATCCGGGAAATCGTCCTCACGGGTGTCAACACAGGGGATTTCGGCCGGACGACCGGCGAATCTTTCCTCGACCTGCTGAAGGCCCTGAATGCCGTGGAGGGCATCGAGCGTTACCGCATCTCCTCCATCGAGCCCAATCTCCTGACCGACGATATCATCGACTGGATCGCATCCGGCACCAAGGTGCTTCCCCATTTCCACATTCCGCTCCAGAGCGGGAGCGACACCCTGCTCCGCCGGGTGGGACGGCGCTACGACACCGCGCTGTTCGCCTCGCGGATCGACAAGGTACGGGCCGCCATGGAGCACCCGGGCGGCCGGAAGGTTTTTTTCGGGATCGACGTCATCGTCGGGCTGCCGGGTGAAACGGAGGCGTTGTTCGAGGAGACGTACCGCTTCCTCTCGGAACGGATCCGTCCGGCCTTCCTGCATGTGTTCCCCTACTCCCGCCGTCCCGGGACGCGTGCGGCGGACTGGCCCGACCAGGTCCAGGACCGCATCAAGACGGAGCGGGTGGCCCGGCTGGAGGCCCTTTCCGGGCAGCTTCACGAGGAATTCGTCGCCACCCATAAGGGGCTCCGCGCACCGGTCCTCTGGGAATCCACCCTCAAGGACGGCCGGATGGCGGGCTTCACCGACAATTACATCCGGGTCGAAAGACCCTATGACCGTACCCTCGCCGGTACCATAACGGAGGAGACGATATGAGCGTCAGGCTGACTTTCTTCGGGACGGGCACTTCGCAGGGCATCCCCATCATCGGCTGCCGCTGCCCGGTCTGTTCTTCACCCGATCCGCGAGACAAGCGCTTCCGGTCCAGCGCCCTCGTGCAGTGCGAGGGAATGAACATCCTCATCGACGCAGGCCCCGATTTCCGGAGCCAGATGCTCCGCGCCGGCGTCGGGCACCTCGACGCCATCCTCCTGACGCACAACCACAAGGACCATACGGGCGGCCTGGACGATGTCCGCTCGCTCAACTATATCGACCGCAAGGCCGTCGAAATCTACTGCGAGCCCAAGGTTGAGGACACCATCCGCCGCGAATATGCCTACGCCTTTGCCGAGCCCAAATATCCCGGCTCGCCGGAGTGGCACCTCCATACCATCGGGGACACCCCTTTCGAAGTCGCCTCCAACGACGGCTACGAACTGGAATGGGTCCATGACGTAGGGTATTTCTACAGGCCGCTGGAAGGCCCTGTTCCCCCGCCCCGCCGGATAACGGTCATCCCGATCCGCGGCTATCACGACAAAATGCCCGTGCTGGGATTCCGCTTCGGCGACATCGCTTATCTGACGGATATGAGTGCCATCCCGGAGCCGGAATTCGCCAAGCTGCAGGGGCTGGAGCACGTGACGCTCAATACGGTGGGCTACAAAAAACATCATTCCCACTTCAGCCTCGACGAGGCCCTGGAGCTGGCCGGAAAGATCGGCGCCCGCCATACCTGGCTCACCCATCTCAGCCATACTTTTCCCGTCCACGAAACCTTCAGCGGCGACCTGCGCCGCCTCTGTGCAGAACGTGGCATCGCTTCCGAAGTCCTTCCGGCTTACGACGGCCTTACCATTGAAGACTAACCCTCCGGCGGGGGGACGGCGCCGCGGTCGATGAGGTCGCGGAGAAGGGTGATGTAGTCTCCTTCCGTCCCGGAAGGGTTTTCAAAGGCGTCGCGGATATCCTTGATATGATAGCGCCCGTTCCGGGCATGGATAAAGTCACGGAGGGCCGAAGCCGTTCCGACGGGTTTGGCGCGACGGGCCCGGCAGACGTCACAGCGTCCGCAAGGCGCGGCGTCCTGTTCTCCGAAATAATCCAGCAGGAAGCCCTGGCGGCAGGTTTCCTCTTCCTGCACATACGCCTTCATCGCCGCCATGCGCCGTTCGAAGTGCTCCTTGAGCATCTTGTAACGGGCGGGCTGCAGATCCAGGTTCCCGGGACGGATGCGGTCGTGGTGCAGCGTGATGACGTCGCTGTGGTCGGAAGGGATGTATTTGATGACATGCTCGAGCGCCAGCCCGTAGAGCAGCTGGCGGAGCTGGGGCACCGTGCAGTCCACCTTCCCGGCCAAGAACGCCTCGTTGATGGCATGCGGGAACGAGAAAATCCCGTCATACCCTCTCATCAGGGCCTCCAGGATGGCATACATCTTATAGTCCGGGAGCTCGATGTCGTTCAGGACCCGGCGGTCAGCCACGATCTGCACCCGGGTCTGGATGTCCAGGTCTTCCGTCAGCGTCCAGTGTCCGGCCCTTTCCAGGTAACGCACGGCATAGTAGGCGCTGCTCCGGGAAAGGGAATACCGCGATGCGAATTCCTGAAGATTGAATTTGAGCTGGCGCCCCTCCCCCGCCTCGTAGGGAACCTGGTAGAATACATGCACCTTCTGGTAGATGTCCGCGATATAATCCAGCGAAGGGAATGACGTCGCGGCGATCTGCCCGAGGCGCCTCAGGTCGGATGCATTCCACAGCAGGACGGCATAGGAGGGTTTCCCGTCCCTGCCGGCCCGTCCGGCCTCCTGGAAATAAGCCTCCGGACTGTCCGGGAGGTCGTTGTGCACGACAAAGCGGACGTCGCTCTTGTCGATGCCCATTCCGAAGGCATTGGTCGAGACCATTACACGGATCTCCCCCTTCTTCCAGGCGTCCTGGCGCTCCGAGCGTGCGGCCGTACCGAGGCCGGCATGGTAGAAGGATGCGCTGATCCCGCTGCCGCGGAGGAAAGCCGCAATCTCTTCGCACCCCTTCCGGGATCGAACGTAGACGATACCGGAGCCGTCGACCCCCTTGCAGATGCCGGCAAGCTGCCCGGCCTTGTCCTCGCACTTGCGCACGATATAAGAAAGGTTCTCGCGGCGGAAACTGCCTTTCAGGAGGTGTTTCTCCCGGAAGCACAGTTTCTCCATGATGTCGTCTGCCACTTCGGGCGTCGCCGTCGCGGTCAGCGCGATGACGGGTGCGTCAATCTGCTCGCGGAGCGTTCCGATCTCCAGGTAGTCGGGCCGGAAATCGTATCCCCACTGGGAGATGCAATGGGCTTCGTCGACGACGATATAACTGATGTCCAGGATCGGGAGATAGGAGCGGAACAACTGGGTGGAAAGCCTTTCCGGAGAGAGATACAGGAATTTGAAATCGCCGTAGGCGGCGTTGTTGAGTGCCGTATCCACCTCCCGCCGCGTCATGCCTGCATGGATCGAAAGGGCGCGGATACCCCGGCTGCGGAGCGTCTGCACCTGGTCCTTCATCAGGGCGATGAGCGGCGTCACCACGATGGCGAGTCCGTTTTTCATCAGCGCTGGCACCTGGAAACACACGCTTTTGCCGCCGCCCGTCGGCAGCAGCGCCAGGGTGTCTTTCCCCGACAGCGCGGATGCTACGATCTCCCGCTGCATCGGACGGAAGCCGTCATAGCCCCAGTATTTCTTCAGAACCTCTTCCGGTTGCATAGTTTACAAAATTACAAAAAATATTCAAGAAAAACCGGAGAAACGGCCGGCCTGATTTTCAAAATAAAAAATTAAAGATTTTTAAAAATATACGGAGAAAATTTTGTAAATTTGCAACGCTTTGAAACCAACAACTACTAAATAAGTTTTATTATGGCACATATTGATTTGACCAAGTACGGGATCACCGGCGTGCAGGAGATTCTCTACAATCCCACGCACGAAGTTCTCTACAACGAGGAGACCAAGCCCGGCCTCGAAGGTTTCGACAAGGGCCAGGTGACCGAACTCGGTGCAATTAACGTCATGACCGGTGTCTACACCGGCCGCTCCCCCAAGGACAAATACATCGTGATGGACGAGAACTCCAAGGACACCGTCTGGTGGAACACCCCGGAGTACCCGAAC
>JAEEGL010320072.1_pt1 | contig 12207 bp, 14 predicted proteins | sample 9134231 | NCBI WGS metagenome assembly JAEEGL01 (sample SAMN16246548, study PRJNA631951) | gut metagenome | biome: gut microbiome; feature: rumen; material: fiber-attached | host: Bos | place: Iran: Karaj | collected 2018-10
TTCTGCGGTTTTCTCTCAGAGCCGTTCGATACACATGTGCTAATCACCGAAAACGGCGTCCGCTTCTATGTGGATGTCGACAACGGCCCGAAAAACGGTTTCTTTCTCGATCAGAAAGAGAACCGCAGGGCGATCCGCGGGATCTGCCGCGGAGCGAAAGTGCTCGACTGCTTCACGCACACCGGTTCCTTCGCGCTGAATGCCGCGGCAGCCGGCGCAGCTGAAGTCCTCGCCGTAGACGCCTCTGAGACCGCGATCCTTAAGGCGCGGGAAAACGCCGTCCTGAACAGCGTCTCGGACCTCGTCCGCTTTGAGTGCGCCGACGTATTTTCTTTTCTTCCGGAAAAGGAGGCGCAGGGCGAACTCTTCGACGTCGTCATCCTGGATCCTCCTGCCTTCACCAAATCCCGTGAAACCGTGAAGAGCGCAGCGCGCGGATACCGCGAGATCAACCGAAGGGGCATGTGTCTCGTAAAAGACGGAGGCTTTCTCGTCACCGCCTCATGTTCCCACTTCATGGATGAGGAGCATTTCCGCAGAGTGATCGACGCGGCGGCACACGACGCGCACCGCCGGCTCACACAGGTCGAATTCCGGACGCAGGCGCCGGACCACCCCATCCTGTGGGGCAGTGGAACTTCATATTATCTGAAGTTCTTTATCTTCCGGGTCAATGAGGAAAAATGAGTTCCCACCCCTCCCGTCTGCACTCGGGATCTGAGCGGATATGCTACAATATAGGCATCTTCACTGATAAACAATACGGAATGGAGGGCAAAATGAAGATCTGTCGCTATTGCAACACCAAACAGGCTGATACCAACCAGTACTGCGAGAATTGCGGCGCGCCGCTCGCGGAAGAGCCTGCGGTGCAGGAACCCGTCATGCCGGAATTCGCTGCTGCAGAGAACACTGCGGAGCCCGGTTTTTCCACCCATGAGGAACCGACTGTTTCCCAGCCGGCGGAGCCGCAGGGACAGCAGCCCTACACCGACTGGACCACGCAGACGCATCAGCCTGGTGCTTCCGCCGAAGGCGGGATCTGGAACCCGGCGGAGGGAAGGCTTCCCGCGGTCATCGCCTATTTCTCGGTACTCGGCATGATCATCTCCCTTCTCATGACAATGAAAAAGGAGCGCTCGGAATTCACGCGCTCCCACCAGTCGCAGGCACTCGTTCTCGCGCTGGCCAGCGTTGTGAACGGCTGGGTCTTCAGCGACTCTTCTCTGGGCGTCATCATCGGCCTCGTCGTCTTTGCCGCCGCCGTTTACAGCCTCGTTATGGCATGCAGCGGCAAGATCAGCCGCCTGCCGCTCATCGGGAACATCAGGATCTTCTGACGGGCATCATCAATAGCAGAAAAGGAGGCTCCCGCCTCCTTTTCTGTTGCTTCCGTCTTCCTTTGTGTCACACCAGCCCGCAGTAACTGAGCAGGATCTCCGCCTCCGTGAATTTTGCGAGAAGGCGGAACAGATCCGCGTCCGCAGGAACGGTGTCCCCGTGCTTTCGCCAGTACGCCAGATTCAGCTTCGTGTAGAGGTCGAACAGATTCTGCAGCCGAAGATAGATATCCATCATGGACGGCGCGTATCTCTCGCGCCGCATAGCCCTGTCATAGGCTTCCTTCGTCGTTTCATAGTGTTCCCATACGCGGTCGAACAGCTCATTGATCTCGTCATTCTCCTGAGACACCACCGCCATATCCAGAAGGTGGCTGATGAACCGGTCCGTCTCCCTGTCACGGGGAGACTTTTCACGGTGTCTCAGATATTCTCCGTATGCCGGATCCTTTTTCATCGCTTCTAGCGTTTCCTCAAAAAGAGACATTCCCCGCCCCCCAGTAGTCTGGTTCAATATATAGAATTATATGTTCCGGCAACTCATCCCGCAATGGATATATACCTTGCCTTCACGTCCCGCGGCAGATATATCCTTTGACTTCACATCCCGCAGCGGATCCTTCTGCCGCAGGCCGCTTCGGATTCTTCCACCGCACACCGTCCCGGAATGCTACAATGGAGATAAGCATGAGCCTTACGAAACAGCAAATGGTTTCTGTTGGTGTTGGTTTGGTAAAACATGCCTGCCGATGGATCCCGGCAGAGCATGTCTGATGGATTTTGGCAGGAAATGCAAGGAGGGTTTATTATGGCAGCACAAAATCTGACGAGAAGGGCCATGACGGTCATCATGGAGAAGTATACGGAGGCGGTGATCCAGAAGAAGCCGGAGCTTCTGCCGCTGGCAGATAACGTCAGGGCGACGTTCAATGGCATCGAATGCGCCGTCGGAGACAACCCGATGTGGAAGAACACGCTGGTGATGCCGGAGCGCCAGACGTTTATCGATCCCGTGACCGGCGAGATGGTGCTATTCGGCACGACCAACAATGAGACAGTCGAGAGGAACTTCGACTTCCCGATCGACGAGTTCGTCTACAACATCCGCTATCATTTCACAGCCAGGATCAAGCTGGAGGACGGAAAGATCACGCAGATCGAGGAACTCGCGGCCGACCGCCGGCAGCGTAATTTCTACGGAGCCGTGGAGGATATCCATCTGCCGGACCTGATCTTCGAGATCCCCATCCCGGAAGAAGAGCGCTCAACGCGTGAAGAGCTTCATGACATCGTCGCATCCTACTGGAACTGCATCGCGAAGAAGGGCGGCGATCCCGCCGATCCGGCGAACCTGGCGATCCACCCCGACGCGCAGCGGTTCGAGAACGGTTATCGCACCACGAACCACTCCCACTCTGTCCGGGGAGATTTCACGCACAACAAAGGCTTTTACTGGGAGACCCCGGAAGCCGAGCGGAAATTCCCGGTGATCGACCCTGTGCGCGGCGTCGTAGTCAGCTACGCATTCCTTGCGGGACAGGGATACGTCGAGGGCGGATACCGCGGCGCGTATATCGTGGAAGCATTCAAGATCAAGGACGGCGCGATCAGCAGGCTCTACGCTCACTTCCCTGCCATGAAGGGCACTTCCAGCGGCTGGGAAGGATATGATTATGCAAGATGAGATGACCGTACCCGGTCATAAGAGAGGAGAAACCAGATGAACAGGGAAGAGATCCTGAGCAAATGTGATCACACGATTCTGAAGCCGGAGGCGGTATGGGAAGACGTCCGGAAGATCTGCGATGAGGCGATACAGTACCACACGGCGTCCATCTGTATCCCCCCGTGCTATGTGAAGAGAGCTGCGGATTACTGCGCCGGCAGGATGACGGTGTGCACGGTGATCGGGTTCCCGCATGGGAACGAAGCTTCCGCCGTCAAAGAGTTTGAGGCAAAGAACGCCATAGCCGATGGTGCGGATGAGATCGACATGGTGATCAACATCGGGATGCTCAAGATGAAGGACCGGGAAGGACTGAAGAAGGAGATCTCACTGCTCCGCAGCGCATGCGGATCAAAGATCCTGAAAGTCATCATCGAAACATGCCTCCTCACGGAGGAGGAAAAGATCATGATGTGCGAGATCGTCACCGAATGCGGCGCCGACTTCATCAAGACATCCACCGGCTTCTCTACCGGCGGCGCGACGTTTGAAGATGTGGCACTCTTTAAAAAGCATATCGGACCAAATGTCCGCATCAAAGCAGCCGGCGGGATCTCGAGCTTCGAGGACGCCGAGAAGATGGTCGAACTGGGCGCCGACAGGCTCGGCACCAGCCGGCTCGTGAAGATCATGCAGGCGGAGCAGGCATAATCAGGTAAGCGGTCTCCCGGTCACCCGACCCACGTCACCGGATTTCCGGTGCGCGGAAGCTCGCTCCTGACCGGGAGGCCGCCTTCTCCGTATCCGATCACCAGTCCGCCGGTGATCGTCTCCTCTTCTTTCAGGCCGAGGCCGGTCATATACTCCCGGATCACCGGATCCTCATCCAGCCAGTGCAGCTGGTTGATCCAGCAGGATCCGAGATCCATGGCGTTCGCGGCGATCATCATATTCTCCAGCGCGCATGCGCTGTCCGCTAGGGCATTCCCATACCCTTTTCTGTTTGCCGTGACGATCAGGACAGGCGCATTGTAGTGGAACACGAGTTTCCCCGCCTTCGCCGCGATCACGTTGTTTTTCATGGACGAATACATGCCGGGATAAACTTCCATTTTTGAGAACGCCTCCCTGACGATATCCGCCAGTTCAGACAGGATCCCGGGATCGGTGATGACGATAAAGTGCGTCGTCTGGTTATTTCCTCCGCTTGGGGCGTGCCTGCCGGCGTCAAGGATCTCTTCGATCGTCTTTCTGTCCGGCTTTTCCGGGGAGTATCTCCTGGTGCTCCTTCTGGTGAGAATCGCTTCCAGTGCGTCCATGTCTTACCTCCTGATGTCAGATGAATTGCAGCTTCTCCCTGAAACCAGCTGAATTGGATCTTTCCTCCTGATGCCGGCCGGGTTACAGCTTTGCATAGCTCTCGTCATCCAGTCTCTCGCTGAACGGCCGGTCAAGCAGTTCCGGATGCTGCAGGAAATACTGGAGCATCCGCATGGATTTTGAGAAATAGAACCCATCGGCGATGCGCTCGTCGACCGTGATGTTCAGGTCGACGCCATCCCGGAAGGAGACCTCGTCATTTTCGAAAAACGGCATCCTGCCCATCTTGCCGATCACGACGAACATCGACGTCGTGCCCCAGTTCGTCAGATGGTGGAAGCCGCCCGGGAGGCCGATGGACCCCAGATTTGCGAAGTTCACGGAAGAATGATACGGATCCGTCTCTACCAGTGCCGGCGGGATCTTTCCCTTTCGCTCAAGAAAACAGACGAAGTCAAGTGCCGGCCGCGAGATCCACTTGGGAAGGCGGTTGAAGCGGTCCATAAACCCGGTCGAAGCGTCGACGTATTTCTTGTCCTTAAGCTTCAAAAGCTGCCGCCGGAGCTCATCGTGCAGGTCGTCGATCGTCCAGTCCGGTTTGCTGTGAATGAAAGCGAGCACTTCCCCGCCGTCGTCGCTGAATTCCTGCTTCACGGTGAACGCGGCGCTGATCTCATTTCGCCGGTACATCTTCCGGTCGTGGATAAAAATCGACAGTTTTGACCGCAGAGTGATCGTCTTGAGGGTAGCCGCGATCAGGCACTGGAAAAGATTGTACCGGTAATCCGGACCGTCCGCGTTCTTCTTCGCGATATACTCATTCAGTTTCGTCAGGTCGATGCGGAAGCTGAAGAATGCCTCGTTATCACACCTCTGCGGAAACATGAACGGCATGATGAAATGCATTGAATCCACGTCTTTCAGATACTTCGCGTCGAAACGGTCTCCCATCGGCTGTGATCCTCCATCTGTCTGTTTTATCTTCACGGATTATTATATCGGGAAACGCCGTCCTTGTCAGACCTGCCTGATCAACATTCCACAAAATTCCGATGATTGAATCCTGAACGTTTATGGGCTAAATTAGAGTTGATGAAAGCTTTGATCTAGAGCCCCGTCTCCTGCCGCGGTGCATATGCACCGGCACAGAGGTAAGGATTATGGTCGTAGTAGATTATTCAGGATGGGAATTCCTGCTTGAGGATCCCATCGTATTTTCAGCCCTTGTGGCGATCCTGCTTCCTTTCGCGGTCATCGCGCTGGGCTTCGTGCTCAATTACATCGGTCTTGCACTCGCATACCTGGTGAGCCTTTTCGCGGATCCCTCCATCGTATTTGTCGCGATCAACTATCTCTTCTTCCCCGGCGTCATGCTCCATGAGCTCTCTCACGCCCTGCTCGCCTTTCTCACCGGGGCAAAGATCACGGAGGTAGCTCTGTTCCGGCATGAGGGCGATGCACTGGGACATGTGAGTTTCATAAACCGGGGCAATTTCTTCGTGCAGTCACTGCAGAATATATTTGCTTCCGCCGCGCCGATGTTCTGCGGTGCACTCGTCGTTTACGGATGCTATTACGGATTCACGCACACGGATATGCTCTGGCTGAAGATCCTTCTCGGCTACATCGGGGTGTCGATGTTCTTCCATATGACGATGAGCATCGCCGATATCAAGATCTATCTCAGAGGCGTCCCCGTGTTCATAGCGCTGCTTTTCGTTTTTACTCTGATACTCAGACTGACCAGCATCATCTGATGCTGATCGCCCGTATGCCATTCAGCACATTCCGGCCGCCGGCTCCATAATACAAAAATGTGCGGCGCTGCTATGCAGCGCCGCGAAGAAACATGACAGCACCCTCCTGGCGGAGGAAAGCATTCAGAATCTGAGTGACAGGCAGCTCAGGCCGCCGTCGATCTTGCGGAATTCCGAGGTATCCACCGTGAGGACCGGATAGCCGGCTCCCTTCACAGCCTCAAGCACCGCGTCATAGCCTTCCGGCACGACCACGGTCCCGTTCATCCAGATGCAGTTCGCGGCATAAGCCTCCTCATCCGGAATGATGATCCTCTCATACTGCGCGAATTCCGGCTTGTCGACAAACTCTCCCGAGACCAGCATCTTGTTGTTCTCAAGATAGTTGACACCGGTCTTCAGATGCAGCACGAGTTCCAGCGGAACCAGGACCGAGCTGAATCCGAACTTGCCCATAAACGCGGCAAACTGGTCAAAACCTTCCTTGTTGGTCCTTGCGGACAGGCCGACATAGTACGTGTCGCCGCACTTCATGACGTCGCCGCCCTCCAGAGTGCCCGGTGCCTCAATATGGCCCGTCTGCTCCGCAGTGTAGAACTGCCCGAGTGCCTCGATGATTCCGGCGGTCTCGCCTTTTCTTGTCTCAGCGCCGGGGTTGGTGATGATGGCGCATCTGTCGTTCACGACCGCAACGTCTTCCACAAAACACGAGTCGGGATACTCTTCCATCGGCGGAAGCACAAGTACGTCGACACCGCAGGCTTTCAGGGCTTCGATATACTTTGCGTGCTGCTCCAGTGCCTTTTCATAGATCGGTTTGCCCAGCTCCGGCGCCGACGTGATGCCGTCGCAGACCTTCGGGCAGGGAGTTCTCACGATCGCATGCTTGAACATAACTGCATTATCTCCTTCTCAGCTTTTTTACAGAACCTTTGACAGGAAATCCTTGAGTCTCGGGTTCTGCGGATTTTCAAAGAAAGGCTTCGGCTCGTCTTCCGCCGCGATCACGCCTTCATCCATGAAGAGCACGCGGGTTCCGACTTCCCTGGCAAATCCCATCTCATGGGTGACGATCGCCATCGTCATCCCGTCGTCTGCGAGCTCCTTGATGAGTTCGAGCACTTCGCCAACCATTTCCGGATCCAGCGCGCTCGTCGGCTCATCGAAAAGCATGACATCCGGCCCCATGGCCAGTGCCCTGACGATCGCGACTCTCTGTTTCTGGCCGCCGGAGAGCGTGGACGGATACACATTTGCCTTATCCGCCAGGCCGATCCGGTCGAGCAGCCGCATCGCCGTCTCATTCGCTTCCGTCTCTGACATGAGCTTGTGATATCTCGGCGCCAGCGTCATGTTCTGCAGGATCGTCTTGTGCGGGAAAAGGTTGAACTGCTGGAACACCATGCCCATCTTGCAGCGGACTTTGTCCAGGTCGGTCTTCGCGTCCGTCAGATCCGTCCCTTCGAATACCACATGTCCCGCAGTCGGTGTCTCCAGCAGGTTCATGCATCTGAGCAGCGTGCTCTTGCCGGATCCCGACGGGCCTATGATGACGACGCGTTCGCCCTTGTCGATATGCAGGTCGATGTTCTTCAGGACCTTCAGGTCCCCGAAATCTTTGTACAGTCCCTTAATGTCTATCACTTTGCGCCAGCCTCCTTTCCAGTCTTCCGACAGCCTTGGAGAGGCCGAACACAAGGACAAAGTAAATAAGCGCTACAGTGATCAGCGTGAAGTACGGTGACATGGTACGGCTCCGGATCAGGTCTCCGGCGCGGGTCAGGTCGACGACGCTGATCAGTCCGCAGATGGAGGTCTCTTTCAGGACCGCGATTGCCTCGTTGCACAGCGCCGGCAGGATGTTCTTGACTGCCTGCGGCAGAACGATCAGCCGCAGCGTGCCAAGCTCGCTGATGCCGAGCGAACGGCCGGCTTCTGTCTGGCCGAAGTCGACGGAGGCGATGCCGCCCCGGATGACCTCGGAAACATACGCGCCTGAATTCACGCCGAACGCGATGCAGCAAACGATGACCTTATTCGGGAACCCGCCCATGATAATGAAGGTCATGATCATCAGCTGGATCGCCAGCGGTGTGCCCCTCATGAGCGCCACGTAGGCGGCGCAGATCTTGTCGAGCACATTCAGGATCATCGCCCCGGGCGTCCTGCGCTTTTTGTTTCTCGCGCTCTGCGCGAGCGCATGGATCAGCGATACGACGACGCCGATGAAGACGCCGATCACCGCCGCGGCGATCGTAATGATGATCGTATTCTTGAATCCCTGGACAAACACCTTATAGCGGTTGTCCCGGATGAAGGTCCGGATAAAACCTTCTTTTATCGCTTCAAACACTTCTCACACCTTCTTGATACTTAAAACCGGTATTGCATCTCTTCCGAACAGATCACAGGTTGGACGCATCCTCGCTGTACTGGATGATCCACTTGTCGATGGTGCCGTCCTCGATGATGGGCTTCAGGATCTCGTTGATCTTGCTGACGAACTCTTCATCGCCCTTGTCCATGGCTGCCGCGATGTTCTCTGTCTCCGGATTCAGGGAAGCGTCGTCATAAGCGACAGGGAAGCACTTGAATGCCCCGTTGTTGGCGCTGACGATGTTCTCTGCAAGGACGGAATCGCATACGATGGCGGTCAGTTCTCCGCTCTTGACTGCGAGTGCCGCATCGGGAAGCGCTTTGTACTGCTTGTTCTCCGCGCCGGTTCCCTCAAGGACACCGCTCGTGATCTCATCACTCATCAGGAAGTCGCCCGTCGTGCCGAGGTGGGTACCGACTGCCTTGCCGGCGAGGTCGTCGATCGTCTTTGTCTCTTCGTCATCCGCGAGCACGACCATGTACTGCAGAACAGTCGTGTAGGAATCCGAGAAGTCCATGGTCTCTTTTCTCTCATCAGTGACTGTGATGCAGGCGAGCGCGATATCCGCTTCGTCGTTGTCGAGATAGGTCGGGATGGAGTCAAAGGCGACGTTGGAGATCTCCAGCTCAACGCCGAGCTTGTCCGCGATGTACTTGCCGATCTCGATATCGACACCGGTGACTTCGCCGTCTTTTCCGATGTACTCAAAAGGGGCCCAGGCCGCGTCCGTGCAGACCACAAGCTTGCCCTTCTCCTGGATCTTGGCGAGCCTTCCGCTGCCGGCTTCTTCCTTGCTTTCCGTGGCGGCCGCACTGCCGGATGCCGCTGTGCCCGTGCTTGCCGTGCCGCAGGCTGCCAGTGCCAGTGTCATCGCCGCCGCGACCATGAGAGCGACCATTTTTTTGATGTAAGATTTTTTCATGATTTCCTCCCCTGTGTTTTTCGAATGAAGTGTATATCATCCGTCAAAACTGCATATTTATTCTATTGCATTGCATAAATTTAATCTCTTTTGCACGCGTTGTCAATAGTATCCGTACTATGATATGTTAAAAAAACAGAGATCCGGTGAATCATCCTTTTCTCTGAGAGGTATGCAGAAATGAGAGTATGGAAAAGCGACATCAAAGGGTATCTGCTGCGGCTCCTCATCTGCAGCGCCGGTCTCGCGCTCTACGGTTTCTCCAACACGATCGGCATCAAGGCCGGCGGCGCCGGGACAAATGCCTGGAGCACCCTGGCTCTCGGCATCTCCGGCAAAAGCGGCCTCTCCTTCGGGACAGCCACCTTTCTGGTCAGCCTCCTGATCATCCTCATCGACATCTTCGGAAAAGGCCAGCTCGGGCTGGGTACTGTGCTGAATATCGTCCTGATCCCCGTCTTTTCGGATCTCTTCCTGCTGCTTTTTACCCGGATCCCGCCAGTTTCAAATGTGATCGCCGGGACGGCCGTCTCCCTCATCGGGCAGACTCTGTGCTCGTTCGCGACGATCTTTTACATGATGCCGGAGCTCGGCTGCGGGCCTCGCGACACGCTCATGGTGCTCGTGGGAAAAAGGTTTCCCCGCGTTCCCATCGGCGTCATCAAATTCTGCGTCGAGATCAGCGCCCTCCTCATCGGCGTCCTTCTAGGCGCGCCGTTCGGTCCCGGCACTGTCCTCATCATGGTGCTGCAGGCCGCGATCTTCCAGGCCGTGTGCCGGATCCTGCGCTTCGAGCCGCGGGATATCAGACATGAGGTCTTCCGGGAGACCTGGCGGAATCTGGTCCACAGGTAAGCATACTTCAGAGCAAAGGAAGATGTTCTTGCCATTTATCGAATGGCGAATCAGTAAATGAGAGCATCCTGGAAGCCATAATCCTTCTGCGCCTTGCTTCGAGCCGGCAAATATGCTATAGTATCCTCAATTATAAAAGGGAGTAGCTACAGGCATATGCCTTCGGCAGTCAAACAGAAGGCCGTCTGTGTTCAGGTTCGTCTTTCCGGTGCGATGTGCACCCGGCCTGTCCGAAGCTTCGGATGACAGCGAGACTTTTATAAGAGTATCGGTATACCCGATATTCTTATGAAAGTCTTTTTTTTTAGGACCAGAAAGAGAGGGATTGTGAACATGTATGTAAAGAAAGGACAAAAGATCGGAATCCGTGAAATGGAGCAGCAGGACTGCATGAAGATCGTGGAATGGCGGAACAAAGGAAGAGTCCGCAGTCATTACATTTACCGCGAAGATTTCACTCTGGAATCCGAGAGGCAGTACTTCCGGGAACAGGTCCTCACAGGCAATGTATTTCAGTACATGATCTGTGAACTGGATAACAGCGGCCGGGCAGTCGGGTCAGCTGTATTTAAAGATTATCGTCCTACAGAGAGACAGATCGAATATGGCCTGTTCATTGGCGAAGATGATACGATCGGTAAGGGATACGGACAGGAAGCAACGTCACTCTGCCTCGAACTGGGATTTGAAAAGTTCGATGTCGACAGGATCATAGGGACCATTTTCTGCGACAACATTCCTTCTTTGGTATCCAACATAAAAGCAGGCATGCTGCCGTCCGCGATCCTGAAGGACGTGGAATGCACAGACGGAACCGTCAAGGATATGGTTCTCGTAGAAGCAAGGCGCGGTGAATCCTGAAAACGCACCGCTTCGCTGTTCACCTTGCATCGCCGTCAAATACAGATGAAGAAGCGGTGCAGAATTTCTGAGGAAGAAGGAATTATGCCGGCCGGTTCCTGCGCATCAGCAGCCGGTTGCTCTGCATTCATTTTTCCAGATAGTCCATAGCCATACCTTTCCCTTGATCAGAAAATCTGATGGATTGTTTCATATCTTATTGATATGATAAAACTGATAACTGCATCAGGGAAGGAGGCTATCATGTCATTATTCAAAAAAGCTATCTCTATGTTACTGGTGGCAGCATTATCGGCAAGCCTGTGCGCATGCGCTCCCAAGCAGGCAAAATGCGAAGTGATCAGCGCAGAGTATGTGGATAACATCCCGATCGGCAGCGTTTTCTACTCGTTCGAGGGCGAGGATATTCTGAAGATCATCTTCAATGTGACCGCGACCGAGAAATTCGCGATCGCAGGGATCGAGGGTGATGAGCCCAGGCAGAAAGTATATAAATACATTATCGAAGGATGCACTCTGACGAATGGCGGTGAGGAAGTGGAACTCAAGTACGGCTACTGGCCGAAAGAGGCGACGGACTATAAGGCGCAGGAGATGTCGCTGTTCTACTGTGTCCCGGAAGGAACCGATCTGAAAGATCTCATATTTAAAATGGACGGCAAAGTACTGGGAGACGCGCAGTATCAGTTCAGCTATACACCGGGAGAATGAAATGAATCTTCTTATACACGACCTGTCCGCCGCAGAGTGGGCACAGATCGCAGACAAATATAAGGACTGGGCGGTCGTTTCCGATAACGGTACGATCCGGCCGTGCATCGGGTGCTTCCGGTGCTGGGCAGGCGGGATCGGCGAATGCGTTATTCCGGACGGCTATAACCGGATGGGCGCCCTGATCCACGAGGCGGAAGAAATGGTCGTCATGAGCCGCTATACCTACGGCGGTTTCAGCAGCTTTGTGAAAAACGTCTTTGATCGCAGCCTGGGCTTCGTCCTCCCGGAATTTGAGACCGTCTACGGGGAGATGCATCATCAGAAGCGGTATCCCGAATACAAACCGGTCACTTTCCGGTTCCGGGGCCGCGGGCTCACGGAGGAGGACAAAGAAA
>JAEEGL011367878.1_pt1 | contig 12207 bp, 11 predicted proteins | sample 9134231 | NCBI WGS metagenome assembly JAEEGL01 (sample SAMN16246548, study PRJNA631951) | gut metagenome | biome: gut microbiome; feature: rumen; material: fiber-attached | host: Bos | place: Iran: Karaj | collected 2018-10
CCAAACTTAATAAGAGTAGATGTATTTTCTGAACCATGTCCAAGAATATACATTAATGCAAATAAAATAACGTTTATAGCTATTATTATAATTGTTAAAATTTTATCATTCTTATTTTTAAACATTTTAGCACTCTTCTCACTTTCTTTTAAATTGCTATCACTTACTTCAGAAACAAGTTTAACAAATAATTCACTATCTTTTTCTTCATAAGTCATATTGCTTTCTATATCACTATAGTATTTTTTAATTATTTCATCTTCATAAATATCTTTTTCTTTATTTACTCTAATATATTTATATTTAGTTTCTTCTACCGGTTCATCTTCATCTTCTAAAACTAGATCTTCATCCATGTTTAGATAGAAAGTTAATACTTTAACAGAAATAGATAAAGTTTTTCTTTTTATTTGAGAAAGTATATTATCTATTTTTAACAAATCTAATTCATATTGTTCTTTATTAATTATTTTATTTAAAACTATTCTTATAATTCTATATGTTTCATTATTATTTTCAAGCCATATTTCATTTTCTACACCATTAACTATTACAGGTTTATAGTTTTTATTACAAATAAAATAATGTAATAATTTCATAGATAAGATATCTTGATTCTTAACTTTTTTCATATTTACCTCCTATCTATACATATCTAGTATTTTATTAAATTCATCTTCTAAAGGAGCATTAAATTTCATTACTTTTTTAGTAGTTGGATGTATAAATGATATTTCATATGCATGAAGCATTTGACCATAGTCATCTATATTTTTACCACCAAGATATACCGGATCATTAATTATTGGATGCCCAATATATTTCATATGAACTCTTATTTGATGAGTTCTTCCAGTATCTAGTATACATTCAACTAAAGTTGCTTCTTTAAATCTTTCAAGTACTTTAAAATGTGTTATTGCTTCTTTAGAGTTTTCAGGTGTTACACACATCTTTTTTCTATCTAACTTATCTCTTCCTATAGGAGCGTCAATAGTTCCTGTATCATGTTGTATAACTCCCTTTACTAGAGCAATATATTTTCTTTTTACATCTTTATTTTTGATTTCTTCTGCTAATATTAAATGTGCTTTATCGTTTTTAGCTACTACTAATAGTCCTGATGTATCTTTATCTATTCTATGAACTATACCAGGTCTAAATTCTCCATTAATAGTACTAAGTTTACTATGATTCATAAGTGCATTAACAAGTGTTCCAGAATGATTACCGTTACCTGGATGAACTACCATTCCACTTTTCTTATTAACTACTATTACATCATCATCTTCATATACTATGTCAATTGGAATATCTTCTGCTTCTACATGCATTTCTTCATCTACCATAGTAATATCTATTTCATCACCATCTTGAACAATATATGAATTTTTTGCTTCTTTTCCATTAACTAGTACATTACCAATCTTAATAAGATTTTGTATCTTAGATCTAGATATATCTATATCTTCACATTCAAAAATATATTTATCTAATCTTTCATTAAAACTATCACTTACTACTAACTTCATTCTTATCACCATCTTTTCTAAATAATAGGATTATGGCACCTATAACAATTAAAGCATCAGCTATATTAAATATTGGAAAATAATATTTAAATATAATTACACCAATATAATCAATAACATAACCAAATACTATTCTATCTATTAAATTACCAAGTAAACCACCTATTATCAAAGCAAATTCTATATTATACTTTTTCTTTTTGTACATATAATAAATTATTAATACAAGAAAAGCAATACTAATAGCTATAAGTATATATCTAAGACCATACATGATAGAAAAAGCTGCTCCTTCATTATGTACATCAGTTAAATAGAATACATTTTTAATTACATTTACTGTTTTATTTAAAGGTATATATCTATTTACTAAAATCTTAACTACTCTATCTATTACTATAATTAAAAAAGAAATAATTGATAATATAGTGATTTTCTTTTTCATAATTCTCCTTATAAGTTTAACAAGAACATTTCAAATCCAAAATTAGAATCTACTTTACCAGTAACAGAATCAAAATTTAAATCAGATAATTCCTCTAGTTTTCTTTCTGCTTCTTCAATACTTACAAATGAATTCTTAGCAAGTTTAATTCTATATGGATGTTCTTTTAGTTTAGAGATTATTTCATCATCTCTATAACCGTTTTTAACCATTAATTTGACTTCTAAAATAAGTCTATATTGATTTGATAAGGTAACCATTAATTTAAATGGATCTTCACCCATTCTGATAAGATTATTATATGTTTCTATTAATCTAGTTTTTTCTTTATTAACAATCATATTAGTTAAATCAAATATATTATCATTTATATTTGACGATATTACTTTATCTAAATCTTCTTTAGTAATGTTTTTATCATTACCTTTATATATAAATAACTTTTCAAGTTCATTAGTTATAATTGATAAATTATATAATGATCTTTTAAGTATTATATCTATATTTTTTCTATCTATTTTATATCCATGACTAGTTATATATTCATATACATAATTATTTAAATCATAATTTTCTATTTTATTACATACTATTACTTTACTTATCTTTTTAAGAGCCTTAGTTACTTTCTTTCTTTCATCTAATTTTTCGTTTCTAACTATAAAAATTAGATAAACTTCTGGAAAAGGATGTTCTAAGTATCTTAAAAGATTTGTATCTGAATCAAGTGAGTCTGATCCAGTTAAAAAGTTTGCATTATCGCATATTAATACTTTTTTATTATCAAACATTGATACAGTAGATGCATCTATTAGCACTGATTCAATTGAATCAGTATCAAGATTATATCTACTAATATTATCATTTGAATCAATACTCTTAAGTATGTCAGTAAGATTCTTATTTATTAAATAATCTTCATTACCATATATTAAATATATATTGTTCATGTATATCATTCCTAACTAAATATTTTATGTAATAAACTGTCTTTATCATGAATACCATTTAAATAATCTTTAACTAGTATTCTATTTTTCCCCTCTTCTTTTATTTCAGTTATTATGATTTCACCATCATTTGTTTTAACACCTATTCCATCAGAATAGATATTAGTTATTTCACCAACACTACCAGTTACTTTAGAGTTTGATATTTTTGATGAATATACTTTAAATACTTTACCATCTAAAGTTGTATAAGCTACAGGCCAAGGATTAAGTCCCCTTATTTGGTTAAATATTTCTCTAGATGTCTTATTAAAGTCAATATGTTCATCTTCTCTAGTAACATTATATCCATAAGTAGCTTCTTCATTATTTTGTTTAACCGGAGTAAAATCACCAGTTTCTAATCTTGGAATAAAATCTATAATCATTTTAGATCCTAGATTACTTAGTTTATCATGAAGAGTTTCTACGTTATCAGTATCTAGTATTTCTACTTCTTCCTGGTAAAGGATGTCTCCTTCATCCATTTTTTCATTCATATACATAATAGTTATTCCTGTTTTAGAATCACCATTAATTATAGACCAGTGTATTGGAGCTCCTCCTCTTAACTTTGGAAGTAAAGAAGCATGAATATTAATACATTTATACTTAGGAAACTCTAATAATTCTTTTGGAATTATTTGTCCATAAGCACATGTAATAATTACATCTGGATTAGCATCTATTATTCTTTGATAATCAGTTCTAATCTTTTCTGGTTGAAATACTTCTATATCATGATCTAAAGCATACTTTTTAACTTCAGAATATCTTATTTCTTTTTTTCTACCTACTTCTTTATCTGGTTGTGTAACAACCATAATAACATCATAATTTTCATCTAATTTTTTTAAAGGGTTAACTGCAAATTCAGGTGTACCCATATAAACTATTTTCATATTAACCCCCTAGAATAACTTAATAATATCTTTAATAGTAATTAATACCATTAATATCATTAATAAAACAAATCCTACACCATTAATAATAGATTCAACTTTTAAAGGAACTTTCTTTCCAATGATTTTTTCTACTATTAAAAGGAATGCTCTTCCACCATCAAATGCTGGGAATGGAAGTAAATTCATAAATCCTACATTAATAGATAAATAAGCTGTTAAATATAAAAGCATATACATACTTTGTTTAGCCATATCTACTACTGAATAAATACCAACTGGACCAGATACACTATCTATTCCAAGTTTACCTGAGAATAAACTAATAATTATAATTACTAATTGTTTAAATATAGAAGCTACCTTAGTAAATGCATATTTAACTGCAGGTATAAATCCTTTTTTAACACCACTCTTAACAGTTATACCAAAGTATTTACTGCCTTCTAATTCTTTAGCATTAATCTTATAATTAACTACTCTTTTAGTACCTTTTTTCTCAATTTCAACTTTCAATGGTTTATCAGTTCCATTAATAGCAACCCATAAAATAATATCATCTTCATTCTTTATCTTATGACCATTAATCTTTAATAACTTATCACCATTTCTAGCACCAGCTTCATATAATGGTAAATCTTTTTGTAAAGATGTTAATTTATTATTTGAATAATCACATCCATAAACTAAACCCATTATAAATAAAAGTATTAAACCTAGAACAAAGTTATTAAATACACCTGCAACCATAATTAAAAACTTTTGATAAAATCTCTTGTTATATAATTTTTGGTTTTCAGGAACTATTACTTCATCCTTATCTACTTTCTTAGCCTTCTTTTCTTTTTTATCATTTTTATCTTCATCTTCATACTCTTCACCAGCAAGCATAACATATCCACCTAATGGTAAAAGTTTAATCATATATTCAGTTTCATCATTCTTCCTTTTAAAGGAAAAAAGTTTAGGACCAAATCCTAAAGAAAATTCATGAACATATACTCCATTTAATTTGGCTAAAATAAAATGTCCAAGTTCATGTATAAATACTATTAAACCTAGTATTACTAAAAATATTAAAAGTGTAACTATATGTCCCATACATCCTCCTATAAAATAATTGCTTTAATAATAAAATACATAATAGATACAAATATTAAACTATCGAATCTATCTAATATTCCTCCATGTCCAATTATTAAATTACTATAATCTTTTATATTAAATTCTCTTTTAATTGAACTAAATACTAGATCACCAATTTGACCTACTATTGATAAAGCAAGTGTTACAAAAACTACTACCATAATATTACAACCAGGATCTATCATAAATAAATAATAAATGATTGGTCCAACAGTTCCAAATATAGTACCAATAATTGATCCTTCAATAGTTTTATTTGGAGATACTCTTTCTATTAATTTATGAGTTCCAAATAAAGAACCACCTATATAAGCAAAAGTATCTGTTAATACTGTAATTAATAATACATATACTAGATTATGAATACTTTCTAATCTTAAATCTTTGATTATATAGAAAGCTACTCCAAGGAATATTGTAGTTGCTATTATTTGTACCGAATCTCTAAATGTAAATTCTTTACCACACATCATAGATGCAGATAAGAATATTAAAATAGTTAATCCTATTGCATACAAAATATAATCAAAACTAAATAGAATCATAAGTAAGCATAAATAACTAAGTATTTCTAATACTATATGTAATTTCTTCTCTCTTTTATATAGACTATTTAATTCCCATAATCCAAGTACAGATATTAGTCCTACTAAAATACTATATCCAAAGAAATACTTATCTCCAAGTATAACTAATGGTATACAAATTAATACAAGTAGTAACATACCTATTATTCTCTTTTTCATATATTATCACCTCTATAATTATAACATTTTTATGTTTTATAAACAATAAAAGTATTAGATATTTCTAATACTTTTACTACTTTATTTCTTCTATTTTCATATAATTTGTGTAATTAACTGATAATGGGAAACTACCAACAATTACTATTTTACCTTCATCTCTATCTAACATAACTCTATATGCTTTTTTAGATAGCTCTACAAGTTCATCAGTAGATGTCATCATTTTAGTATAAACAGGTATAATTCCATAGTTAATAGATAGTCCTCTAGCTACATATTCTGATGGAGATATAGCTATTACTGGACAAGCAGGCCTATAACTACTAATTAGTTTAGCTGTTAATCCAGAAGTTGTAGAACAAACTATTGCATCAGCATTTATATTATTAGCAGAAGTTGCTGCTGAATAAGATATAGCTTTAGAAATAGTATTACTTTTATTGATAACATTCTTTAAATGATTATTATAATCAATTTCAGATTCAGTAGATTCAATAATTTTCTTCATAGTTTCAACTGTTTGAACTGGATATTTACCAATTGCAGTTTCAGAAGATAACATTAATGCATCTACTTGTTCAGATACTGCAGAAGCTACATCAGAAACTTCTGCTCTAGTTGGTCTAACATTTTCTTTCATAGATGCAAGCATTTCAGTTGCTATAATAATTACTTTTTCTTCTCTCTTTGTTAAATCAACAATTCTTTTTTGAATTGATGGAATCTTTTCAAGTTCAGTATCTAATCCTAGGTCTCCTCTTGAAACCATTATTCCATCACTTGCTTTTATTATATTTTCTATATCATCAATAGCATTCTTATTTTCAATCTTAGATATTATTTGAATATTATTGTTATTTAATGTTATTAATTCATCATTAACATCTAATACATCAGCAGCATCTTTAACATAAGATAATGCTAAATAATCTACTTTATTTTCACATGCAAATTTAATACACTCAATATCATAGTTAGATAAAAATTTAATATCATAATCCAAATTTGGAATATTAACTATTGAATATTGATTAATAATCGCATCATTTAATATTTTACAAAGTATAATATCAGGGCCTTTTTCTATAACCTCTAATTTTACTTTACCGGAATCAAGATATATATAACCCCCAATATCTATATGTGAAATAATACCTTTAGAGCTTAAAGATATAAGATCTTTATTACCAACTATTTCACTTTCAGAAAGTCTAATAATCTTATCTTTTTGTAAGAAGACTTTCTTTTCTTCTAAAGCACCTATTCTAATTTCAGGTCCTTTAGTATCTATCATAATACCAGTTAAAATTTTCTCTTCAAAATTAATTTCCCTTACGTAGCCTATAATCTTTTTAGCCTCATCAAAATTGGAATGTGACATGTTAATTCTAATAACATCACTTCCACTTTTGATTAATCCCCTAATAACTTCTTTATCTAATGAACTAGGCCCGACTGTAGAAATCATCTTAGTCTTGTTCATAGTATCACCTATTATAATTATATAATTAAATACAAAAAAAGAAAAGACTTAAATCATCTTTTCTATATTATTTGCGATTAATTGGTAATCACTATTTCTTCTTTCTACCATTCCTGTAACTTTAATTATATTACCTTTATCAATATTAACATTCTTTTCAAATACTTTAGGAAATAGTATTACTTCAATAGAACCAAATTCATCTTCAGCATTAACAAATGCCATTTGATCTTTATTCTTAGTTTCTACTTGTTTTTTTCTATTAACAAGTAAATATATTTCTATTTGTTTATTAAAGTTACTAGGTATATCTTTAGTAGATATATTATTGTTTTTATACTTTAATACCGGATGATTAAATAGATATAATCCAAATGCATTATATTCTCTATCTAGTAGTTCATCTTTAGTATACTCATCTACTTCTTTAATTAATGGCTTTTCTATTGAATCATCATCTAGATCATTAGATAGTTTTGCATAATTAATTGCAGAATCAATATTCTCTATTAAGGTTTGATGATTATATTTAGTATAATCAAATGCTGATGCATCAATTAAATATGTAATATCTTTTTTAGTAAAACCTACACTAGTTAAAAGTTTAACATAATCAAAGAAATCCATATTTTCATTTCTTTGCTCTAATATTTTTTTAACTTGTAATTCAGATATATTTCTAATACCACTAAGAGGATAAATAATATTACTATCTTTAATAATATATTTGTCTTCACTAATTCTAATATCAGGTTTTAATAAATTAATACCATACTTTCTAAGATCACTAATATATTCTTTAGTTTTAACATCATTCTTAATAACAGAGTTAAGCATCTCAAGCATAAAGTCTTTTCTATAATGAGCTTTTAAATAAGCCATCCAATAAGATATTATTGAGTATGCTACTGAATGAGATTTATTAAACCCATATGAAGAAAATTTATGTATTAAATCAAATACTTTTGATGCTATTTCTTTTGAGTATCCATTCTCTACTGACTTAGTAATAAATTTATCTTTTTCTTCATTCATAGCTTCTTCTTTTTTCTTAGACATTATTCTTCTAAGAAGGTCTGCTTCAGCCATAGAATAATTAGCCATAGTGGATGCTATCATCATTATTTGTTCTTGGTAAATAATAATACCATATGTTTCTTTTAATATACTTTCTAAAGAAGGATCAATATAATCAATCTTTTCTTTGCCTTCTTTTCTTTTAATATATGAATCTATGTTATCCATAGGTCCTGGTCTATATAGTGCAATTAACGCAACTACATCACTAAATGAAGTCATATTAAATTTCTTAAGAACTTCTTTTATACCAGTACTTTCAAACTGGAATATTCCATCAGTATTAGCAGTATTAAATACTTTAAATGTTTCTTTATCATCAAACGGAATATCTTTAATATTAATACTTAATTTATTAGTTAAATTATCTATAAAAGTTAAATTATCAAGTGATAAAAAGTCCATCTTAAGTAGACCTAGACTTTCTAGATAATCCATTTGATAACCTACTAAATCTATATCTTCATTTTTAATAATTGGAACATAACTATCTAAGTCTTTTGATGCTATTACTACACCTGCTGCATGCACTGATGTTTGTCTTTTTAATCCTTCAAGTTTTAATGATACATTAAATATTTTTGATAATAATGGATCAGAATCTATTCTAGATTTTATATTCTTGTTTTCTAAGTTTTCTTTTAGAGTTTTCTTTGAATCAAATAACTTGATAAAATTATCAGTATTTGCATTCTCAAACACTCTAGAAACATCTCTTAAAACCATTTTAGATTTTAATGTAGAATATGTAACTATTTCTAAAGTTCTTTTAGAGCCATATTTTTCTTTAACATAATCTATTACTTCATTCTTTCTCTTTGAATCAAAGTCTACATCTATATCTGGCATAGTTACTCTATCTGGATTTAAGAATCTTTCAAAATATAAATTGTACTTTAGTGGATCTATATCTGTTATTCCTAGTGAATATGAAACAAGAGAGCCTGCTGCAGATCCTCTTCCTGGACCTACTAATATACTATTTTTCTTGGCAAATTTAACATAATCCCATACTACTAAGAAGTAATCTTCAAAACCCATTTTCTTTATGATATTAAGTTCATAAATAAGTCTATCAGCATATTCTTTAGATACTTTATTATCAAGTCTTTTAGATAGCCCTTTTTCACATAAAGACTTTAAATAATCAAAGGATGTATATTTTCCTTCTAGATCATACTTTGGAAGTAAATCCTGTTTTTCTATTTTAAAATCTACTTCATTATAGATTTCATCAAATAGTTTATTATCACTACCTATTTCTAAATAACAATCTTCTTTTTCATATTCAGATTCTTTTAGAGTTTTACCTTCTTTAATTAAATATAAATATTCTAAATAATTATTATCTTCTCTATTTAGGCTTCTTACTACTTTAAAATCTAAATCAGATGCTTTATATTTTTCAATGTTAATAGCATCACCTAAAACTATAGATTCTTCTGGAATTACTACAAATATATCTTTTAATGAATTTATACTAGTTAGAGATACTCCGTTATTATAAAGTTTACATAATTCTCTATAACCATTATAGTTTTTAGCATACAAATACAACTTTAAACCATCTATTTCTACTTCTAAACCAGGTATTAATTTAATATCATTTTGTTCGCAAAGTTTTTGGGCTTCCATTACGTAAGATAAATTATTATCTACTATACCTACTGCACTAATACTATTGTTTTTTAAAAACACGATTAAATCAGGTAATTTTATTAAACTACCTAGTATTTCATAATCAGTTTTTATCCCTAATGGTATATACATAAAAATAGCCCTTTCTTAATTAAATTATAACAAATAATTGACTAAAATTAAACAATATGTTATAGTTAGTTGTAGACAAATTTTTGAAGGAGGAATAAAACGATGGCAATTAAAATTACTAGTAAAAAACCTAACTTTGGTAACAGCAGATCACATGCTAAAAACCAAGGTAATAAAATACAAAAATTAAACTTTCAAACAATAACAGTAGACGGAGTTAAAGTTAAAGTTACAGCTAGAGAAAAAAGAACTTTAGATAAAGGAAACAAATAAAAAATAGGCATTAGCCTATTTTTTTAGTTTGTAATAATTACCATCTATAAACCCATCTTTAGTAAGTTTTCTTCTTACAAAAGATTCTATAGTTCTCCAAAACTTAGTAGTAAGAGGTTCTTTTTCACCTATTCTATCTACTAATATAACTTTAAATCCATTTTTATGAGCTCCCCATACATCAGTCATAAATTGGTCTCCAATAAAAATAGATTCATCTTCTTTATATATTTTTTTAATTTTTTTATAAGTTCTATTTAATGGTTTCATTGATGAAGTATATCCTGTAATACCTAGGTCTTCAATTATAGAGTTAATTCTATGACTATTAGAGTTAGATACTATTACAAGATTAAAATCTTTTTTTAACTCGTTAAATAGTTTTATATTATCCTCTGTTACTTTATTAACTGTATAAGGAATAATTGTATTATCTACATCAAAGAATATATTTTTAATACCCATATTCTTTAATTCATTATAATCAATTTCATAGATGTCTTTATAATATGCGTCTGGTTTCATTTATTTGTTTAATCCTTTCAAAATATATTCCCTTTTATTCATTAAAAATCTAAATCTTTTTGGATAAATTCTATTGTTAATAAAGATCTTATTTAAATCAGTTATTTTAACAATATAAAGTATTCCAATTAAATATATACTAATTACAAATAATGATATTAATAATAAGTTATACATCATAGTACTTGTTGTTTCTGTTATTATTGAGAAGAATAAATTATATGTAGTATGAATTAGCATTGGTATTAATAAACCTTTAAGAAGTAATACAAACTTCTTTTCTTTTAGTCTAGAAAACTTAGATATTGATACATAATAACCCATTACTATTCCACAAGTAATATGAAGTGGTATTGTAGTAAAGTTACGTAGTAATGCTAAAGAAGACATATTTGTATAACTATCTTCTCTAACAACATATAAAAATGTTTCTATTAGTGCAAACGAAAGTGCTATAACAGCAGAATAAACAAATCCATCATATATATCATCATATGCTTTATTATGAGATATAAATACATATAAAGCTGTTAATTTAGCAAATTCTTCTACTAAAGCTAGTATTGCTATTCTAGTTAAGTTTAATGATTTATATGTATTAAATAAATTAGTAAAGAAATTTGATTTTAATATATATTTATCTATTAATAATGAAATACAAATAGTAAATACACCTGAAAGAACTGCTATTAATATCATAGTCAATGGTTCTCTAGATTTTCTATCTGAATACATTATTAAACCAAACATTAAAATACTAGGTAAAATTGTTATAGCTAAAACTACTATTATTTCAACGATTGATAATCCTGCAAATGCACCCATTTTTATTCATCTCCTACTATAATAATTATATAAATATTATTTATTGTTTTCAAGCATAGTGTCAACTATCCTGTCTTTTAACCCTGTCCTTCTTTCATAAGAATTATTATTACTTACAGCATAAGTAAATGCACTCTTTTCTCCTACTATAGTAAGTGAATGTTTAGCTCTAGTTATACCTGTATAAATAAGTTTCTTATAAAGCATAATTCTATAAGAACTAATTATTGGAATAATAACTAAATTGAATTCACTACCTTGTGACTTATGAATAGAAATTGCATAAGCATGTTTAATAGTAGATAAATCTTTATATTTATAGATAACTACTGTTCCATCAAAATTAATATGAACTTCATCATCTTCTATCCTAGTTATATAACCAATATCACCATTAAATACATTATTATCTGGATCATTTTCTAGTTTTAATACTTTATCATCTACTTTATAAATAGTGTCATAATGTTTAATACTTGGTTTATCATCAG
>JAEEGL012182501.1_pt1 | contig 12207 bp, 12 predicted proteins | sample 9134231 | NCBI WGS metagenome assembly JAEEGL01 (sample SAMN16246548, study PRJNA631951) | gut metagenome | biome: gut microbiome; feature: rumen; material: fiber-attached | host: Bos | place: Iran: Karaj | collected 2018-10
CCTGATCGTTGCCCTTGCCCGTACAGCCGTGGCAGATAGCGTCCGCGCCCTCGGCGAGAGCAATCTCAACTATCCTCTTGGCAATTATAGGACGTGCAAAGCTCGTGCCCAGAAGATATTTGTTTTCATAAACCGCGTCCGCTTTCAGCGTGGGATATACATATTCCTCGATGAATTCTTTCTTGAGATCCTCGATATAGAGCTTGCTTGCGCCGGTTTTGATAGCCTTTTCCTCAAGACCGTCAAGCTCGGTTCCCTGTCCTACATCGCCGGAAACGGCGATAACCTCGCAGCCGTCGTAATTCTCCTTGAGCCACGGGATAATGATGGACGTGTCAAGTCCGCCGGAATAAGCGAGTACTACCTTTTTGATATCAGACATGTGTTGTTCCTCCGTTGTTTCTTTAATAACGCGCCGCTTTTGCGCCGAGCGAAACTATTATATCACAGCCTTGCCGCATTTGCAATTATTAAATTAAATAATAATACTGCCTTATATGGCTTTTCATCGCATAAATCAATAGAAAAACCGCGTTTTTTCGCTAAAAAACAATCAGTCGGTGGAACCTGTGTCCTTGAGGAGTCTGACCTCGATATCAAAGGTTTCCGAATTGCTCATCTGTGAAGCGGGACGGTAAATCGTCAGCTTAATTGTGTCTCCGGCTTTCTTTTCAGACATTATATCCTGGAGCTGGGAAAGCTCGGTAATTCTCTTGCCCTCGCAGTGAGTAATAATATCGTACTTCTGAGCCTTGCCGTTCATATCCGAATCGCTGTTGATATCATAAATCTGAAGACCGGCGGGTATTCCCTGACTCTCGTATGCGCTTGAAATCGTCGCGCAGGTGATGCCGAGCTTTACTCTGCCCTCAACATAACCGTAGCTGATGAGGTCGGTCACTATCTCCTTGACTTTCAGCGAAGGAATCGCAAAGCCCATGCCCTCGTAGCCTGTCGCCGCAATCTTTGAGGTGTTTATGCCGATTACCTGACCGTACATGTTTACAAGCGCGCCGCCGGAGTTGCCGGGATTAATGGCAGCGTCGGTCTGAATGTATCTCATAGCGCTTGTGGACTCCATGTTGTCGGTGTCGATGATTCTGTCAACGCCAGAAACTATGCCAAGCGTGACGGAACCGGCAAACTGTCTGCCGCCGGGATTGCCTATCGCCATCACATAATCGCCAAGCACAAGCTGGCTGCTGTCGCCAAGCTCGCACTCCGGAAGTCCTGTCGCGTCGATCTTCAGCACAGCGAGGTCGGAACGGACGTCATATCCCACGACCTTTGCGTCATAGGTCTTGCCGTCGCTCGTTATTACTGATACGTCATACTTGCTGCTGTCGCCGATAACATGGGAATTTGTGACAATATAGCCGTCGGATTTGAGAATTATCCCAGAGCCTTCGCCGCTGTTGGAATTCATGTATTTTACGTTGTCAACGGTGATAACGCTGACGATGGAGGGACGCACCTTCGCCGCAACCTGCGCCGGAGTGAGCAGCTCGCCTGAGGGACCTACCGTTGTGTCGGTCTTGGGCGTTTCAACCTCGTTGAATGAAACTGCGTTCTCGCCGTTCTTAGCGGTATTGGAGCCGCCGACCGAATAATATCCTCCGCTCAGCATGGCAATTGCGCCAATGCCGAGCAATCCCACAACGAGTACGACGGCAACTATAGCAATCGCAATTTTTCCGCCGCTTGATTTCTGAGCCGACTGCTGCGCCGGATACTGCACGGCGGTCTGCTGCTGGTACGGAACCGACGGCTGCCCCTGCCTCTGAACATACTGGTTCGGAGTATATCCGTAGCCTGTTGTTCCGGCATTTGTCTGACGGTATGCGTTAGCCTGATTCTGCTGAACGCCGTTTTGATTCTGCTGATTCATAAATAATTCCTCTTTTCATTTTTATTTGTTATGCAAATATAATAGCTTACAAAAGTGTCAAATTTGTGATGTGAAAGTGATTATAACGTCAAACAAAATCAATAAAATTATGAGAATTCCTCATCGCCCTGCTTTTTTGAGCGTGAAGAATTTCGTGAGCCTTCCGATGCTTCCGGAAGAGTAAATAATATATTGCAGTAATTTCCCTCCGAGCCTTCTGCGTGAATTCTGCCGCCGTGAAGCGTGACGATCGTCTTGACGATATACAGCCCAAGACCCACGCCCTGACGGTCGAAGCTTCGGCTCTTGTCGGTCTTGTAAAATCTTTCAAATATATGCGACAGCTCCTCGGTGGAAACGCCTATGCCGCTGTTTGAAATGCTGACCGTTACAACCTTATTCTGGACTGCCGCCTTGACACGTATATAACCGCCCTCATTGGTGAATTTAACCGCGTTGTCAAAAAGGTTGTAAAGCACCTGATGTATGAGATCCGCGTCGCCGTTGACGGTTATGGGTTCCAGCTCGTCAAAGCCCTGAATTTCAATGTGCTTCTCGTCGATTCTGTGTTCAAACGACAGAAGCGCGTGGAAAATAACCTCAGAAAGATTGAATTTCTGTTTTTTCAGCTGCATTGCGCCGCTGTCTATCTTGGAAAGGTCGAGCATTGACCTGACAAGCCGCGCAAGCCGTTTGGTTTCGTCTGAAATAATGCGGAGATATTTGTCCTGCTGTTCGGGAGGAATTGTGCCGTCAAGAATTCCGTTGACATATCCTGAAATATTCGTCATGGGCGTTTTTAATTCGTGGGAAATATTGGCGATAAAGCTCCGGTTTATTGTTTCACTATCGGCAAGCTTCGCGCCCATTTCGTTTAGCGCGTCGGCAAGCTGACCCACTTCATTCTCGCTCTTGAAATTAATTCTCATTGTAAAGTCGCCGTCGGAATACTTCTGCGCCGCCCTGACCATTTCCCTAAGAGGCTTGACCTGCTTGTATGTGAGCATATATACCATGCTGAACGATATAATACCCGCAATCAGCACGGCAATTACTACGATTCTTGACACATCGCTCCTGAAATCCGATATCGCTGACGCCGACGAAGCCACAAAGACAAATCCGGCGATATATTCCTTTCCCACATCTCCGCCGGCTACAAACGGAACCGCTACAATAAAGTGATTCTGGTCATAAATCCCGCCGAGCCTGTCTGTAATACGGTACTCCCTGACCTTTGCTGCCGCCGAGATAACCGACGGGGAAATGCTCTTCTTCTGATGTCGGCACTTGAATTCCTCATTGTCGGGCGTATCCGCGTGAAGATATTCCTCCGAACAGATAACGGTAGTTCCCTGAGCGTCAACTATGAATATATCCGCTCCGCAGCTCGAACTGAGTATTCCGAGAGTCGAACGGAGCTTTTCCTTGCCGGCGTCGGTCACAACATACTGAATTGCCGGATTCATGCTGTCATTTTCCGTCCTGACAGGTACGGGTATAACATACGCGTTCATTCTGTTGGCAACAATATGCGCGTTGTCGGCAAGCTGCTGCTGCTTTTCAATACGCCAGCGGTCGGATATGAGCGTTGACATGATTATGCCGAATATTATCAGACTGCAAATCAGCACTCCCGACGTGACAAAAAGATACTTGGTAAAAAGCGAGCGGGAAGCTATGTGCTTTATCTCATTCAGAATGCCGATAAGCCACGACTTAATTCCCCTCTTTTTCAGACCGCCGCCGTCCGGATCGCCTGCGTTATTTTTATAATCGCCGCCGTTTATGATTTCACTGTCTAACCGCATAGCATATAATCACGCCGTTATTTAACTTCAAACTTGTAGCCTACGCCCCATACGGTCTTGAGCGACCACTGATCGCTCACGCCCTCGAGCTTTTCGCGCAGACGCTTAACGTGAACGTCAACCGTGCGGCTGTCACCGTAATAATTGAAGCCCCATACCTCGTCAAGAAGCTGATCGCGTGAGAAAACGCGGTTGGGATTGCTGGCAAGATGATAGATAAGCTCCATCTCTTTCGGAGGCGTATCCACCTGAACGCCGTTGACTTTAAGCTCGTAGTTGTTCAGGTTGATCGAGAGCTTGTCAAAAACAACGACCTTCTTCTCATTCGGATCCTGCTTGCCGCTTCTGCGAAGCACCGCCTTGATGCGTGCGAGAACCTCTTTGGGTTCAAAAGGCTTTACAATATAGTCATCCGCGCCAAGCTCCAGACCAAGCACCTTGTCAAATGTCTCGCCCTTAGCAGTGAGCATGATGATAGGGCACTGGGATTTCTTGCGTATCTCACGGCAAACCTGGAAGCCGTCCAGCTCAGGAAGCATTATGTCAAGCAGAATTATGTCCGGACTTTCCTGCTCAAAGCATTCCACCGCCTTGCGCCCGTCATGAGCCATTGCGACAGTGTAGCCCTCCTTTTCAGTATACAGTCTGATAAGCTCGCAGATATTCTGATCGTCGTCAACTATAAGTATTTTTCCCGTTTCCATGTTATATTTCTTCCCTTCATTTTTTATTTTTTGTCAAAAACAGGTCATATAAAATACAGATAATACATTCCCTATCCAATTATTATACACCAATATTTTGTGAATTGATTGAATTTTTATTAATATCCATTCCGAAAAAAATAAATTTTACCGTAAAATTCCTGTATCATTCGTAACTTTCGCCATAAAAGCTGCGCTGCCAAAGATTGTCTTTTATCTGACGAAAATCCGTAAGCTCATAATTCTCTTTGAGAAAGGCGCCGAGATAATCAGCGGTCTTGTTCGCCCCGTACATGTTAAGGTGTCCGGAGTCCGAGAAATCCGCCTCTCCGTCAAATCCAACCTCATCGTAACGCTCGAACAAATCAAGATACGCGCAGCCGTTTTCCTCGGCATATTTTGTCATTGCGTCGTGATAATTGTATTCGCCGGAATATGGATTTGTAAAAAGGACAATTTTGACGCCGTTTTTATTGCAAAGCGATACGATTTTATCCAGCTGATACTTTGCGTCGTCGCTCAGGGCATATTGCTGAAAGGTTTTATAATCAGGTATTTCCAATCTTGTTACTCCGTCAGTATAAATGAAACCCATGCGGCTCCTGAAGCTGTCGCTGATTTCGAGTTCTCCAAAATCCTCTTTTGTGAGCGACGACCAATTGTCATGCAGAATCAGTACGGGAAAATAATAGCCCACATAGCTTTTGAAATTCGTTCCGAAAGCATTCCTGAGGTATTCGCGCCTTGACCTGTCGTTTCTTATATATTTCGACGTAAAAATTTCAGAGCCGGGATCCGCGTTTTCCTTCACCTCTCCCGCGTTAAAAGCCTCGATAAGGATTACTCTCGGCTTCTGATAGTCAAACGAATCCTCTATGAACATTCTCGTGGTGTCTATTTTCTGCCAGTTCCACGCCGAATTAAAGGAGCCTATGCCGTATTTTTCGTAAAGCTCCCTCGGATTAATACCTCTGTAGGCATGGCTGGAGCCGTATATGATAACCTCAACGCTGTTCTTTGGCAGGGAATAAAACAATTCATTCTGGCATTTGCAGTCAATGGTATCCTTAGGAACGAATACAGAGCTTATCTTGTGCAGAAAAAAAGCCGTCAGCGCGAGTGTAATCATACAGCTTATGATTCTTTTTACCGTTCTTGTCCTGTTCATTATTATAGTCCTCTAAAACTGAAAGTATATAAATGCCGCGCTGTCAAGCCTTTCTCCGTATTTGCCGAAAAGTACGACCGCGCACACGCTTACCGCTATGAAAATCCATCTGAACCAATAATCCTGCCTGAGAATAACGTTTCTGAGCTGTATTCCCCTGCGCTTAAAGATATCGGCTATGAGAAGCAGCAATATGCAGGCAGTCAATAGCCTGAAATTTTTTTCGTCAAGTCCGCAGCTATAGAATGACCCGTCGATAATCACCCACGGATTTTTTACCGCAATCATGGAATGTATTATGTTAAAAGCGTCCTGAATGCTCCGCGCCCTGAAAAATATCCACGAAAAATCCACAAGAGCAAACGTAACGGCAGCCTGCATTATCCTGTGTCCTGTCGAATTCCTGTGAAGCTTCAGTGCCGACACCGCTTTGTCCCTTACAGGCTTAGTTGCCTCGCCGACAATCTGATAAATACCGTTAAGTCCGCCCCAAGCAACGTAGGTAAACTGCGCCCCGTGCCAAAGTCCGCTCACAAGAAATACAGTCAGCTTGTTGAGATATTTGCGCCACGTTCCCTTTCTGCTGCCTCCCATTGGAATATAAAGATAGTCCTTAAACCACGACGTAAGCGAAATGTGCCAGTTCCTCCAGAATTCCCCCACCGACGTCGAAAGATACGGGGCATTGAAATTCTCCATCAGGCGTATTCCAAGAAACATCGCCGCACCCATCGCTATTGTGGAATATCCTGAGAAATCACAGTATATCTGCACGGCGAAAAGCAATGTGGCTGCTATCAGATAACAGCCTCCATAGGTCGTGTAATCGCCGTATACCGTATCGACAAACACGGCTATTCTGTCGGCAAGCACAAGCTTGAGGAAAAAGCCCCAGAGCATGAGCAGAAAGCCCTCCCGCGCCATATCGTAGTCGAATTTTTTAGGCTCCGCAAGCTGTCTGAGCAGATTCTTTGATCTTTCTATGGGTCCAGCCACAAGCTGAGGGAAAAATGACACAAAAAGCGCGTATCTGAAAAAATTCCTCTCGGCGTAAATTTCATCGCGGTATACGTCCATGGTATAGCTCAACGCCTGAAAGGTGTAGAATGATATTCCCACCGGCAGTATCACGTCAATTACAGGAGACGAAAGATTAATATGTATCAGCGCAAATGCCTGTGTGAGATTATACAATATGAAATTCGCGTACTTGAAATAACACAGAATTCCCAAATTTGAAGCAAAGCTCAACGCCACAACGGTCTTTTTGCACCTGTTTATTGTTATTTCATCGGCGTCCATTTTCTTTGCCTTTTCCAGAAGCAATCCGCTCGCGTATGTTATGGCTGTTGACGTGAGTATAAGAATCGCGTATTTCGCGTTCCAGCACATATAAAAATAATAGCTCGCCGCAAGCAGCCACAGCTGTTTGATTTTCTTTGGAATGACATAATAGACAAGCAGAACCACAGGAAAAAATATGAGAAATCCTACTGAATTAAATAACATTACGCAAAAAACCTTTCATGTGAATTCAGGCTGACAGGTTATTTTTCACCGAAACCGCGAACCCTGACAGGCTTTGAAAAGCAGGTAAAGCAAAGCGCCCCGTGCGGACAGCTGCTCACGCATTTGCCGCACCTTATGCACTCGGCATGATCCGGCGTAAGTACGGGATTCACAGCCATGTCGCAAACATTGGCGCACGCGCCGCAGTTGACGCATTTTTCCCTGTCAATATCAATACGCACCGCCGACGCCCTGTTAAATACCGCGTAGAACGCGCCGAGCGGACAGATATATTTGCAGAAAGGACGGCAAATCATTATCGAAGCGACCACAACGGCGACAAGCACAAGCGTTTTCCATGTGAATATCCAGCCCCAAAGCTCCCGCAGACGGCTGTCCGCGGCAGAAAGCATCATGCCGGAAAGCGTCCCTGACGGACATACATACTTGCAGAAAAAAGGCGTGAATTTAAATGAAAACGGCAGCACGATAACCATGAACAGCAGCATGGCATATTTAATATATCTCAGATAACCGTCGCTGCGGAATGTGCGAAGCTTCTTTGGGAAAGGAATCCTGAAAAGCAAATCCTGCAAAAATCCAAAAGGACACAGGAACCCGCATACAAGTCTCCCGAAAGCCGCGCCGAAAAACATCATAAATCCAAGCACATAGAAAGGAAACCTGAACTTCCACGCGGACACGGCGTTCTGCAGCGACCCCAGAGGACATGCGCCCAGCGCCCCGGGACATGAATAGCAATTCAGCCCCGGCACGCAAATATTTTTTATTCTGCCGTCGTATATTGTTCCCGTGAAAAATCCGGTGATATGCGCGTTCTGCAGCAGAGCCGCCGCAGCCTGAATGAACGTCCTCTTTTTGTTATCCAATTCCAATGCACTCCAGACAAATCCGTACAGCCTTAAAAAGCACCGGAAGATTCTGCCTCATCAATACTCCGACGGCAACAAACAACGCGGAAATAATCATCAGCGCCACCGTCAGCATATTTTTCCGCTTTCCCGTCATTTCAGATAGGAAAGAATCACGCTTTCCCATTCATCATACGACTTTGAACCGACGTAAGGCTCTTCGGAAAGCACATTCCCGCTGCCGTCTGTAAAGAACGTGGTTGGCACATACCCCGTCTGGAAACTGTCAAACGCAGCGCATGACCTGATCATGGGATATTCAATGCCATCATCTTCAACGACGTCCCTCAGACCGTCCTCGTCGCTGAAAACCCCTACTATCATAAGACCCTTTGATCATAAGACCCTTTGATTTATATTTTTCATAGAGCTTCTGCAGGTCAGGCAGTTCACCCCGGCAGGGACCGCACCACGGCTCCCACATATTGAACATTATCACCTTTGCCGATCCGTAGCTGCCCAGCGACACTTCATTGCCGTCGATATCAGTAGTAGTGAAGCTGAGTTTTTCGGCATTCTGAAATTTCGCCGCCTGCGAAGAGTTGTCATCAACTCCAGTGAGATCCCTTTTCTGTGAATGGCACGCGAAAAGCGAAAGCATTGAAAACGCCAGGAAAACCGCAGCTGTTTTTTTGATGAAATTCATAAATAAGTCCCTCCTATAAATTCTCATTATAATTTAACCATATTCCGAAGCAATTATCAAGTAATTTTTGAGATAAAACTAAAAGAGAATACTATATTCCGGCGAATAAAGCAATTGAATCCAGCCAATAATCATTCAGGATTAAAACCGGAGGGAAGTCAGTGCAATTGCAAAAGACGAATTATGGCGTAAAACACGAATCACCGGCTGTTATCGGAAAACCACCCAAAATCTACCCGTGGCTCAGCGAGGACAGGCACTGTGACATATGCGTTGCCGGCGGCGGTCTTACAGGCGCTCTGTGCGCCCTTGCCGCGGCAGAAATGGGACTTGGCGTGGTACTGATAACGTCTGGCGGGGTCGGATTTGGCGACGCCGGACATATTATGAACTGTGCGAAATTCGATTCGGGACGCTCCCTGACTGAGCTTGACAGGATAATGAGCATTGACGACGCGCTCAGACTGTATTCAGCCGGATTTCAGGCGCTCGACGACCTGCAGAACCTCTGCCGCAGACTTGACGGTGAATACAAAAATACCGGAATCAAATGCGGATTCAGGCGCAGAGATTCGCTGACATTCACAGACGATCCCTCGGAGCTTGAATTGATGGAAAGCGAATATCTCACCCTCAGTAAAAAAATAGCCGGCTGCACTTTTATAAACCGCAGGACAGCCGAAAATTCATTTGAATTTCCGATATCCGGCGGCATACTGACAAAGGAAGGCGGCGCTTGCTTTAATGTGCATTCGCTCACACATCTTTGTCTGACGGCAGCACAAACGCTTGGTGCGGAAATATTCGAGCAAACCAAAGCGCTTGACATTCAGGCCCCCGAAAACAATGACGGCTGCGTAATCGTAAAAACCTCAACCCTGCGAACCGTTTACGCCGACAGACTTATACTCGCCACAGGCGGCGAAGGAATACGGAGCATGACAAGGCACGCAAAAAGAAATATTATATTCGTATCAGGGGGAACTCTTTCCGAAAAGGAATCCGGCTGGTCGGGCAAATGTATTCTGCAAACCTATGGCAGACAGCGTATAAGCTGCTGTATTTCAGACGGAGGGGAGATATCCGCAAGCCTTAGCGGTAAAAACGGAGCGTTTCACGGTTCCGCGCAGAAATCCATTGAGACGGAAAAATTCAGACTGTTAAAAAAGTTTATGACAAACGTGCTGCCGGACGAAAATCAACCTGAAATCAGGTATGAATACGCTTATAATTATTTCACTACCCGGGACGCCATGCCTGTAATCGGAATAAACGAAGCTTATAAAAACTGTATATTTGCTCTTTGCGGCGTTCCCTGTTCTCCGATATATTCACAAATAGCCGCAAAATCAGTCCGAAATATTCTCAGCGGAGATTTATCAGGAAGCGAACAGCTTTTTGATCCAATGAGAATATAGTCAAAAAACCGTCCGCAAAAGTAAGTCTTTTACGAACGGCTTTAAAACATATGCAATTTTGAATTTTAAAATTTTTTATTATTCAGGTTTACGCTTTTGGGGATTCTTTGCGTAATAATCGTCCAGCGCGTTCTTAATCGCTTCCTCTGCGAGAACAGAGCAGTGCATTTTATAATCCGGCAGACCGTCGAGCGCCTCGGCAACAGCCTTATTGGTAAGCTCCATTGCCTCCGCGACAGGCTTTCCCTTGATAAGCTCGGTAGCCATCGAGCTTGAAGCTATTGCGCTTCCGCAGCCAAATGTCTCAAATTTTACGTCGGTGATAATATCGTCGTCTATTTTGAGATATATCTTCATGATGTCGCCGCACTTTGCGTTTCCGACCTCGCCAACGCCATCCGCGTCCTCGATAACACCCACATTGCGGGGATTTCTGAAATGATCCATTACCTTTTCACTGTATAACGGCATAAAACAACCTCCAATTACAATATAAATTTACCCTTTCCGTTGCAGAGATCGCGCCATACCGGCGAGAAGCCCCGCAGGTATTCCACAACCTCCTTGACGGATTTGATAATATAATCGACGTCCTCTTCCGTAGCGTCGTCGCCTAAAGTCAGTCTGAGCGAACCGTGCGCCACATCGTGAACCCTGCCTATAGCAAGCAGCACATGACTCGGATCCAGCGAACCCGACGTGCATGCTGAACCCGACGACGCGCATATTCCCTTGTCGTCCAGCAGAAGCAGAAGCGATTCGCCCTCTATTCCCTCAAAACAGAAGCTGACATTTGACGGCAGCCGCTTCACAGCGTCGCCGTTGAGAGCGGAATGGGGAATTTCAGAGAGTCCGGCGATCAGTCTGTCGCGCAGAGCGGACGCCTTATTTGAATATTCTCCGACATGCCCGACAGCTTCATTAAGCGCCGCAGCCATTGCAACGATGGCGGGAACATTCTCTGTACCGGCACGTCTTCCGCGTTCCTGAGCGCCGCCCTCGATGAGATTCGTCAGTCTGATTCCCTTTCGTGCGTAAAGAAAGCCAATGCCCTTAGGTCCGTGGAATTTGTGCGCGGAAGCCGACAACATATCAATATATTCACTCACAACATTCAACGGAATATGCCCCACAGCCTGAACAGCGTCGGTATGGAAAAGAATTTTTTTATTCCTGCAAATTTCACCGATTTGCTTTATCGGCTGAATAGTGCCGATCTCGTTGTTTGCGTACATTATTGTGACAAGGCACGTGTCCTCGCGGACAGCAGCTTCCAATTCCTCGACACGTACAATACCGTCGGAATGAGCCGGAAGATATGTTACGCTGAAGCCCTCTTTTTCCAGCTTCTTCAAAGTATGAAGTACCGCGTGATGCTCGATTTCGTCAGAAATAATATGCATTTTGCCGGATTTCCTGCCGAGCGCGGCTGCGGAAAGAATTGCCTGATTGTCAGCCTCGGAACCTCCGGAAGTAAATGTTATCTCCCTCGGCTGTGCGCCTATGCATTTTGCGACAGACTCGCGTGCCGCTTCAACGGCTTCTCTCGCCTTCTGTCCGAATGAATACAGACTGGACGGATTGCCATAGTATTCGGTAATATACGGCATCATGGCGTTGATTGCCGCTCCGCTCATTTTGGTTGTCGCAGCGTTGTCGGCATAAATTTTATATAAATCCAATATTTTTTCCTCCTTTTACGTGTATGAAGATATTATAAACCTACTTACCTACTGTGTCAATAGGCTTTATGAGAAAAATAAACGCCGATCCAAAAAAATTGACCGACAATTCCTGATACAAAAATAAAAAAGCTGACTGCATGGCAGTCAGCCGATTTTTGATTGGTACACTCAAAACTGAACAAAGGGGATGAAGAAAGGGAAGGGTAAAATGAACGAGCCATCCAAAGAGACTTGGACAAGCCCTCGACCTATTAGTACTGCCAAGCTGAACATCTCACGATGCTTACACATGCAGCCTATCAACCTTGTAGTCTACAAGGGGTCTTACTGAATTGATTCATGGGATATCTAATCTTGGAGTCGGTTTCACGCTTAGATGCTTTCAGCGTTTATCCGATCCGCACAAAGCTGCCCGGCTGTGCCACTGGCATGACAACCGGTGCACC
>JAEEGL013148480.1_pt1 | contig 12207 bp, 10 predicted proteins | sample 9134231 | NCBI WGS metagenome assembly JAEEGL01 (sample SAMN16246548, study PRJNA631951) | gut metagenome | biome: gut microbiome; feature: rumen; material: fiber-attached | host: Bos | place: Iran: Karaj | collected 2018-10
TAATTTATGTCTAGTTTATTTACAAAGATAGCTATAAGTAATATACTTATAATAGGGTGAGGATATGAAAAAGAGGGATAGTTTGGTTTTAAATGTTTCATCATCTAATGATCTTAATAAAATAAAAAAAGGTACAAAATACATCAATATTGATATTACTAATTTAGATTATGATGTCTTAAAATATTTCTTAAAATATGGTGAAGAATATATGTATTCGGATATTTGTGAAGGAATACCAGGATATAATTATGTTACGCATAGTGAATTTGTTAAGGGAGAAGAAATAATTGATAAGATATATATGAATATGCCTAGTGGTTTAACAGAATTAGAATTATGTAAGTATTTATATATTTCACTTGGTAAATATGTCTCTGTGGATATCAATATGGATACTTCTAAGAATGAAGTATGTAATATATCAATGTTAAATAATATCGATAATATATGGGGAAGTTTATTTCTTGGCAAAGTAAATGATAATATTATTACCAAAATATATTATTATTTATGTAAGAGAGTTGGTATCGATATTAAGATATTGAATAAGGAAAATGTAATAAATATTGATAATAAGATATTTAATGTGGTTCTTTATAATGATCTTCCATTTATTCAAACAAAGATGAAAACAAGATATTTTGGCCCTTATAATGATGATGTTTCAATCGATAAAAAAATTAAATATATCAAAGATAAATATACAGACTATTACCTAGATAAAGCATTAAAAAATATTGATTATACAAGTGATGATGCCGTATGGTATATACTTGATAAAACCAAGAAAATAATAGGGGTAGACAACGTTAGACCAAACGAGCTTAAAGTTATATATGACTATATTTTTAAAACATATTCTCCAAATACAAGTATTAAAATTAATGATTTATTTTTAAATAAGAGTGATAAATTACATTTTATTATGATTAGTTATAATAGTAATCATTATAGTTATAATTATAGAAAAAAAGCATTTATTAAAGTAAGTAATGATGACATATTAGATAATATAAATGCTAATAAGATAGGATTATATTTACATGAAGTAATACCTAATATCGATAATTACTAATTATTTGTTAATAATAAATATATCGAGGTGTTATATGAAAAAGAAGAAAAAACAGAATAGACAGAGAATTTTAATTATTGCTATTGGTGTTATTATTCTTGTATCAATATTATCAGTTACATTAAATGAAGATAAGAAAGCAAGTTCATTTTCTTCTTTGGTAAAAGATTCAGTATTAAATATATCTAAAGTAGTTTTATATCCATTTAGATTTGTAATTAATAAAGTTGAAGATTATAATAATCTTGCAGATATTAGAGAAAAGTATCAAGAATTACTTTCTAGTACCGATAGAATATCTTCTTTAGAAGCTGAAAATATAGAACTTAGGAAGCAGATAGATGCCTTGAAGGATGAATTAAATATTACATATACCATAAATGATTATGAGTTTTTAAATGCTACGGTTATAAGTAGAAATATTGCTTATTGGTATAATACTATTACTATTGATAAGGGTAGTTTTAATGGCATAAAAAAAGATATGGTAGTAGTTAATAGTCAAGGTTTAATTGGTAAAATAGTATCAGTATCTACATTTACTAGTGATGTAAGACTACTTACAACTGGCGATACAGCTAATAAAATAAGTGTGAGAATTACAGATGGAATAACATCTGTAAATGGTCTTATCAGTGGATATGATTATGGTACAAATACATTGACAGCTGAAGGAATCAGTAATACAGAAAGAGTAAATGCAGGTGATTATGTCTATACATCTGGACTTGGAGGAATATATCCATCAGGTATTTTGATTGGATTTGTAAGAGAAATAAATACTGACGAATACGATTTAGCTAAGATAATAAATGTTGAACCGGTATGCGATTTTAATGATATTAATTATGTTGCAGTTTTAAAAAGAAAAGAGAATAATGATGATTAGTGTTATTATATATACGATATTATCATTTCTTTTAGATAATTTAATATCTTGTTATAGGATGTTTAGTATTACTAATCCTAGTATTTTTAGTACAATATATACAGTAATATCTTTAGTTATAATATCTAGTTATTTTGATAATAATAAGAAATTAATATATATAACTATAATACTAGGTATATTATTTGATATTATATATACAAATACTTTTATACTTAATATAGTATTATTCTTACTTATAGTATATATAATAAAAGAAATAGATAACTATATACCTAATAATATATTTACTATTAATATTAAAGCTATAATAGCTGTATTTATATATCATATAGTTACATATATAATATTATTATTATCACATTATGGTAGTTATCCGATAAAATTATTAGGTATGATACTTATAAGAAGTATTATTATGACTATTATATATACGAGTATTAGTTATATATTATTTAAAAAGATATATTTTAAAGTTTATGATAAGAAGATAAAATAATTGACTATTTTATCTTTTTTCTTTATAATTTTGGTTGGTGAAGTATATGGAAAGAATAATTCTTATTAAGTATGGAGAATTAACTACTAAAGGTGATAATCGTAATTATTTTATTAATAAAATATATGATAATATGAAATTAAAATTATCACATTATGATGTTAGGATCGTTAAAAACAGAGTTAGAATGTTTGTTTATGTCGATGATATGTATATAGATGAAGTAGTTGATATTATTAAAAATATTTTTGGTATTCATAGTATTGTGATAGCTTATAAAGTTAATAGTAATGTTAGTGATATAGAGACAGGAGTTCTTGATGCAGTTAAGAATGTTAGTTTTAAGACATTTAAGGTAGAAACAGATAGGGCAGATAAGTCTTTTCCAATTTCTAGTATGGATTTTTCTAGACAGATGGGAGCTCTTATTTTAAAGAATGTTCCAAACATTTCTGTCGATGTTCATAATCCAGAGTATTTACTTAAAATAGAAATTAGAGATGATGGCACATATATTTACGCAAAAGAGATAAAAGGTCTTGGAGGATATCCTGTTGGGGTTGCCGGTAAAGGACTTTTAATGTTATCTGGGGGAATAGATTCTCCAGTAGCTGGATATATGGCTATGAAAAGGGGAATAAAATTAGATTGTATCTATTTTGAGTCTCCACCACATACTAGTGAAGCTGCCAAGAATAAGGTTAAAAAATTAGTAAAAAAACTAAGTGTATTCCAGCCTAATATCGATTTGCATGTTATTAATTTTACGGAAATACAAGAGGCAATATACAAAAATATTAATCCAGAATATATGATAACAATTATGAGAAGAATGATGTATCGTATTGCTAAGAGAGTTATGGATAAGTGTGGATTATTAGTTCTTATCAATGGTGAATCGGTAGGACAAGTAGCTAGTCAGACATTAACTAGTATGAGAGTAATTAATGAAGTTACTAATGTACCAGTTATTAGACCGGTAGCTTGTTTAGATAAGTTAGAAATAATTGATATTGCAAGAAAAATTGATACATATGAAACATCAATACTTCCTTATGAAGATTGCTGTACGATATTTTTACCAAAACATCCAGTAATAAATCCAAAATTAGAACTTGCTAAAAGTTATGAGGATAATATTCCATATGAAGAAATGATTGAAAGAGCAGTTACTAATATGGAAACTATTAATATCTCTTATTTAGAAGAAGATTTTGATATTTAATACCTAAAATTACCACATAAAATCTAGTATTAAAACATAATTATTTCACAATCTATTATTATGGAGGTGAAATAATGAGAAGTTCAAAAAGTACTAGTAAATCAATTGCACACGGAACTAAACAATCTATTCAGAGAATGAAATATGAAATAGCTAATGAATTCGGAGTTAATTTAGGACCAGATTCTACTTCGAGAGCAAATGGATCAGTAGGTGGAGAAATTACAAAAAGATTAGTTAAATTAGGTCAAAGTGGGTTGAGTAGTTCACATTCAAAAAAATAAATTAAGAATAGATTTATCTATTCTTTTTCTTTACTTATCATATATGTTATAGTATAATACTTGCAGGTGATGGGGATGAAGAGTGAAAATAAAATTGAAGAATTAAAAGCAATGGTTTCTGAGTTAGATCAAATCTTTTTAGAGTGTAAAAAAGAGATTGATCAATATGGTAGTAAAGATGCACATAGATTATTATCAAATATCTACTACGACACAATCAATATGTTAGAACAAAATGAATATATTCATTCTGAAAAGAAAATGATAAGTAAACTAACTGATAAAAGAAATGAAATTGCTGTTAAGAGAAATTTAAAAGGAGCAGATTTAGATAACAACGTATTACCAGGTGTCTTAGCTGCTGATGCTTATGCATTTGCTGGTATTGGACTATCTTCTTTGACATTTGAAGAATTTTTAAGTAAGACAATAGTAATGTTAACGGGTACATTAGGTATGTATGCAGTTGGTTCTCGTGCATATGTAAGTAAAGGAAATAAATATCGTATGCAAGAGAAAGATATGACTTTAAAAAGCAAAATAGAAATGCATAGAGAAATACTAATGTTACTAATAAAGTGTAGAGAATTTTATGAAAAGATAATTATATATGAATGTGAAAAATTCCTTTCTTTAGAGAAAAAATTTACTACTGGATGGACGGTAGATGACCTTTATAATCACATTTTTAAGGACATCGAATCAGGAGATTACAAAGAACGTGCTAATAGCAATTTAGTAATTCCTGTAAAGCAAAGAGTAAAAATAAAACCAGGTGACTTTAAGTGCTAGATGCAATTATTGATGTACTTAAGTTACTTCCTTTTTTATTTCTATCATTTGTGATTATGGAGTTGATTGAGCATAAGTTAAATAATGAGAAGAAACTTCAGAAAACAAAAAAGTATGGCCCAGTATTAGGCTCTGTCTTGGGAATTGTTCCACAATGTGGTTTTAGTACTTTGGCATCCAATCTATATGCTGCTAGAGTAATAACATTAGGGACATTATTTTCGGTATATTTATCAACTTCTGATGAAATGTTACCCCTTTTAATATCACATCATGAAAATATTAAAAATATTATTTATATTTTATTTGTTAAATTTGCAATAGGACTTATATTTGGAATACTTGTGGATATGATATATCACAAAAAAGATAAGAATGAGATAGGTCATTTATGCGAAGAAGAACACTGTCATTGTGAAAAAGAAGGAATAATTAAATCAAGTATTATTCATACACTTAAGATAGCATTATTTATTTTAATAATAAATGTTTTATTAAATACGATTATCGATCCAGAGAAAATAAAACATTTTGCTTATACGAATAAAGTATTAGCACCAATTGTAACTAGTCTCATCGGACTTATTCCAAATTGTGCGGCTAGTGTTATTGTTACAGAATTATATCTTGATAAAATAATTAGTTTTGGTAGTTGTCTGGCAGGACTTTTGGCATCTTCTGGGGTAGGAATTTTAGTCTTATTTAGACAGAATAAACATTTCATGGAGAATATAATCATTACAATTTTACTAGTTTTAATAGCTAGTATATGTGGAATACTATTTAATTTAATATGGTAGAAAAAGAGAATTTGTTGATGTAAATAAATTCTTCTTTTTTTATGTGTTAAATAAGTGTTTTAATATTGTATTTTATGAAAAAATAGGGTATAATTGAAACTAGAGAATAAGGGAGTGTTTTTATGTCTGCAGATATTTTATTAGATAGTCAAATGAATAATATTTTTGGAGTTAAACATTACAAGGTAAAAATTATTAAACAGAAAGAAAATCCATTTCGATATGCGGTTAGTGTCATGTCATATGCACTATTCATATTTTTGATGTTAGTAGGAGGTATGTTACTTCTTTATATTGCTGACATTAGAATAAGAGCAATGAAAGGTGATTATTCAGCACCAATGTTTAATGCCTACGTCGTTTTATCTGGTAGTATGCTTCCTTCAATTAAAGTAAAAGATATTGTCATTACAAAAAAGATCGAACAAGAAAGACTTCAAGTTGGGGATATTATTACTTTTATAACCCCAGATACAAGATTTGGCGGTATATCAGTAACCCATAGAATTAAGCAAATTGTTTATGATGAAAAGGATGGAATATATAAATATGTAACTAAGGGTGATGCCAATAATGTGGCTGATACAGTACCTGTACCTAATGCTAATATTCTAGGTAAGGTAATATTAAAGATTCCTAAGTTAGGTTACATTCAAGATATTTTAGCTAGCAAGGGTGGTTTAATCATATTTGTTCTTGTACCAAGTTTAGCAATCTTATCATATGACATTATGAAAGTTCTTAAACGTGTTGGACAAAAAACAAAGCTAATTAAAGAGTAGGATGATTTAAATGTTTAGAAAGAAAGTTGAAGTTGTTGAGTTAAATAAGAAAGAAGAAAAGATAGTATTAGAGGAGAAACAATCTGCTTTAATACTTTTCTGGCGTCGTCATAGATTACTTATTTTCTTAACAGCTTTAATTTTATCTTTAACAATAATCGCGATTGGAATAATTGCTTTTATCAAGAATGCGGGATTAAGTGAAGAACCAATCATAAAAGAAGTTGCTGTTGAAACATCTTTAAATGATTATATGGCCAATGTTATTAGTAACGGAGCGATGACCGAAGCAGATGCTATTGATTATTTAAAGAAAAAAGGATTAATTAGTGGAACTGGTGAAGTTCTATTAGTAAAAACGGTAGAAAAAGATACATATAAGATTTTATATTATAGCGATGGAATGGCAATTAAATACGAAAATTCGGGAGATATTACTAAAGTTATGGCACTAGAAGATGGATCTTATGGTATAAACGATGAAGGAATAATTAGTTCAAAAGCAAAAAGCAGTGATATTAAAGTAACTAAGGAAGAAGAATTTCCTTGGGGAAAAGTCAAGTATTACAATGATGGCGGGGCAACAGTTAGCAACGCTGATATTGATATATATGTAAGAAATAGTGCTGATATTGCTAAAGAATTTATATCTAGTGATAAGGTAACTTATGTTAAAGATAGTAAGACATTAGGAAATACGAAAATAACATATTATTACGACGGAACAATTGAAGTTGTCAAAGGCAATAAGAGTTATGTCTTAAGGAATGAAGCGGATATTAATATTAGTGGAAACGATGTAACATTTCCTAACAATAATGCTGGTGAAATAATTAAACATTCTGAAATGGCAGATGGAGTGGTAATCGATTACTATAGCGATGGCGGAGCAATAATTAGAAATGGCACTAACAATATTAGTGTTAGAAAGAGTAATAGTATTGTTATAAAAAATAACAAGATATATGAAATTGTTCCTAGTAAATATGTGAACGATAGTAAGAATACGGATAATGCAACATTCTATACAAATGGCGGGTCAGTTATTAATTATGGCGGAAAAACTTATTATGTTCCGGAAAATAGTGATATTTTATACGATGAAGATGGTAATGTAAAAGAGATAAGAGGAAAGAAAGAAGAACTTACTAACCGAAATAATGTTAGTGGAGAAGTACTTATTTTTGAAGAAACAGCCGTTATTAAAACCGATAAATATACAGCAATTGTTCCGGCAGATAGTGTAGTATTTGATAAAAATGGTAAGATTATAGATATCGATTCTTACGATGAAGAAAATGGTGTTAAGACCTTCGATATTACGAACAATACAAATGATAGATTAAATTATCGTATTGTTATCGAGAGATCTAAAAGAACGACGGTTGATACGAAATATCTTAGATATCAACTTATAAATAAAGCAGGTTATGTAGAACCTTCTGTTTTGGATAAAAAAATATGGCCAAATGATAATTTATATAAAGCATTTGGACTTAATTCAACAAATTATATTTTAGTGGATGGTTTACTTGAACCATATGATACCGATAAGATAACACTTATGTTATGGGCTGATTATGATACGATACCAAATCCACAAATGAATAAATACTTTTATGGAACAATAAGAGTATATGGATGGACTGAAGAAACCAAATCATAAATATTAATTATTAGAAAAGAGGTGAAATAATGAATGTAATAAAAGCTAAAAGAAACTATATTATTGCTTTGGCTCTTTTATTCGTGTTCGTATCACTTAGTGAAACTACGTATTCTTTATTTCTAACCTCTAATTCAACTGATGAGTTTACATATAATACAGGTACTTTGGATTTACAATTTGTCGAAGATGAAATGATTACTCTTCAGAATGTATTTCCAATGTTGGATAGTGATGGAATTAATTTAGAACCATATAAATTAGTAATTAAGAATACTGGTTCTTTAGCATATTTATTTGATTTGACAATGGCTTCTTCAACTGAAGAAGATGCAATTGATACGCGATACATTAAAGTTAAAGTAAATGAATATGCACCACATACTTTATATGAAACAGCAAATGTACTTGCCAATGATGTAACAATATATCCTGGCGAAGAACTAACATTTAAAATTAATGTGTGGTTAGATTTAAATACACCTAACAAAGAACTTGGTAAAACATTTTCAGCTCAAGTTATAACAAAAGGCTCTAGTTTTTATAAGACATTAGATACAAGTGGAGCTAATAGTCCTATGTTAACTAGTGACATGTTACCAATTTATTACAATGAAGATACATCTTCTTGGCATGTCGCTAATAAGAGCAATATCTTGAGTACAGAAACTTGGTATGATTATGATAGTAGAATGTGGGCTAATAGTATTACACTTAAGAATGATGATAATAAATATATTTATGATATTACTAGAAATAATGATATTTTAGCAACGGATATGAAATTTAATAATGGCAATTTAGTTATCGACGAAAAATATTTTGATACGAATATAGCTAATTATAGTGATAGATATATAACTAATATCTTTAGAATGAAAGTAAATGCAGTATATAGTAATATTTATATTTTATCAAATGATAATATGACATACTACTACGACAATAGTAAAGAATGTTTTGTCTTTAAGATTGGAAATAGTTATGTTACTTCTTCAAAATATACTTTAAAAGAAAATGAATGGTATATTCTTGGGTATAGTTACGATGGACAGACTGTAAGTTTTTATATAAATGGTGAAAAATTATCGAGTGCTAGTATTTCTGGTACTATCGATTCAACTTCAACATTTAAGATAGGAACAGATAGTACAAAAAGAGAAATAACAGAGATTACAGTTGGCAATATTTTGGTATATGATAGAATTTTATCTGATGAGGAAATAACAAGGAATTTCAGTATGAATATGTCAGTAATACTAGATGGACTTAAATCAGGATATGAAGAATTTATACCAATGACTTTAAAAGAATACTATTTATCTCGTGAAAGTGGTTTTGAAATAGATAATGATGATGTTTTAGATTATTATGTATGGATACCTAGATTTAAATACATGGTATGGAATGTTACTGGCGAAGCAGGAATAGATAGTTATGATGCTTATCACAAAGGAATAGGTATTATATTTGAAACTGATGCAGAAACAACAGGAGTTATTTATTGTGAAAATGACGTATGCTATAACAATGATTTAAAGGTTACAAAAGTAAATCAAATTGATAATGGCAAATATTATACTCATCCAGCATTTACTGATGGTGATAACGAATTAAAGGGATTCTGGGTAAGTAAATATGAATTATCATTAAATGATAATACAATTGGTAGCAAATTGGATGCTAATGCATGGAATAATAATAGTGTGTCTAATTATATTAATAGCCTTACAAATATTGGCAACCATATGATAAAGAATACTGAATGGGGTGCTATTCTATATTTATCTCATTCAAAATATGGCTTGTGTGCTAAAAATAAATGCAGCGATATGGGTATTAATACAACTGATAAGAGCGGGGCAAACGATAAAGATACAACGACAGGTAATAAGTACGGCATATATGATATGGCCGGTAGTTATAGTAATATTACAGCTAGTAAATACAATGATGAAGATTTATTCGATAACGAATATGAAATATATACAGATACCTTTATTTTGGGAGATGCAACAAATGAAATATTACTAAAAGAAGGTATTTGGGATAATGCAAGTTATAGTAATATAGATAGTACTAACAAATGGATTATTCGTGGAGGATATAAAAATGGTGGTATGTTTGGAATGAGGGCTAGTGATGGACTAGCTAATCCAGATATATCTACCAGAATGGTAAAAAGATAAAAAAAGAAAAGGGTGATGTGGCATGGCAGATATTAGTTCATATTTTGTTAAGGACAGTAAAAAACTAATACCTAGTAACAAATATATTGTCAGAGGACAATATTATCGTTTTAGTGTTTTAACGCCTAGACTTATTAGAATTGAATATAATAAAAGTGGTAATTTTGAAGATAGAGCTACATCACTTGTAGTAAATAGAACGTTTAATGACTTTACTTATGGACGTATGGGTGAAGATCCAGGGTTAACTATTTCAACAGAATATTTTACACTTACATATATTAAAGAAGCTCCAATATCTGGAAATAATATTAAAGTAACAGTTAATGGAACAGATCGTGTATGGTATCCAGGGCATAAAGAGATTAGAAATGTAGGTAGTATTAAGTATTCATTAGATGATTTAAATTCTAAATTAGAGTTAGATAAAGGATTATATTCGTTGGATGGATTTGTCTTGATTGATGACTCTAAAAATATGGTAATAGATAATGGAAAATTTGTTCCTAGAGAAGATACAGTAGATTTTTATTTATTCATATATCGTAGTGATTTAGGATTATGTTTACAAGATTATTTCGGTTTAACAGGATATCCACCAATGATACCTAGATATGCTCTTGGCTCATGGTGGTATAAGAACGATGTTTATAGTATGTATGGTATCGATGATGTAATTAAGAAATTTAATGATAATAAGATACCAATATCAGTATTTTTACTTGGTAATTATTGGCATAACAATGTAGAAAACTATAGTTATGATAAATCGTTATTTGATGTGGCATATCTAAATAAGTATTATCATGATAAAACACAAGAGTTTGGCCTTACAGTAGATCCATCATTACCAATATATAATGTTGATCCATTATATAATGAAGCAATTAAATATCTAGGATCAGCTGGTAACTATACTAGTTTTATGCCTTTTAGTAGTGATACAGTAATGACTTATGTAAGTCTAATAGCTAATAATTTATTAAATACAGGTATTAAGATATTTAATATTGATTATAATAATCCCAAAGATAGAAATGGTTTATTCTTACTAAATCATTATCATTACGTTATAGCTAATGCTAGAGAAAGAGGCGTTATTTTATCACGTAATCCTGGCATTGCACCACATAGATATCCAGTTATATATAGTGGTAAAACAATGGTCAGTTGGGATACCTTAAAAGCAATTGCACAGTATAACAACAGTGCTTCAAATATTGGAGTAAGTTGGCAGGCTCATGCAATAGGTGGATATTATGGTGGTATCGAGGAAGACGAATTATATATTAGATATATTGAATTTGGAGTATTTAGTCCAATATTTATTCTAGCTGGAGATACTTCAAAGTATTATAAGAGAGAACCATGGAAATGGAATCAATTACATTTATCAGTAATAAGAGATTATATGCAACTTAGAAATAAATTAGTTCCATACATTTACAATGAGGCATATTTATATCATAAGTATGGTGTTCCGCTTGTTCAACCTTTATATTATAAGTATCCAAAAATATATGATGAACCAAATTATGTATTACAATATTTCTTTGGAAGTAAATTTTTAATTAGTCCAATAATTAAAAAGAAAAATACTGAAATGAATAGAGTAGTACAACGTATTTTTATTCCACAAGGAGTATGGTATGATTATTCATCTGGTAAGAAGTTTGCAGGTAATAAGTATTATGTAAGTTTCTATAAAGATGAAGATTATCCAATATTTGTCAAAGAAGGATCAATTATTCCAATGTCTTTGGATAATGATACGAAAAATCCTAAAAACATGGAAGTACAAATATTCCCAGCAGAAAATGGACTATATGGTAGTTATGAATTATATGAAGATGATGGTATTGGTTTAGGAATAGGAAATGCTAATTATATCATAACTAAAATGAATTTGGATAAAGTAGATGACGGATATAAATTTACTATTTCTAGAAAAGAAGGAAATTTCAATCTAGAAAACAGGAATTATGTTCTTCGTTTTAGAAATA
>JAEEGL015029595.1_pt1 | contig 12207 bp, 10 predicted proteins | sample 9134231 | NCBI WGS metagenome assembly JAEEGL01 (sample SAMN16246548, study PRJNA631951) | gut metagenome | biome: gut microbiome; feature: rumen; material: fiber-attached | host: Bos | place: Iran: Karaj | collected 2018-10
CCTGGCACAGGATGCCCTGGTCAAGGCCTACCTCTCCCTGGCTGGCTATCGAGACAAGGGAAAATTCCGATCGTGGCTCTTCAAGATTGCCTACAACACCTTCCTCAGCCACAAGGCAAGTTGCCGCACGATGGAGAGCATTGACGAGACGCGCACGTTCATCAGCAGCACTGCTACCGATGCGTCCTTTGAACACCAGGACCTCTACCTCGCCCTGCGCACCCTGCCGCCCAAGGAGCGATCCTCCATCACCCTCTATTACCTCAACGGGTACAGCATCAAGGAAATTGCCGCCATCACCGACACAAAGGAAGGTGCGGTAAAGCAACAATTATCACGGGGACGAGACAAACTTAAAGCAAGATTACAGTTATGAACAAAGATAAAGCCCTTGAGGAACTTTTCCTCGCCCAAAAACCGCATTTCGACGACGAGGATGCCTTCATGACATCGCTTGCCAAGCGTTTGGATGCCGTGGAGTTTATCAAGCAACACCAGGAGGCGACCATCCGTCGTTACAAGATGGCTGTGGTCGTGGCATTTATTGCCGGCATCATAAGTGGAGGCATTGCAATGGCATACATCCTATCGACACCCATGGATGCTCCTGTATTTACCTTCAAGAGTCAATTTTTCCTCTTGCAATGGCTGGGCGAGAACTCCCGGTTGATTACTGTCACAGTCATTTCGATGCTGATGACTCTTGGCATCGCCGCATTGATCAGCAATATTCAAGAAATCTTGCGCATGCGTTCGATTTTCAATGTCAAAGCAAAGATCTAAGATTATTTCGATTTGTACTTGGTCTTGACGATCTGGTAGGAGTTGCGGGTGAGTTCCTGCAGTAGGTCATCGGGAGCGGTATTAGTTTCAATGCCAAGCCAGTGCTTGGGTGACATATTGTAGGGTTTGACAATGCAGTCATGGGCAGCACGCAGTTCGTCAATGCGTTCGGGCTGGCACTTGAGCGTGATGACGTTGAATTGATCGCAGTCAAAGAACGAGAACATGTGGCCATGCACATAGAACACCAGCACGCCGCTGGCATGATGAAACGCGGTAAAAGGGAGTTTCTCCTCCACATCGTCGCCCAACGAGAGGCAAAACTCCCTATAGTCTTCGATATTCATTTTCAGGCAATGCTATTACCCAAATCGTAGGCAGCCTGCAACTTGGCATTGCCCTCGATATCGCGAGCAGCGTTCACTCCACCGCAGAAGAGGGTTCCTGCCAGACGGCTCTTGGGATAGCAGTCTATCCATCCCGTCAGTCCCGCCACAGCACGTTGGGGCACATGCTCCTCGTCCTCGGCAGCAGTGGTCAACAGATAGACATCACGGAACTGGTAGTCCAATGGGTACATGGCATTCATGCGGTCGATGAGCGTCTTCATCTGTCCGCTCATTTCATAGTAATAGATAGGGGTTGCCCACACCACGACATCGGCCTTCAAGACCTGAGCCATGATGTCGTTCACGTCGTCGTTGATGACGCAACGGCCCAACTTTTGACAAGCCAAGCAGCCCTTGCAGAACTGCAGATTTTTACCCACAAGAGAAATCTTCTCGACATCGTGACCGGCAGCCTTGGCGCCTTCGACAAACTTATCAGCGAGCATATCGCTGTTTGAGCCTGGACGCAGGCTCGTAGAAATAACGATTACTTTTTTCATATTACTTATTTCGTGACATTTGATTATACTGTATCTCCTCTAAAGATTATTTATGCCCACTCGAAACTCTCTTTCCCTGCGGCTATTTCGAAGTGGTACTTTGCGATGCCCAAGTCCATGTGGGTGTAGCCAACCAGCGAGAAACCTTTCTTGGCACGCACCCGATGGTGGCCATCAATCATGCCCAAATACTCAAACGAGAACTTCTGTTGATTGATGGCAGTGGGTGCCAGCAGTGCGGCTTCCACGCCGCGGCGGAACCAGTCAGGCGTGCTGTCGCTGACGTTGCTCACCTGCTCGATGCGTTTAATCTTGTGCGACACGCCCTGAGTCTCGCCGTAGCCGATGGAGATATAGGCCTGAATGACCTCGCCGTCGTTCAAGACATAGGTATTCGGTATCTTGGTATAGCTCAAGCCCACCCAGCAGGTATTCATCCCGAGGGTCTGGGCCAGCAGCACCAGTTGCTCGCCGTAGTAGCCGATGCGCTCGTCCAGGTCATCAGCCTTCACGCCCACCATGACGAGGTAGTCGGTCACATTACGGAATTTGCCGTAGCGGGCAAAGGGGCCCAAGAAAGCCTTCGGCTCATTGCGTATCAGCTGAATGTGCAACCGCCCAACGCGGTTCACTTCATCTATCTTCTCTTGCAGCGCCTGTGCGTCAGCATCGGTCAACGGCTGCCCCGTATATGCCCTCACACTATGCCGAGCTTGTATCGCTTCTAGTAGTGTCATAATGATTATTTAATTTAGCTTGTCTAAAAGTCGCCTAAAACTGAGATTTTAGACAACTATAATCGTGTCTTGAGAATGAAGCTCATGTGTTCAAGACCTTAATCTTTCTTTCAATTCCTTACAGGCGGTCAGGAGGTCCCAGAGGGCGTCCTCGCTGAGGACACCACGTTTCAGGTCAGCAGGCAAGAGGCCGGCCTCATCATCAGCGAAGTCCTGTTTCCAGAGGTCGCTGCCATAGTACTCCTCTAATGCGGCAATATCCTCCTGAACAGCCTCCCATTTATCGAGGGCTGCTTCAAGACGCTTCAAGGCACCTGAAGCACGGTTGAGACGCCGCTCCATCTTGCGTATGCGCGCAATTTGCTCTTTGTTATCACCCATGATTATTCATTACTTGATATCCTTGACTACGGTCTTATCGTTGTACTAGACATCAGATTGTTCCTACAAATCAGAAAATCACTTGGCGCTCAGGGGCCGAGAAAGAGAAGAAGCGCGCTATGGCGCCCTCAATGTAGAGCACAGCCATGTTGTCGTCATCGGCCTTGTACATCGACTTGAGGCTCTCATTACGGTTGAGAAATTCCTCTTTCACGGCAAGCGTCTCGTCGGTGACCAATGTGCCGCTCAAGCGCATCCACTCGGTGCCCGAGGGCTTCAGGGCACAGATTTCGAATTTGCCGTTTGCCTCCATCTGCTTATAAACGTCCTTCACCTTGCCCGTCATGATGTATAGACGGTCATTGATAATCTCTGATACGCCAAAGGGGCGCACACGCGGCTGATCGCCGTCGGTCGTGGCAATGAAGAATGCACCACATTCCTTCAGGTAGGCCTGTACTTCTTGCATGTTCTGTTGTTTCATTTCTTTACTGATTGTGTCGTTAGTTACTGTTTCGCTACCCGCGGTCGTGGGTGCCTCTGTCTGTTTACCTGCACATGCAGCCAGCATCAGCAAGGCAACAAGAGCAAATAATATCTTTTCAAAACTTAAATTGATCATTTCTAACAACTAATATCTCACTCAAAACTCAGGGACAATTGTCCCACAAAGATACTAATAAATGCATTTACCCTATTACTCTCCTATCATTTTTTGACAAATTCCTAACAATATCAACAATAATAACTATATTTGCAAAGAAATCGAAACACTCACCTGGATTTCAACCATGTCTTTTTGGCGTAAACTCATAGGGAAAGAAAACGATAACACAAGAGACACCATGAGGGATATCCTTGAACGATCTTCTCATGATGCTTCACGATATGCCATTGTTGATGTCGAAGTTGGGTTTAATAGCCACAAGATACAAGATATCGGCTCCCTTCGATTTGATGATGCACTGTACCATGATGCCTCAGTGAATAAACTACGTGATTTTCTTTCTAATGTCGATTACCTCTGTGGCCATAACATCATCCATCATGATGCAAAATTCTTGTTCGGTAATCAGCCTTGCCAATGGATTCTGGTTGACACACTATATATGTCACCCTTGCTTTTCCCCGAACGTCCCTATCATCGGCTTGTCAAGGATGACAAACTCATGGATGAACAAATTAATAATCCAGTAAACGATTGCAAGAAAGCAAAAGACCTACTATTGGATGAAATAGCCCAATGGCATTCATTAATTGAGGAAAAACGTAGGATATTTGCTTCATTGCTGCATGGGAAGAAGGAATTTGATGGTTTCCTAGACATGGTCAGGGCAGAGGTATGTGACAGTGATTTGATCGAACTGATTAAGACTTCATACAGTGGCAAGATTTGTGAACATGCCGACCTTGAAATGTTGGTGCGTCAATATCCTTGCGAGTTAGCATACGCTTTATCTATCATTGATACAACAGACCGTCATTCAATTACCCCCCGATGGGTACTTCGCAATTACCCAGAAGTAGAATTTGCGATCAAACTATTACGTCATACCCGTTGTGAAGAAGGCTGCTTATATTGCAATACATTGTTAGATGCTCATCGCAATCTTGAATACTTCTTTGGATATAAACAGTTCCGTTTATTTGAAGGAGAGAATCTTCAAGAAAAAGCGGTTCAATCAGCTATTGATGGTGAGTCATTATTAGCAATTTTTCCCACGGGTGGAGGAAAGTCGCTGACCTTCCAGTTACCCGCACTGATTGAGGGCAGGACAGTACACGGATTAACCGTTGTTATCTCGCCACTCCAATCACTCATGAAGGACCAAGTGGACAATCTTGCTGAACGAGGAATACTCGATGCTGTAACCATTAATGGACTATTAGATCCTATCACGAGAGCATTATCAATACAACGAGTTCAAGATGGGGAAGCATCTCTATTATATATTTCCCCCGAAATGCTACGCTCCAAGACGATTGAAAGGATTCTGTTGGCACGTAATGTTGTGAGATTTGTAGTTGATGAAGCCCATTGTTTCTCCTCATGGGGACAAGATTTTAGGGTTGACTACCTCTATATCGGTAAGTTTATTAGTGAATATCAGAAAAAGAAAGGAAGCAAGCATGCAATACCGGTATCATGTTTCACTGCTACAGCAAAGCAAAAAGTAATACAAGACATCTGTGATTACTTTAAGCAGACGGTTAATCTAAATTTAAAGCTATTTGCATCGACCGCCTCAAGAACCAATTTGAGATATTCTGTAATTCATACTGATACCGATAATGACAAATACATGAGGCTCAGGCAACTCGTTGCAGAATCTCAATGCCCGACAATTGTTTATGTGTCAAGGACAAAACGCACTAAAGAGCTTGCCCTTAAACTGACACGGGACGGTTATAAAGCACTGCCATTCAATGGTAAGATGGATGCTGATGAAAAAATTGCCAATCAAGATGCGTTCATGAATGACAATGTTAGCATCATTGTAGCGACATCTGCTTTTGGAATGGGCGTTGATAAAAAAGACGTTGGTCTGGTTGTCCATTACGATATTTCTGATTCTCTAGAGAATTATGTTCAAGAGGCTGGAAGAGCTGGTCGCGACCCTCATCTTAACGCTCGTTGTTATGTTCTATACAGTGATAACGATCTAGACAAGCATTTTATACTGCTCAACCAGACAAAGCTTAGTATCAGTGAGATACAACAAGTGTGGAAGGCCATTAAAGGCCTCACCAAACACCGAATGAGGGTTTGTTGTTCAGCATTGGAAATAGCACGTCAAGCAGGATGGGACGATACTGTATCAGACATTGAAACACGAGTTCGAACAGCTATAGCTGCATTGGAGCAAGGTGGATACCTCGAACGAGGCAACAACGTACCACATGTCTATGCAACAGGTATCACCGTAAAAAATATGGATGAGGCGAGACGGAGGATTTCGGATTCACTTCTTTTCTCCGATGATGAGATAGAAAAAGCGGTAAGAATCATTAAGTCCCTTATTTCTCAAAAATACATTGCTAAAGCTCAAGATGCCGAAGCCGAGTCCCGTATTGACTATCTGGCGGATATTCTTGCCCTTACCAAGGCCGAGGTAGTTTCTGCTGTCGAAAGAATGCGACAAGAGGGAATATTGGCTGATAGTAAAGACATCTCAGCTTATTTACAAGATATAGGTGATTCCGAGCGCAAATCTCGAATGTTGCTTGACCACTTTGCCAAACTGGAACAGTTCATTCTTAACCACATTTCTGAAGAGCCCATCATCACGTCGTGTAAGCAGTTGAATGATACTGCCGTGACAGATGGCATCTTAAACTCTAGGGAAAAGGATATAAGGACATTGCTTTACTTCTTGACGGTAAAAGGCTACACACACAAGAAAGAAGATGCAGCACACAATCTGGAACTGTCTTGGCAAATGGACAGGGAAAAGACCATGAACCGTTTTGAGAAGCGGTTGATGATTAGTCGTTTTACCATTGAATGGCTCTACAAGTTATCTGTAGAGATGCCTAAAGAAGCTCAAGAAAATAACGCCGTTCAGTTCTCAGTAATTGAGCTTCTTGAGCAGATAAAAAACAATCAGCAATCATTGTTTTTCAATTCTGGGGATTTGAGCATTGAGGACGTTGAAGAAGCTCTCTTGTATCTATCTAAGATTGGTGCCCTTAAGCTGGAAGGTGGCTTCCTTGTCCTTTACAACGCCATGGATATCCGCAGGATTAAGGACAATAAGTCAAGATATCGTGTTGATGACTATCGCATGCTCAATGAGTTTTATAAACAAAAAATTCAACAAGTTCATATCGTTGGAGAGTATGCTAATTTGATGGTCCGTGACTATAATGCCGCTCTGCAGTATGTGCAGGATTATTTTCAGATGGACTACAAGAAATTTGTGTCAAAATATTTCAAGGGTGACCGAGTAAGCGAGATACAACGTAATTTGACTCCAGGGAAATATCAGCAATTATTCGGTCAATTGTCCAAGAGACAGATGGAGATTGTCTCTGATAAGGATTCAAAATATATTGTTGTTGCAGCTGGGCCTGGTAGTGGCAAGACTCGTGTTCTTGTTCACAAACTCGCTTCCTTGCTATTGCTTGAAGACGTAAAACACGAGCAGCTATTGATGTTGACCTTCTCGCGTGCAGCTGCGACGGAATTCAAGCAACGCTTGATGGAGCTGATAGGCAATGCTGCCCATTTTGTCGAGATCAAAACTTTTCATTCCTACTGTTTTGATTTATTGGGCAGAATTGGCAACCTTGAAGATGCTAAAGACATTGTAGCTAGGGCGGCACAAATGATTGAGAACGGAGAAGTCGAACCGAACAAAATCGGGAAAACAGTCCTTGTGATTGATGAAGCACAGGATATGAGTGTCGAGGAATACTCACTTGTCAAAGCCCTCATGGCTCGTAACGAGGACATGCGCGTTATTGCTGTTGGTGACGATGACCAAAATATCTATGACTTCCGAGGATCGAATTCCACCTACCTGTTCAGGTTGACACAAGAGCCAGAGAGTCGTTTTATAGAAATGACTGAGAATTATCGCAGTTCACGCCATTTGGTCAATTTCTCAAACGCATTTGCTCATAAAATTCGCCACCGGATGAAGAGTTCCCCAATTATTTCAATGAACAACGATGATGGTTGGGTTGAAATCACTTATCATCTATCCAAAGAGATGTATCAGCCGTTGGTTAGCCAACTGATTAGAAACCAGGGGACCGGCAAGGTTTGTGTTCTCACACAAACTAATGAAGAGGCTGTTATCTTAGTTGCCCTGATGCAACGACATGGAATCAATTGCAAACTGGTTCAGTCCCTTGATGGATTCCGTTTCTGCAATTTAGCTGAGATTAAATATTTTTTGAAATATATTGATAAGAGAATAAAAACCCCTCTCTTGCCTGAAGGTTTATGGGAAGAAGCTAAAAACAGAACTTTGTTATCATACAAAACAAGTCAATGTTTATCATATTTTAAGCGTTGCTTGAAATTGTTTGAGGATACAAATAAAGTAAAGTATATTGGTGATTTCAAATCATTTGTATTTGAATCATCTGCTGAAGATTTTTGTGATGTTACAGGTGCTGATGTCATTGTTTCAACAATCCACAAGGCAAAAGGTAAAGAATTTGATGATGTCTATATGCTCATCTCGGACAACTACTCAATTGACGATAGTTTAATGAGGCGTTATTATGTAGGGATGACCCGTGCCAAGAAACGCTTGTTTGTGCACACAAATGGCAATTTCTTTGACAAGCTTCCTACTGATAGATACACAGTAGATCACCGCCAATACCAGATGCCAGACGAAGTCGTGTTGCAACTCACACACAGGGACGTTATACTTGACTATTTCAAGCCACGAAAGCGTGACGTGCTCTCTATGAGAAGCGGAGACACTCTGCACTGTGATGGTTGTGTATTGTACAGCAGCTCTAACATCCCTGTGGCGATGATGTCATCCAAGATGCAGGCATCACTCACTTCATGGAAAGAGAAGGGATATGCTGTAAAAAGTGCATCTGTTCGGTTTATTGTAGCATGGAAGCCTAAAGACGTGCCTAAGGATGAACCCGAAACTGCTGTCCTTTTGCCGGATTTAGTCCTAATTCGAGTTGGTGATGAAAATGCATTTTGACTGCAGCTGACAATATTGTCTTGATGAGAAAAATGGGGGGAGGGCATTGGTGACGAAGACTCTTTTTTATAATTATGCGGATAAAGTAAAATGCGACTTTTTATTATGAAACGATATGCCTACTTGATATGCCTTGTGTTGCTGCTGTTGTGCGGAGTTGATTTCTATGCACAACAATGGACCTACCCTGAGGATATGCTGAATGTTGAGTATCCCTATTTCACCACGGTGAAGTTTGAGGGTGCCTCTCCTGACATTGCAGACTTTGTCACTTCATACATCAGCGGTTTGGATACGACGATGGACGGCACGAATTATGTTGATGTCTGGAACCGTTACCTGCGTCAAGAGGAACTGCGGCCCGGGACTGAAGTCGTTGTTGATAAAAAGAACGGCTACGTCCGCATAACGACCGAATACTCGATTGACTTTGATGGCAAGGACCATATCTACAAGACCATCCATGAGATGTGCTACTGGAACTGCGCCGACGGTAAGCACAAACTGTTTGCCCTCAACTTCAATATCCTGAATGAAGGCCGCTACCTTGAAGGTCAGAGCACGGGGCTGAGCCTCAGCCTCTATGACAATGCCCGTCATATCATGTGGGACATTGCCGAGTATGAACTCGGTGTGGAGGCGGATCCAAAGTCCGAAGAGGAGTCGGTCATTACCTATTGGCTACCACGGGAAGGCAAGGACATCATCGAAGAGACACACTATGCCACACGAACTGAAACGGTGAAACTCGTGTGGGACGGCATGAAATTCGAGAAGAGCAAAAAGTGAGAAGCCAAGAGGTATTACCAACGTACGTTCGATAAAACTATATTCTAGATCTCAGTGAGTTTGTTACCAGATAAAAAGTAGAGACGCAAAATTTTGCGTCTCTACATAGCGAATGAACTAAACATCAACGCTTTATGTTCTTAACCTTTCTTGGGAATCACGAGGTTGAGAATCACACCAGCGAGGGCCGACAGGCCTATACCACTCAGCGAGAACGAGCCCATCGGGAGGATGGCGCCACCAATGCCAAGCGTCAACACAACGCTGATAATGATGATATTGCGTGTCTGGTCAAGATCCACTTTGTTCTTGATCAGATTCTGTATACCCACCGATGCAATAGAGCCGAACAGCAGCAGCATAATGCCACCCAACACTGCGCTAGGAATGCTCTGGAGGATAGCACTCAGCTTGCCAATGATGGAGAAGACGATGGCTGTACCCGCAGCGATGCGGATAACGGCCGGACTGGTGATACGGGTAATCTGCATGGCTCCCGTTACCTCGCTATAGGTAGTCACAGGGGGACCTCCAAACAGCGAAGCCGCCATACAAGCCAAGCCGTCGCCCAACATGGTGCGATGCAATCCGGGATCCTTAACAAAGTCTTTGTCAGCAACAGCGCCCACTACATATACGTCTCCGACGTGCTCAATCACGGGGGCAATGGCAACGGGTATCATGAACAGGAAGGGTTCCCAAGCGAACTGGGGCAACTGGAAATGGGTAACGCTCGACGGCAGGGCAAACCATGGTGCACTGCCCACGGCCGTGAAGTCAACAAGCCCCATTATCCAGGCAGCCAAATAGCCCACAACAATACCGCACACCACGGGTACCAACTTGATGAGTCCACGTCCCAAGACGAGCACAAGAATCGCCGTCAAGAGCGAAATGAAGGCCAATAGCCAATTTTCTTGAGCCATGTTGACGGCTGCAGGCGCCAATGACAATCCGATGCAGATAATCACAGGCCCAATGACCACGGGCGGGAAGAGCCGCTCCAGCAGTCGGCGCCCCTGCCACTTGATGAGGGCCGACATGAGGAAATAGACCAGAGCCACGCCCATGATGCCCGCCAGCGTGCCCGGCATTCCCCATTGCTTGGAAGCCGAGATGATGGGCGCAATGAAGGCAAAACTTGAGCCTAAAAAAATGGGCACCTTACCTTTGGTGACCATGTGGAAAATAAACGTGCCGAGACCGGCGGTGAATAATGCTGTGGCCGGATCCAAGCCGACCAATAACGGTACTAGAACTGTGGAGCCAAATGCCACAAAAAGAAATTGGATACCCACGATTGTCTTTCTTGTTGAAGACAACGCGGAAGCATCCATCGTCGTATTATTCATAGTAAACACCTTTATTAAAAGTTTTACAAAATTACAACCTTTTTTTCAAACAGGGAAGAACTGCCCTTTAAAAAACAGTTATAATCATCCCTTTTTTGCATTTACAGCACGAAAACTCTAACTTTGCGAAAAATAATAAACGACACTATGATGACAGCAAAGGAGATAATAGGATATATGGAGTCGTTGCACAATGAAAAGCAGCGGCAGGTCCTGATGGGGTTTTTCAAGACAGGACCGGGTGAATATGGCGAGGGTGACGAGTTCCTTGGGCTGAAAGTGCCACAGACGCGTGAGGTCGTGAAACTGGTGGGTCATGACTTGCCCATGGAGGAAGTACCCGAGTTGCTCATGTCGCGCTGGCATGAGGTGAGGTTGTGCGGACTGCTCATACTGGTGGCCAGGTTTGAGAAATTGGCGAAGAAGCGGCTGGAGAACGATGAAGCGGCTATCCAGCAGCGCGACGAAATCGTGAGCATGTACCTGCAGCACGCCGAGCGTGCCAACAACTGGGACCTGGTCGATTTGTCGGCTCCGAAGATTCTCGGCAACTGGCTTCTTTTACCAACCCGTCTAGGCGACAAGCGCAAAATCATGGACGGATTGGCAGCCAGCGACTGCCTGTGGCGGCAACGCATGAGCATGGTGAGTACCTGGAAAACCACCCAGCAGGGAGATCCCTCGTGGTGCCTGCGCTATGCTGAATGGCACCTGCATCACCCACATGACCTGATGCACAAGGCTGTGGGCTGGATGCTGCGCGAAGTGGGCAAGCGGTGCAGCATGGACCTGCTGTGCCAGTTCCTTGAACGCCATGCCCACGAGATGCCGCGCACTGCCCTGCGCTACGCCATCGAGCAGATGTCCGATGATGAGCGCAAGTACTGGATGACCCAATAAAAAAACTGATTGTTTTATTTCCTTATTTCAGATAGCGGGAGAAGAATTGCCAGATTTCTTCGCCCGTGTCAATATCATCGGTGTGCCAGGAGTGAACGCCGCCGATGACTTCATAGAGCCACACGTCGCAATGCGTCGGTCCACCCGAGTAGCGGTGCTTGATGACAGAGTGTCCCTCGCTGCCCTTGAGGCTCTCGACGCGCTCTATTTCCTCATGGGTGCAGCGGTTCTTGGCGACCCAGTAGCCGATGGCGACAGGGACAGGCAGGTAAGCACCCCAACCGCCCTTGTCCTCCAGGTCACCTGTCCATTCCGACACGCGGTCCTCGGTACCGTGGATTTCCATGAGTGGGATGGGTCGTGCAGCCTCTAACTTCTCATACATCCATTGCATTGTCAGCCCAGCGATGGGCGCCACGGCCCTGAAAGTGTACTGGTTGCTGTAAGCCATCAAGTAGCACATCTCACCGCCGTTGGACATTCCCGTCAGGAAGGCATTCCTGCGATGCAGGTGATGGCGTTTCTGGACATATCGGGCGATTTCGCATAGCGCCTTCACGTCATCGACCTTCCAACCTTGCTGGAAGGAATAGCCCACGTTCCAGCTGGGCTCTCCCTGCGGGTCTTTCAATCCTTGCGGGATACAGACGGCAAAGCCGTGCCTGTCGGCGGGTCCAATCATGATATTCTCACGC
>JAEEGL016287767.1_pt1 | contig 12207 bp, 20 predicted proteins | sample 9134231 | NCBI WGS metagenome assembly JAEEGL01 (sample SAMN16246548, study PRJNA631951) | gut metagenome | biome: gut microbiome; feature: rumen; material: fiber-attached | host: Bos | place: Iran: Karaj | collected 2018-10
ATCTTCTTCTGCATAGGCTACACCTAATGCAGAAGTCTTTGATAGTTCGTGCCATTCGTTTCCAATGACATATGGGACTTCGCAATTCAAATGAGTCAAAGATTGAGAAAACAAAAAGTTATTATAGGTGTTTCTATAATTTAGACTATATCATTTACGTAGTCGTTTTCCGGCCGCCGAATTTGACAGCCGATTACTAAATCACCTTTGTTTTAAAAGCAATTTTCCTTGCTTTACACTCATGTTTGCACGTCTAATTAGATCATGTCATTTTTATGATCGTTTTTCCTGCCGCCGAATTTGGCGGCTGGTCTCAAATGAGATTGAATCATTTTTAATTCGACACGTATTTTTATTGGTCGAATCACACGAAGATACAAACGGTACGACAGCTAAATTTACTGAAGTAATGCTTTTTGACAAAAAACACTCCAAAAACAAAAAATAATATATTGTTATTAATTGATACAAAATCTAAATTTCTATATGAAATCCAAGAAAATTAAATTTTTATACACCAACATAGATTACAGTAATAGGCAGTCCAGTCTGTTGAGGAGCTGTTGTAAATGTTATAGCATTAGATGTAATTGTGTAATCAGATTTTTTGATTTTGGCTGACCCATAAAAAACTAGGAACACACCAGTTGATGTTACAGGAAATGCTACTGTAGATTCAGTTGAGTTTGCAGGAGCATAGGCTGCTTGATTTTCTACAGAACTAAACTCCCATTCTAGGGATCTAAAGTTAGCTGCTACAGGAACACCACCTGCTGTTGAACCATCACCGACATATAGTTTATGACCATCTGTTGTGAGAATTAGTTCTCCAGCATCAATTGACTGATTTGTTCTAGTTGATTCCGGACCACGTTTGATTTTAAGTTTGTTCATTATATTATTTCCAATGTTTTTTATATATATTACCGGCCGCCGAATTTGATGTTTTGTAAAAACGGCGGCAGGAAGAAAGATTTATAAACCAGTTTTAATTACTAAATCAGCAATCGGACCTCTGGATTTCAATCCTTTTAACGTAATATGTGCGTAGTTCTTTTGGTCTTTAAAAAACCTAAGAACCCAGTTTAATCCATTGTTGGAAGAATTAAGATATTTATTATCTATTTGTGATGTATCACCAGTCAATATACATCTTACGTTTTCACCCATTCGACTTAATACTGTACGCATTTCAAGTCTGGATAAATTCAACCTAAATTAATATTAGATTAGACTATTTCATTTATATAGTCGTTCAACCACCTAAAAATCGGCGGCTAGAAGAAAAATTAATTTTTATTTATAGCACAAAATTATTTTTGTGCTTCATCAATTATTACGATAGCATTCTCTAGATTCATTCCTCGTAAATAGGTAATAGGTAGAAATTCTAAACAATCTCTATCTATACCTTTTTTAGGATCTCCATCAACGAATATTCTATTACACGGTCTAATTTCATGTAGTTTCATAATCAGATCTCTAATGGGTCTAAAATAAGGTTCTATTTTTTCTTCTAAATCACCAGGTAAGAAACCTAATTCTTCTCCAATAATTGTCGTAGGTCTAATAATAAATATCTTTCGATATCTATGTTGACTACGTTCTTCTGCTAATTTCTCAGATTTCTTTTTCCGGCCTCGCTTTTTAGGTTTAGGAGGTTCATCAGATTCGGCGGCCGGCAAAAGTTCTTTTTTTTCCTTTTGAAAAACTAATTGAAGTGCTGCTGCTAATGTTAAAAATGTTTTCAAAAAAAATTTAGACCATTTCTTTTTTTGAAATAAAAAAATAAAAAACCCAGAGGACCGCCCTCTGGGTCCGAGAGAGACTTGTCATGGAGTCAGTCGTAGCACGACACTTTAACTACGACAATTTATATATTTTTATATCAAATTTGTAATTATTCAAATTCACTCAATTCTTCAAAATCTTTTTCTGGGTCTTTTTGAAACATTCTTTTCAAATATTCGTGACCACCATCTACGGCCACTTTACCACATTTACAAAAAACAAAATCATGAACACTCTTCGATTCAATAATATCTCCACAGTAATTACACTTAATACAGTTCTTTTTGATTTTCTTTTCCAATGGGTTTCTCTTTTTTTTATTTAGTTAAAAAAGAATCAGGGTTTTAATCTGATTCTCCCAGGTCCCTATAACCTGGGTTAGATTCCCTTCAAATCCCCAGTTCCTTCCAGAGGTCTGGGGTTTCTGGTGGGTTTTTCTCTCGACGAGATATTATTTCGTCGAGCTGAGGTAACTCAGCCAGAGAACAGTCTGCCCACCCATACATATCTGGGTGGATTCGGAACTGAAGACCCATGAAGGGCTTAAGTTCCTCAAATGTTCTGGTCTTAATCCGAACCTTCCGATTCCCTATGATAAGCGCAGCGAAATGGCCACGCTTATCTTTCATCTGCGAGATTTCACAGATGAAGGAATCCCCATCAAAGGCTATGAAAGAACAACCAGTAGCCTTCATTATAATGTTTTGGGCCTCATTCAAGTCCCAGCAGGAAATAATTTCCATAATTCCTCCTTTTTTATATATTCCATTTCTATATAAAAAAAGAGAAAATTCAAAAAGGCCACTATGCTCAAGTTTTACCTTGATCGCATCATAGTGAACCTTACTAAGAGACCACCTCTTAGATTCCTCTGTTATTTATAGATGGAGAGTACATCTTTTATTTGTTTGCTCACTTACTAGGTATTAGGTAGGAATCGAGCTTTTCCTACTTTAGAGTACCCCCTAGCTGGGTGGTGCTACAACAACACCGCCCACATGGTCGGTCTCACCCTCTTGCGAGAGCTAGGCAGCCGACAATATTACCGGCTGCATCCCGTACCATACGAGTCGGAACCAACAGGTCTGTACGACCTGCGGCACGACCCGCTGTGGCTACAATGGCTGATACGATCAACCATTGCCCTTCCTGTTGAGCTGGGAGGTTTTCGACCTCACCAAACTCAACCTGGCAGGTTGGGATTCCGTCCACTGGGGAACACTCTACCTCAGTGGTAGAGCAACGGGGGATGTTTCCACCCTCCGGTTCGATGGTTCTTAGAACCATCGGTTCCCCGGTCAGGCTGTAACTACGAGTACGTGAATTATACTCGCAGCACTGAGGATCTATTATCCTCACCTGATGTGGTGTGAAGTTGCGAACTTCACTCATACCCATATTATTTCTATATAAACAATATGAATATTCAATTTTTTTAAAACAAAAAATTGATGAATTTCTTAGCCATCGCCAAGAAATTACATCAATCCGGTGCTACGACCACCGGCAATCAGGGACTGCAATCAGGTGCAGTATGCCCTCGATCTCACACGACACCTCATAGAGGCATTAATCGTGTTATCGGTTTCCCAAGAAACTCCGTCGAGCTTCTTCCTGATTAGACACTTATATTATTTTTATATGAAAAAAGAGAATATTCAATTTTTACAGAACAGAAAAAGAATCGGATTTTACTCCGATTCTCTCGGCCCCCTATAGACCGGGTTAGATAGAAATATTACGCAGCCGCCGAAATTGGGATGAACTCCCAATTTCCCGAATGGTTTTCATGCGCTTTCTGCATAATATCGTGCGTGAGTCGCAAAATATCTACCATTTTGTTGCGGACTTCGTCGGGCCAACTTAACGTATTCATGACCCAACTGACTCTATTAGCAACAGCCTGTGCGTTTGCCACACAGGCATTGTGTACGAGCCAATCATAGTCGGCCCGTAATTGGACAAACATTTGTTCGTTATTACCTGTAAGACCAAGTCTCTTGGCCTCGTCATAGACTGCAAAATAACTAAACATATTTTCTCCTTTATCCGACCGCAAATTCGGCGGCCGATTATAGTATTATATCTAATCTATTTCTATATGAAAAAGGAGAATATTCAATTTTTATTTTATGGTCGTTTAACAAGTTTGATTCTTGCTTCTTACGAAATTATTATATATTTTTATATGGTAAAACATTCACCATATCCAGGAGCACTCTGCACGGTTATTACAGATAACTCCTCATCAAGCAGCAGTTCCATTAACATATTTTGATATACTGTTCTTGGTGACACTTTCCAAATTTCATTTTCGTAATCAATTAGTTTATTTTCTTTTTCCCAATACAGTTTACCTTCTTTCCAGTAAAAACAATTTCTTACTAATTGTTCACCATCTTGTAATACACCAGTGTATAATTCTGTGTCACTTAAAAATGGTTTTGAATTTTTATATTCTTGTACTTCTATATCTAATTCTGTTTTAATACGTAATCTAAAAATCTTATCATTTGTTATAAATATAGGATTTTCTGGTTTTTCTAATTTTAAAAAAGATTCAACATCACCTAAGATAGTACTATCATTACAAGAATCTGTAGAATAATGAAAATCTTTTCTTTTATAAATTAGAGCTGGTGAATTTGTGATCTCTTCCACGGCCGCCGAAACTAGGTAGGACTTATTAACTTGATTCTTTAGTCTATCTAGTTCTAATATACAGCTATAGGGAATAATTACAAAGTTGTCACCATTATCATACAGCTTAGTTATAGCGGTAGTGTCGTCTAGTAGAACATTTGTATCTACTATAAATGTCTTTTGCAATTTTTCCATATTTTTTTTAAAAGTGGATCTAACTCCTAGGTTAAATTGCGTAGAGAATAATATTATCTAAATTATTGAAATGATCGTAATACCCTAAGTAGAAGTGATATTTACGATTGTATTGTAATAATAGTTTAGGTAATTCAATTATGTTTTTAGGTGTAAGTAGTAATTGTAATTTTGGTTTATGTTTCATAATAGCTACTTTAGCACCTTTAATAGCGTTGATTTCATAGCCATTAATATTAAGTTTGATTAAATTGCATTTATCACTATTTAGCTCAACATCAATGGTTGTCATAGGTACTTCGAATTGACCTTTTTCGTTTATTTTTGACCGGCCGCCGAATTCTTCTTCGAAATAGGTAAAACTCTTCACCGTATCACCTAAAGCGGCCTGTTTAATTGATAAGTTATTAAAACTTAAATTTTTCATTTCGAGGTAACGAGGTTTACTTGGCTCATAACCAAGTAATCTACCAGTCGTACCAACTTGATTAAGAATTCTCCTTACTTCTAATGAATTATATAGACCCCCAGATACTACTGTATCTCCCTTCGAAGGGATTACTAATTCATTATACATTTTAAATATAGGAGAAATATACTTTGATAATAATGATTTTCTACCGTTTTTCAAAACAGTAAGAATTTTGATGTATAAATCTTGTGAAGTTACATCAATATATTTTAAGACTTCCAAGATATCATCGTAATTGTCTTCAAAAATAGTTTCAAAAATCGGCGGCAGGAGAAGAGAACTCAATCCTTTCCGATTTTTTAAATCAAATTCTTCATCAGGAAAGATTTGACCTAATATTTTTTCAATAGCTTTACTAACTAGAGACTTCTTCCTTGGTTTTGTCTCATAAAAAAGAAAAACCCTGTTCTTATCCAAGAACGTGGGTACATCTTTTGTCTCTTCCGTAATAATACTTATAAATGTGGTTTCAACAATACCAAGTTTCCTTAAATCTTCCCTCAGTTTTTCTCCAGTGATAATAAAACATCTTTCCTGAAATTCCAGGATAAAAGAAGGTTTTACTTCACCATAAAACTTTCCTTTATCCTGTATAATGTTATCAATGTATTGTTTCAACTTTTCCATATATTTGATAAATCTTTTGATTATTACTTGCTAACTCTATTCCAGTTAGCTCATCTTTATAGCCAGGCAAATCTTTAATATATTCACCCGTTTTAACGTATGCAAACAATTTCTTTAAGTCTGCTGGAACATCTTCGAGTGGGTGTCTTGTCCACAACCAAATTCGGCGGCCGTAATTGGAAAGAATAGCGATAAATCTATATAATTCCATATAATCTTGATCCATTGGATCCCCTCCTAAGATCCAAATCTCATCAACCATTCCACTCTTAATATCTTCCTCTATCTTATCTAAATACAAAACCCATCTTTTTCCAATATTAAAATCCCATAATTCAGAATTATGACATCCTTCACAATGTCCATTACATCCACTCACATATATCTCTAATGTCTTCCTTTCTAAATTATATTGTAGTCCACTTATGTTCATATTTTTTTAAAGTAATTTACCTCCTGGTGTTACTCCATCAAAAACATACAACTGATTTAAATCGTCATCAAAAACTACTTCATAATTAGAACCACTATATTTTAATCTGTGTTCAGTCTTACCATGTTTTAAAGTCAATGACATAACATTGTTTAAGTTTGTCAAGTATGATCTCAAGTAAATAGGTCTATAACCAGGATTTCGTCTTGGTATCATAAATCCCCAACAAGTATATTCATAAGCTAATGCGTTCTGATTTAAAGCTATCCAACCTTTTTCTTCGTTCAAATACAAATACATTTTATATTCGTCGGTGCTCAGTAGTAACATCCCTGATTTAGGATTTTTAAACTGAAAAATACTTTCAGTCTTTCCTCTCAATGGTAAAAAATAAGAACGAAACAAACTCACAGTACTATACCTTCTTACTTTTTAAAGTTGAAATTTTTTTTATATTTTTCCTTCTCGTTTAGCTCTTACATTATCATTCGCCTTTGCTCTCATTTGATATAGCACTCCAGAAACAAAGCAAGGAAGCATTGACCCCAACCCCGTAAATATGGCCCCCGGTTCATCCATTCCCATTTCTTTTCCGGCGAAATATCCAAGAGCACCAGTTGCATAACTAGGTAGAATTACTCGAGCAATACCCTTACCAGTACCACTGATTGGATAATTTTTATCTCGATATTTATTCCATTTATTTATTAATTTTAGATCTACTTTAAAAGTTTTACCATTTTTATCTTTGGCAAAACCAGCTACACCTGGACTTGGGTCCCGCTTATCAGGAGGCAACTCATTGTTTTTTTGATATTCTAACTCTGGCCAAAAAATATTTTCACATAATGAAATCATATAATATTATCCTTTTTTACAATTTAAACTCTTCTACTTTTAAATCGGTGTTCTCACTTAACCATTTACTAACAATATGTCTATGACAAAAGTCACCAGGTTTTTCATAGCATAGTAGTATAATATTATTCATGTTAAACGTAATACTATCGATTTCTTCCAATACTTTCTTTGGGTCTAAATTATCTAAGACTAGCTTATAATACTCTGAAGTATATTCTTCTTCGTTAATTTCTTTGTTTTTATATTTTATAAAGAAAGAGTATTTAGGAGCTAAGGTCTTATATTCTAATCCCTTATACCAAAATGGAGCTTTCCCACAAATTGAAACACATGTTAAATCTCTATTAACATATTTCTTCATTTGTGCAAAGTAACCAGTGAAAAGATTTTTCATTTAAAAGCCCCTAACTTTTAAACATGGATGAGTATTTATGATACACTTTCTGAAAGTATTTATTTAAATTGTGCCCTAATTTAACTTTTTGATCAAGAATATTAAAAATAAAATTTTTAATTTCTAGTGTTCTCATATCTTCAGGAATTAGTTGGTAATTATTATAATTTTGGCTAATTAATTCTTTCAATAAATCTTCAGTAATATAACTCCTAAAATCTTTATACATCACATTGAAATTTTGAATTAAAAGATCTCTACATTCATTATATAAATCAATATCAATATAATTTCTAGGAATCAAATTGATAATACTGGGTTTTTTCTTCAATAATTCAATACAAAATTCTCTAGTTTTTAATTCTTTTGGAATATAGCGAAAATACTTTCTAGGGTTTTGTAATACCAAATCTTTTAAAAATTGACTATCATTATACTGTTTATTAAATTCTTTACTAGTTAATAGGTAAGGATGTTTTTCTATCAGTTTATACTTAACCTTCTCTGTCATTAATTCTTTTGGAATTTTTTTATAAGAAAGTTGGTATTTACCATCTGAAATTGATCGCACTACCACATCAGGATCTGCTAATTCTGTTGAGAAATTATTTAATAATTGATATATAGCTTGAACATTTCTTTTATTGATATAATGTGTAAGACCTTCATTATAAATTTCTCGAGTTACAAAATCATTTCTTAAATAAATAATATAATTTTTACTTTTTTTATAAGCTGCTTGGCAAATTTCATCTGTTTTAAATTTATCTGGTATCCATTTAATATTATCAATATTATCTGTAATAGCATAGATATAGTCTTCATCATCTACTACATCGGGTGGAAAAAATTGAATTGTTTTGGAATTTAATTTTAATAAATATTTACAAATTTCTGGTGTATAAAATTTTTTAGGAATAGAATTAAGAACACTATAATTTTTTCTGATGTCATTTGAAATCAGTTTAATTAAATCTACATCAATAAATTTCTCCGGTACAAAATCCATATAGAAAGAATCATACTGAATAGCCTCAGCACACATCTGTTTGGTTTTAAACTCATCAGGAATATAAGAAAACGACTCCACCGTTGTTTTAAATACTTTATTCCATAAATCTTGTGTGTTTACTTTTTCAATAAAGTTATTGACTCTGTTTTCATCATATAAGAAGTATAACAATTCGCTTTCATCAGTTACAATCTTTTCAAGATTATTATTTTTTAAATCTTCTTCATATTCAATACAAACGTCATAATCTTCTTCGGAGTTATTTACTGTATTATCAATTTCATCTAAGGAATAATTATCGTGTTCATTTTTATTATCCATTATTTTTTTCCATCTACTTTTTATAAAAAGTGGAGACTAAAATTTTTTAGATTCTAGTCTCCACTTTTCTACACTAAAAACATATCGTAATACCCGATGCTTTTATCTTCGAATATTATTCGTCTGATACATAATTCGTTGTCAATAACGCCATCTTCACACTGCACTTTAATAGGGGCAGAAAGAATTTTTCTACCTTTTTCAGTAAATACTGGATCAGGATAATCAGTCCCAATGGTTTGGAGTTCTTTGATTAATTTCAGTCTCCACGAATTATTAAAATCATTTAAACTTGTAATGAATGACTGTTTTGTTCCATCATACTGAAACATTAATGTCCCTTCCGCTACCATAAAATTGCCGATTTGGCCAATCATACTCACGCCTAACTTTGTTCCAATTTTTCAATAGATACACAATATTTGCGTTTAGACTATTTCATTTATATAGTCGTTTTTAAACTTGGGATATTTTATTTGATAACGTAAAAACATTGTACGTTAGTGAAGAACATCAATATGTCTATTGATTAGACTATTTCATTTTTATAGTCGTTATTCCTGCCGCCAAATTCGGCGGCCGGCTGTTATCTTCATTTATAGTTGGATTCTTTTCCAACAACACGAGTAATTTCATCAGTCCAATGTTCCAGACAAGTAGGACACAGGTCTTCAGAACCTACCCAGAGATGTGAATTCTTACACATTTTAATTTTATAATTAATAGCGAAATAAATAGCACCACATTTTGCTGCATATTCGACTAAATCTACAATCTTCTTAGGATCAGTTATAGCGACGTCGATATTAACATGGGCAACGTATTTTTATTGATTATTTGAAAAAAAGATAATCAAATTAGACCATTTCATTAAACTTACACTATATGGTCGTTTAACTTCTTACACAAGAGCTACTCCAGTAAGATTTAATTTATTGATGAGTTGATCAAAATCGCTTCTAGTATTCAATTCATAAGCAGTACATATTATGTATAACAACATATAATGTGAATAATATTTACCACTGTATCCCATAATTTCTAAGTCATAATCTTCTCGATATTGACTTATATAAAAATTACATGGTAACTTTCCTCGAAATGTAAACAAATCAAAACCAGCTTTTATAATCCAACCTTTGAATTTAATTTTAATTCGAACATCGCCACATCGAGCTCCTGGTGGTGTTTGATTTCTTTGTCTAAGTATACCAATTATATTTTTTATTTTACTAATCAATAAGTTTTCTAATTCGGTTAATTCATCAAAAGATAACTCATCTAAAAACATTTATTATTTACTCCTAGTGTGTAAAAGTTCCAAAATGGAATGATTATATTATTAAGGAGCTATTGCTTTGTTTTATAGCTCCGCCCGAGAATAAACGGTCAAACTTACCCTCATTTTTTCAATATTTTTATTGATTTCGATCATGTCATTTATATGATCTGTAATCTCAAAAGAGATAACTTAATTTTGTTTATTTATCGTCTTTCAAGGTATATTTGGAAGACGTATTCTTTCAAGCATATCCGCATTCGTTGTAAGTGGACTGGTAATTATCAATTACCACCGACTATTTCATTTATATAGTCTGTCAACCACCAAATTCGGCGGCCGGAAACAGTTCTGATTATATTTCATTTTAAATTTATTCCAACGTTTTCATTGAATAAATTGATTCGAATAGTAGTGAATATTATCTCCAGCATTAAATCCCAAATACTTATCTTTCTGAACCAATTTTACAGCACTATTCTCAGCAGGTCAAAAATTACAAAATTATTATTTTTGTTTAGACTATCTCTTTTATATAGTCGTTTAGTTTTTGAACTTTTTATTATAAAGTTTGGATTCCCATTAATTCAACCATTCTCATTAAATCATTAAAATCTTCATCAGTATTTATAGATAGAGACAATTCAATATCTTCTTTAATTCCATTATATACTACATTCTTTTCTTCTTCAGAAGATCCTGGAAAAACATGTTCATTTCTCCATTGATGATAAAAATAATAATATAATCTAGAAAAACGATCAGATACTATTTGTTCATCAATATAAAATAAACTATATTTCTTGTGATTAGTCAAATACCTCATTCCAAAAATTTCATCGTCATATCTATAATAATAAATTTCATGATTTATTTTCTGTTTACCATTAAATATTAGTTCTCTTCCTGGAGCATATCTCACTCTCCACTTTTTATATCTGATAGGACGAAAAAGAGTAGAACTAACCCATGTAGAAAGTAATCCAGTTGTGTTTGTATTTACCAAACTCATAGTGTCTTTTAATTTCATTAAAAAAGATTTACATTGTTGTATGTCCATTATTTTTTTAACCTTTAAAAAAGTTCAAAATTATTTTTATTTATAGCAAGTATCTTTTTTTACTTGCTCTACATTATGTGGTGATTTATATCGTTTATTTGCTTCATTAATTTTAGTATTAATTAATTTTAAAATTTCAATTACAAAATCTTGACCTTCTGGTTCTAAGATGTCCATACCAAGAATTGAAACAGCTTCATTTAAACCAGTCACACCAGTCAAAATACTTTATTTTTAAAGGATTGACTATTTCATTTATATAGTCGATTAGTTGAGTTTATTTAAATGGAGTCAGAAAAATAAATTTGATATTTTCTGACTCCACAATATGATTTATTTTCCTTTATGATTTCTTGGAACAAATTCAAGAGCTTCATCTTGTGTCCAATGTAAACGATTAATTCTATCATTTACCGTACAATAATTTAATCCAATTTCTTTCACAATATCATATATTGGAACACCATCATACTCTTTCTTTGACCCGTGGTAAAAAAGTTTTAAAAAATTAGACCTACCCTTCTTATTTGGTGGTGGATCAAATTCTAACGCTTCATCTTGGGTCCACCCACTAAAATAAATCCGATGTTTTATAGTTTCATAATTTAATGATAATTCTTCACAAATTTCACAAATTGGTGTTTCAAAATACTTTTCCACTTTTCCACGATAAATATATCTATCGGATGTTTTTCGTTTTTCTCCAAATTTTTTTCCAGATGGGCCATATAATCGTGGTCGAATTTTTTCACATTCAATAAGCTCAAGAGCTTCATCATGCGACAACCCACTCTGTTTAATTCTACTAATAACTGTTTCTCGTTTTAAATTAAATTCTTTACAAAGTTCAGTTATTGTTTTCCCGCTATACTCTTCGAATTCACCACAATAATATATTCTATATTTGTGAATTTTTTTTGGAACAAGACCAAGAGCTTCATCTACGCTATGGTGTCTTTTAAAAACACAACACCAGACTACACTATAAATAAGATTAAATTTTTTACATAACTCTTTAACAGAAATACCATCGTATTCTGAAAAACAACCATCATATATCCAATCATTTTGTGTTGAAGCTACTCTATTACCACCTTTTGAAATATTATACCCAAGTTC
>JAEEGL016743074.1_pt1 | contig 12207 bp, 7 predicted proteins | sample 9134231 | NCBI WGS metagenome assembly JAEEGL01 (sample SAMN16246548, study PRJNA631951) | gut metagenome | biome: gut microbiome; feature: rumen; material: fiber-attached | host: Bos | place: Iran: Karaj | collected 2018-10
CCGGTTTGGGTGTGGAGCGACATGTTCTGTCCTTGGGAGAACGCGCTCGAAAGCTACTATTCGGTTCGCGGCTCGTGTGTAGGGGGCGTTGAGGGACTGCCGAAGGATCTGGGCATCGTCTGCTGGGGCGCGCCCCGGCACGCCGCCAAGTCGATGGCGAACTTTGCGGCGCATGGCCATCGCACGCTCGCGGCGGCATTCTACGACGAATCGGCCGAACTGGCAGGGACGCGCCAGTGGATTGCCGCCATGAATGCGACCCCGCGTTGCCAGGGCGCGATGTACACCACCTGGCGCAACGACCATTCGCTGATGAAGCCGTTCTGGGAACTGGTGCGCGCCGAATCGGCACCGCTGGCGAAGTCTGCGCCCCGGCATTGGCGCGACCGCTGGATATTCGAGCACACGAAGCTCGACAGCAAGGCCGAGGCCGAAGGTCTGGCGGACTATGTGCGCCGCGCCGCGAAGAAGGGGTGCAACGGTCTGGCGCTCATCGTTGGCGATGACTACATGTGCCGTCCAAATACGTTTGGCAGGCGTCCGTCCAAGTCCTGGGCGGCGGGCTGGGAGGATTGCGACCAGTGGGACGAAGCCAAATGGGACTGCTGGAAGATCGTCAAGGAGGCGTGCGCGGCAAACGGGCTGGACGTAGTACCGCTCGTGTGGTCGCTGGGCTACGCGTCTCCTGCGCATGCCGATGCCGGATTTGTCAGCGTCCAACAGATGACCAACGTGTCGTATGTGGCCCGAAGCGGCGCAATCGTGTTCGAGCCGTCCGATCCGTTGCCGCTGCCCTACGGCGCGTCGGCGGCAGGGGAAATGCGCCAGTCGTTTCGGCTGCCCGTCGTGCCGCGCGCGACCTATCGGTTCAGCTTTCTCGTGAAGACGGAGAATCTGGCAAACGAGGTGGAGAGTTTCATGCTTTCCTTCTCCGATGCCGCCACGGGGCAGTCGCGCAGCTGGACACGTCCCAACTGGTGGCAGAAGCGTGAGGAACGCGGCAAGAGGACGGATTGGCATCGTGTGACGTATGACGTCCATTCCGGCGACGCCACGACGCTTTCGTGCTTCATGGGGATACGCTACGGCAAGGTGGAAGAGAATTCTCGGCTGTGGTGGAAGGATTTTACCGTGCGCAAGATCGGTTTCCAGACTCCTATCGTGCGCGCTGGCGCGCCGTTTACGGTGTACGATGCCCAAACCGGGCGCATCTATCGTCCGGGCAAGGACTATGTGCCGCCCGCGCTGCCGGACGATCTCGTCTTCGGCGGCGGCGAGATGAAGAGCTTTGCGATTCCGTCCGGCAGCGCGATCGCCGAAGGCAGCCGTCTGCTCGTGAGCGGCTACGAGCCGATTTGCGAATGGGGCAAGCAGTTCTCCACCTGCCTGAACCATCCGGGGTTGAACGCCTATTTTGCGGCATCCGCCGCACGGGTGCAGAAGAACTTCGCGCCGCGCAAATGGTTCTTTTCCATGGACGAGTTCAGGTGTGGCTGCCGATGCGAGCTTTGCCGCCGCGATACGCGCACGTGCGGCCGTCAGTTGTCGGATGCGGTGCGCGTCATGTTCGATAACGTGCGCCGCGTCTCCCCGCACGCCGAGGTGTACATGTGGCCCGACATGTTCGACCCCGAGATCAATGCGCGCGACCGGTACTACCAGTTGCCGTCCACGGCGGCAGGATCATGGCTGAACCTCCCCAGGGACATCATCATGGCGAACTGGGGCACGCGTCCGCGGAACTCCTACCGCTTCTTTTCCGAACGCGGATTCCGCACGCAATGCGCCACGTACTACGACGAGGACGACCAGTTCGCCGGCAGTCGCGCCATGTTGGAGAGCGCCGCGAAGACGCCGAATTGCCTGGGCTGGACCTATACGCCCTGGGCGCACAGCCGCGATCTCCTGGAACGCTTTGCCGACCTTGCCGACAGCTACCATCCACCTACCAATCCAATCAAGGAGACGGATCGATGAAACAGAGCAGACGGGAATTCCTTAAGACGACAGCCGGTGGTTCGGCGATGGTGCTGGCGGCGGGCTGCGGCGGACGGGTGGCGGCCAGTCGTGTCTCCGTACGACGGCCCAGCGCCAACGAGCGGGTAAACCTCGCGATCATCGGCTGCGGCATGGAGTCGCGGGACAATCTCCCGCAGTTCCTTGCCGATGCGCGCGTGCGCGTGACGGTGGCCTGCGATCCCGTCGAACGGGCGATGGGCTACGGCTACCATGCAGAGCTGCCGGGCGGGCGACGGGTGGTCAAGGAACAGGTTGATGCGCACTATGGCGACACGGCCTGCCGCATGGTCGCGGACTGGCGTGAAGTGATCGCGGATCCGTCGGTGGACGCCGTCGCCGTCATCACGCCCGACCACTGGCATGCGCTCATCTCCATCGCCGCCATGAAGGCGGGCAAGCACGTGTATTGCCAGAAGCCCGTCTCCCACAGCATTCGGGAGGGGCGAGTCCTTGCGCGCGTTGCCGCCGAGACGGGCGTCACGTTCCAGAGCGGTTCGCAGCAGAGGTCGCTTTCCGAGTTCCGCGTCGCGTGCGAGCTTGTGCGCAGCGGCTACATGGGAGAGGTGCGCCTGTGCGAGATGTTCTTTCCCGAGGATCGCGGCGGCTGCTGGGGCCATGCGCTCGACCGTCGGCGCATGCCGGCGCCAGACTATTTTGCTCCTGGCATGTGGGATCTGTGGCAGGGGCCGGCGCGGCATTGGGAAAACGATGCCTTCATCCCCGGCATACACGAACCGATGCAGTGGCGATGGAACAGCCGCACGGGTTCGGGAACGATGGCAGACTGGGGCGCGCACCATTTCGACATCCTCCAGTGGGCGGCCGGCGCCGACGGTTCGGGTCCGGTGCTCATCGAGAACATGGCCCATTCCGATGAAGCCGACGAGGTGTTCAGCTGGCCGGGGCGATTCTCCTGCGATATCGTATATGCCAATGGCTTCAGGGGACGCGCCGTCAACAATCCATCCGATCGGAGCTTCCCCTGGCGCAACGGCATCGTGTTCCATTGCGAGAAGGGGGAGCTGTGCGTCAAGCGCGGACGTCTCGCCCTACCCGATTTCCTGAAGAAATGGAACGAAAAGCGCGACCTCAAGGACACCGACGTACATCTGCACAAGTCGCGCGCCTCGCACGAGGCCGACTTCATCGATTCCATCTTTTCGGGCGAACGCCCGGCGGCCGATGCCGAAGTCGGGCATCGCGCCGCCACCATCTGCCACCTCGCCAATGCCTGCATAGTTGGCGGCAGCACGTCCATCCGCTGGAATCCCGCCGCAGAGAAGGTGACGGAAGGAACGATCCCCGCCGACATCCTTGAAGCCCCCATGCACAATGGCTGGAAACTGGAAAGTTGAAAGCATTGAGAATGATGTCCGGATGCCACCTTTCAACTTTTCAACCTTTCAACTTTTCAACCTTTCAACCTTTCAACATACTTCCACACGAGGTCACTAAAATGAAAATCAAGTTCCTGTTTCTGACGGCGGCCATCCTTTCGTCCGCCTACGCGAAGCGTCCGCTCATATTCCCGCAGGTGCTGCCGGAAGACGAGCCCGTCCTGGACGCCAACGTGTCTGCCTGGAAGGCGGCACCGGCCCGCAAGGCGCACAAGATGCTGGTGATCTTCTCCAACGATGCCGCCGAATGGCACGGAGAGGCCGTTTCCTACGCGCAGCGTGTACTGGAGAAGGCTTGCGTCAAGGGTGGCTGGCGATTTGATTCGGCGGACTATTCCGTGCTGGACGACGGCAAGCTGCTCGCGCGCTACGACGCCATCGTGATGAACAATCCGACGCACGTGAAGGTGGCGCCCTACCCTGCGATCGAAAAGAATCTCGACAGCTTCGTGAAGGGCGGCAAGGGTATCGTGTTCATACATTCGGCCGTTGACGGGTTCTTCGACTGCCCGGCGCTCCAGTGCATGAGCGGCGGGGCGTTCTGGGGACATCCGTGGACCATCTTCGGCGGCGCCTGGGGCATTCGCAACGAGCAGCCGAACCATCCGCTCAACGCCGGATTTGGCGGCCGGGAGCGGTTCAAGCTCGTGGACGAGCTCTATCAGCATTCGTCCCCCCCGTTCGACAGGAAGAAGCTGGAGGTGCTCTTGTCCGTAGATCTCGACGATGCCGAAAGCGCCGCCGCCCTTGAGAAGTACGTCAAGAAGAACGGCCCTGACAAGGTGCGTGCCGACAGGGACTTTGCCGTGTCGTGGTATCGCACGTGGGGCAAGGGGCGTGTGTTCTACACGACGTTCGGACACGACAAGAAGGCGTTTCTCGATCCCATGCGGCTGCACCACATCCTTGACGCGGTGCAGTACGCCCTGGGCGACAGGTAGCGCGTGCGCATTTTTCTTCAATCGAAACAAGGACTTTTCTCGTGAAACTTGAACGAATCACAGGCTGGCTGGATGAGGTGCTGGACGTAGCCGCGTTTTCGGATGTCTCCAACAACGGCATACAGATAGACCGCGAGGGGGATGAGGTGGCGAAAGTCGGATTTGCGGTGGATGCGTCCGTAGCTTCGGTTGCGGCTGCGGCAGCAGTCGGCGCTCAGCTCTTGGTGGTGCATCACGGCATCTCTTGGGGCGGCGGCATCCAGTGCGTCTCGGGAGGTGTCGGACGTGTCGTGCGGGCCGCCATCAATGCGAACATCGCCCTCTATGGCGTGCATCTGCCGCTGGATGCGAACGAGAAGTACGGCAACAACTTCGAACTGGCAAGGTTTTTGGGTCTAAAACGGCTCAAGAGGGCGTTTGTCTACCACGGCGAGTCGATAGGTGTCATCGGGGTTCTGCCCAACGGACGCAAGGTAGGCGTTTGCTCCGGCGGTGCGGGCGAATTCGCGGAGGAGGCGAAGCGGCTTGGCTGCGATCTCTACATCACGGGCGAGGCCAGCTGGGGCGAGACGATCATGGCCGAGAACTGCGGCATGAAGATGATCTGCGCCGGGCACTACCAAACCGAGACTTTCGGTGTCAAGGCGCTCGCCAAAGCGATGAAACGCCTATTGAAGGTGGATACGGTCTTCTTGCCAAGGGCATGAGATTTGCGATGTCGCTTGCCATTGGATTCAAATCCGCCATGGTGGCGGTGGCGCTGCTGCCGATGGCCCTGCTTGGCGGACAAGACAGGGCGCTCTTCTACCCGACCATTCTGAAGACTGGAACGAACCTCCTTGCGTCGGCGAAATGGCGTCCGCCATCGAAGAAGAGCGGAAAGGACTGTCGCACCGCATGGGTGAAGGGTACGCCATTTGACGCCGATGCGCCTGCGATGGAGGTGGAGTCGTTCGCTCCGGAATCCGCCTACTGGCGCACATTCGCGAAGGTGCAGAAGGGGCACAGGTATCTTGTCGGCGCCTGGGTCAAGTTCTCCAACGCGAAGGTGCTTTTCTGGACATACGGCAAGAAGCTGGACGGCAAGCCTTCCGACCAGCGGCTCTACAGCCTTGCCGGATACCAGTCGTATCTGTCTCCATACTTCTCGGACGAGCTGAAGCGGCAGCTTTCGGGACGCGCCGACGAGTGGAAGCTCATGTTCAGGACGCTGGAATATCCTGATGGACTTGTCGACGGAAACATCTGCGTGGCGATGGGCCTATACATGGCAACTGGCAAGGTGACGATCGCCGCGCCGTTTCTTCTGGACATCACCGACGTGAAGGACGTTTCTCTTATGGTTGACGTCGTCGGCGCGAAACCGATGCGCAAGCTCACGATCAAACATGTGGGAGTGCGCGATGTGATCTGGGAGAAGAATTTTTCCAGTCCCGTGGCGGACTTCATGGAAGCCGTGCCGTCCGTGACGGACTTCATGCGCGGCATGGACGGCAAGAACCAGATTGACGGCCATGCGCTGAACATCTACTATGCAGACGGCACGTCGGCAAAGGTCTTTGCCCCGCAGGAAAACGTCTTCAAGCAAAGGCAATGAGGATGCATGACATGAAACGGTCGGTTATTTGCTCGTCCTTGTTGGCTTTTTCAGTGTCCTGCTTCGGTTTCGAGGTGGCCATCACCGATGCCTCCGGCAAGCATTTCGACATCGCAGGGAAAGTAGATTTTCGCCAAGAGCGCCATGCGGACGCAAACGGCGTGGAGACGATCCGTTGCGTCATTGTCGGCCTCGCCGACGCGACGCAGCTGGTCAGGGTGGTGGCCTCGGAACATGTGCATGGGGCCGCAACCGTATGGGACAGCCTCAAGGAAGTGCCGCTCTCCAAGGCTTCGTTCGAACAGCCGCTGCTGATGGATCGGCACTTCCTGATGGGCGCGGCGTGGGGCGGAAGCAAAGGCGTTGCGCTTGCCTCCGGTGCGGAGGACATGACTTCCTACGAGGACTTCATATCCGTGCCTCAGCCTGATGGAGTGCGCATTTCGCTGGCGGTTCACGCAGCGCTTCTCGGCAAGGGCGGCAGATACGGCTGCACATTCCATCGTCTTGCCTTCTCGCCGAAGTACGGCATACGCGACGCGCTTGCCAGATACTATGCGCTGTATCCTGCACGGTTCAGGCGTTCGGCGGTCGTGAACCAGGCAATCTACGGAATAAGCGCCCAGTACGCGAGCTGGCGCGCACCTCTTACCGAATCGTGCCGACGCAGCAACGCTTCGTGGGAATGGTGTCATGGCGCGGGAAGATCCTGGGGCGATCCGCTCAACACTGAAATTCCGACGGGGCCTATGAACGCGGACTACACATGGTCGGAAAACCTGAAGTTTTCGTTGCGCGACCACAAGGACCGCAGATACCGCAACGAGGGCATGGCGCTGGCGGAGTTCGACCGCATCCAGTCCGAACGCCTTGCCAACGGCTACTATTGCGGCGTGGTGAACGGCTTCTACCTGATGGCGCTTGCGAACCTCTCCAACAAGATAGCGGCCAGATATCCAGATTCGCAGGCGACGGAGAATCCGTTTGCGTCCAACGACTACTTCTATTCCACGGAGATATTCACGTTTCCTGAATGTTCCTGGGGCAGGGAGATCAGGCGGCAGTTCGCGTCGATGGTGAAGAAGTACGACATCGCGGCGATGGCGTTCGACGTGTCGCGTCCGAGGAGCGTCTATAGAGGCGTGAGGCTGCGCGAAATGCAGAACGTCGGATGGGATCGGTTCGGTCCAGGCGTGGTGCGCGGCGTCGGTTCCGCAAAGCTCTTCGAAGATATCCGCACGCTGCCGAACAAGAAGCTGTCCGGAAACTGCGGCGTGATCGTGAACACGAAGTACCAGCATGTGACGGACATGCTCTACATGGACACGATGATGATCGAAAGCACGCCGTGGGACCATAAGCCGCCATTCCCGCTGGAGTTCCGCTTCGCGCTCGGCGAGAAGGGACTTACGATGTGGGAATCGTACGAGCCGAGAAGCTTCGACCCGAATTTCAACAGATGGCCAAAAGAGTCGCAGCACCTCCTCTACCACGACCTTTGCCGCTTTGCCGTGCACCGCTCGGCTGTGGCGGGCGCGTCTTTGCCGAATCAGTTTCTCACAGAGTACGTCGAAGCCTATTCGCATGCGTTTGTGCGCATGAACGATGCGGGGTTCAAGCCGGTAGTCGGCGCGAAGCTTGACGGCACCTGCTGGGAACTTGCGCGATACGGGCTGGGGGACAGGAGCTATATCGCAGTCTGCAACGAGACGAACGTGGCGCGTGTCGCAGAGCTGGAGGTGTTCCCGGACGAAATTGCATCCGGGATCGTGGGCGACGCTGCCAACTGCCAACTCCCAACTACCAACTACCAACTACCAACTCCCCAAGGCTACATCTATGCACCGTTCTTTGGCGGAACGGCAAGCCAGACGTTTCGCGGCGGGCCACAGCGCGTTTCATGCGCCGTAGGGCCGTTGCTCGTGAGCGTGCTGGAAGCAGTAGGCGCGGCGGACGGTACTGGGGAACTTGCGGCGGAATGGACGGGCGACGGAGTGGACGTTCGGCTCAGGCTTGAATCTAAGTCGTTTGCCGGAAAGGTCGTACTGCGCGATGCGTTTGAGAGCCTCAGGCGCGAAGGCGATGGAGTATGCACGCTCAAGCCCGGCGACATGATCGAAGTCGCGTATCGCGACGCGGCGTTTGCGGAGATGGTCGCGCCAACGAGCGAGTTCGCGTTCATGGACGGAAAGAACCCCGCGTTCTCGATGGCTTATGCCGAAGACGGTGGCGATTCGCGCGACATGGCAGACCGCATCAGCGAGTTCTTCTGGACCATGACCTTCCCCGAAGGACTGAAGAAGCGCCATGCCCACAAGGTTTCCGTTGCGCGTGCAGGAGATGCGTCGCTGCCAGCCCATACGGTTGTGCTCAAGGACAAGTCAGGACGGGCAATCCGTCTTGCGGCGTCGGACCGCGAGGAGTTCTCTCGCCTGGTTAGGCGATTCCTGAATGTGCTTAATGCATTTCGCTACCCTGACTACCGGCACGAGGTTCGCATGAACGACCTGGAGCGTTCGTTCATCTCGCGCATTCCACGCTGGTAGGACATTCCCAAAAGACTTCATGCAGGAGGAGACAATGAAGACATGTTCGCATTTCATTCTGCTTTGTGCGTTTGCGTTGTCTGCGGCGCTTGCAGGACCGCTTGACGAGCTTATGCCGGTGCCGGTGGCCGTAGAGGCGCGAGACGGGTGCGCAGATGCCGTCGCTTGCGCAAAGGTGTCGCTGAACGCCGCAGCCGTTCCCGGCGCTCCGTCAGCCACGGCGGACGAGGCGTATGTCCTTGACGTCGCCAAGGATGGCGTGGCGATAACCGCTCCGACCGCGCGCGGGGAACGCTGGGCTCGTGTGACGCTGGACCAGCTGAAGAGGCTTTCCGGCGGTCACTTGCCGTGCTGCAGGATTACCGACTGGCCGCGTTTCAAGTGGCGCGGATTCATGCACGATTCCGGACGGAACTTCCTTGAAGTAGAGCATGTGAAGGGCGTCATAGATGCCATGAGCCGATGCAAGATGAATCTCTTCCATTGGCACTTCACGGAATACTACGGCTGGCGGCTGGAGTCGAAGCGCTTCCCGGAGCTGCAGCGTCCGGACGCGTTCTATCTGCGCTACATCGGCAAGTACTACACGCAGGACGAATTCCGCGAAGTCGTGGACTACGCCGCCGCGCGCGGCGTTACCGTGATGCCGGAATTCGACATCCCCGGCCACGCGTTCGCGTTTAGGCGCGCCTTCGGGTTCGAGACGATGCGCGACGACGGCGTGCGCGAAAAGCTCTGCGCGCTCGTGGATGAGCTGTGTTCGCTCGTTCCAAGGGAGAAGATGCCGTTCATACATCTGGGCACCGACGAGGCGCGCCTGCCCGAGGAGAAAGTGCCGCCGCTCTGGATGGCGCCCATCATCGCCCGCGTGCATGCGAATGGGCGCACGGTCGTGGGCTGGACGCCGGGCGAGCTCGCCGGACTTACGGAAGGCGGAGGCGTCGTGGGGATGCGTTGGGGACGACCCAAGGCGGTTGACACCACGGGCGTGATTCCGTTCCTTGACGCCAGCCAGATGTATCTTGACACGCTCGATCCGTTCGAGATACCTGCGGTCGCGACCTACCGCAGGGTCTGTCCCTGGGATGAATCGGAGGGGAAACGCCTTGGCGCCGTCACCTGCGCCTGGCACGACGATTTCGCGGGGACGGGCTTCCGCACGCTTGTGAATCAGGCCATCCTTCCGGCATTCGTCCTTTTCGGCGACGCCTATTGGCGCGGGCGCGACGAAGAACCGGCGGGCACGGGCGGCGGACGCATCGTCCCTCGCGGCGGCGATCCGCGGCTCGAAAAGCTGGCGGACATCGAACGGCGTACCGCCGCGCAGCGTGATCGCGTATGGGCCGATTCCCCATATCCTTTTCACTTCCTGCGGCAGAGCGGCATGCGCTGGCGCGTCTCGCTCGCCGACGGCACGCTGCTCGCGACCAACGTGGCGCAGGCGACGGTATTCCTTTGGCAGAACGCGCTTGCGGGCGTGGAGGGCGGCAAGGTGAAGTCCCTGGGCGGGAATCTCACCACCAATCGCATGGGAACGGCGATCCTCGAGACGTGGATACATGCGCCATCCAACATCTCATGCGGCGCGTGGATTGGCTTTACGGACTATACGCGCGACCATGGCCGCGCCCATTCCGCGCCTACGCCCGATGTGGGGGAATGGAGCCGTTTCGGCGCGACGGTCGAAATAAACGGCGAACAGGTTCCGCCGCCGAAGTGGAGAAAGCCCGGACAGCAGGCCGGGGCGGACGTTCCGCATCTCAAGTACGTGAAAGACCTTGACGAGATTGCCTTTGAGGACGAGGAATACTATATGCGCGATCCCACGCCGATTCGGCTCGTCAAGGGCTGGAACCATGTGAAATTGACCGTGCCCATGAAGAAGCGTGCGGCTGGTCATGCGCCTTGGGTCGGCACGTTCATCCCGCTTGTCGGCCCCACCGCGCATCCGCGCGAAGTGCCGGGTCTCGTCTATAGCGCCTCAACCCCAGGCAATTCCATGAAGGGTAAATAATCCACACGCCGTACTTGCTTGGGGATACTGCTTCCTTCTACGGCATCACTTGGGCGTCTCTGACTGCGGCGGCTCGTACATCTGCATCGCAAGCGCGTAGGCGTCGTCGAATGGAATGCCGATCTTCGCAAGGTGTTCGGGAAACGCCCGCGCCATCAGCACCGTCTTCATTTTGTCAAGCTGCTCGTTCATGGATCGCCTTCTGTCCTTACTTGATTCTTTTGCCGAGGTGGATAATGTAGTAACCGACATAGCCAGGTTGAATCGTCGTTTCCACGCTGAGGACTTCCCACGTCATCTGAACTGGCGAGGCCTGTCCGCGCATGAACGTGACACTGCGGAGTTCCTTGCCCTTGCGTCCACCCAGCCTCTCGTCCCAGTAGGGTTTCTTCTCCCGGTACTCCTCATGCTTAAACCCGGCCTCAATCTTGTCATACCACTTTTGTTTGAGTCCCATCACGATATTACCGCCTTCTGGCATTGGGGATTCAACGCCCCACACGCCTGATTTCCACCAATACGGCGGCGTTGCGGAAGGATGGGCGGCGACAGTCTCGGCTGTCTTCTGCGCCTTGCTCTTGTCGCCAAGACCAGCAACGAGCTTGACGGTCTCAACACTCAACCTGACGAGCCGCTTCGCCAGTTCGACAATGTATTGCGGATAATCGTGTTCTTCGCCCCACTTGTTCGGGTCGTTGACGATGCCAGAATCGGCGTCGGTTCGAATCTGGTAGCGGTCGATGAGCCATTCGAGCGGCGTCCGCCCGTTGACAACGTACTGGTGCGCCTCGGCGGGAATCCCCGCAAGCGTCTGATGCTCGTTCACGACGAGCATGTCCTTGCGTACGTCCTTACCGTCCTTCGCCCATGCCATCTTCGTAACGTGGTAATCCAACGAACCAATCTCATCCAACGGCCAGGGATCTATCTCCTCGTAGTGGAGATGGAGATTGGCAAGCTCGCGCCCGATCTTCTCAACTTTCTCGAACTCCTTTCTGTTCTTCGGAAGAGGAAGTTGCGGAAGCTGCTTCTTCAAGTCGGCGGCGAACTTTACCCGATAGTCGGGGTTGTGCAACGCGCCATAGACATAATGGAAGATATCCTCCTTCTGCACACGAGGCCCGGCGATCTTGCGGAACTCCAACAAAATGAAGTCGCTGATGGCTTCATGTTTGATGTAGCCGGACTGCTTCTCCAACCCTGGCAACTCCATCACGCCATCATCGCGCTCAATCTTCTCGTACCAGTAGAGAGGAAATGCCTGAACATCGCCACAGAAGTGAAGGTCGGGAATTACATCGGTTATGATGCAGGAAAAGACTTTCGATCCGCCAGCACCCGTCACGCAGATGACCTTGTTGGGATAGCGGCGGCTCCCCCCGGAATTTCCGGATTTTCCGGCCTCCTCCGGCGGAAAGATCGCGGGGATGCGGTACTGGCGCTGGTTCGTCTCGCGGTCGTAGTAGAGCCACTGCTTGTTGAAAGGACGATAGGAATACTCAACTGCTTTCGCCCTGTCTGAATAACCGAAATGCTTCTTGACCGCTTCGACCACACCTTTCCGTGAATAGCCGATGGCGATGCCGTCCATGCCAGTTTTGAGTCCCGAAGAATTGACGGTAAACCAGCTCTTGCTCAAATAATCGAACTTCTCGTCTGGGGCGAGGGGAATGTAGTCGTCGAATTCGCTGTC
>JAEEGL017152748.1_pt1 | contig 12207 bp, 9 predicted proteins | sample 9134231 | NCBI WGS metagenome assembly JAEEGL01 (sample SAMN16246548, study PRJNA631951) | gut metagenome | biome: gut microbiome; feature: rumen; material: fiber-attached | host: Bos | place: Iran: Karaj | collected 2018-10
CTTTCGGAATATGATGATGTTGCCGCTCATTACAATCAGCTGGCAGAAGCTACAAAAAAAGGTACTAATATAGAAAAAGCCCGTGCAATCGATGCTCTTTGTAATGAAACACCTGAGCAGTACAGAACTCTGCTTATTGAGCTTACAAAAACAATTCCAGAGCTTGATAAAAATAATGAGACCGGTTTATGCAGTAAATATATAGTAGATGCTGCAGAATCTAAGGCAATAGAGCTTTATTCAAAGGGTGATATCGCTGGTGCCGTACAGTCTTATATTTCTGCCTGCGATAACAAGTTTATTGAACCGAGTGAAAAACAGGAATGTTATTATATGGCAGCCTATCTGCTTGCTTCTACCGGTTCCGATGACTATCAGGTTATATTAAGTTATCTTAATTCCGCACTTGCAGCTCTTCCTGATGGAGATAAGGTTCAATACATAAACAGTGCAATTGAATACTATAAGCAGCAGGAAGAAGAACGCGTTAAGCAGGCTCAGGAAGCTCAGAATCCTCAGTCGGAATAAACGGAATAAAAATGGACGACATACCCTCGTATCTAATATTTGCCGCAGTCACACTAATTGTTCTCTCAATGCTGTTCTCAATTTCGGAAAGTGCAGTGCTTGGGATGAACAAGCTGCGTCTCAGAATCCTGCGAAGAAAAAAAGACAAAAAGGCACTTCGCATTGGAAAGCTTCTGGATAATAAGGAGCATTTAATCAATACGCTTCTTATTTCCAACGATTTAGTAAACATTTTTCTTTCAGCAATAATCACTTCAATATCACTCAGACTTTTTGGCGAAAGTGGAGTTGGAATTGCAGCTCTTGTTGCCACAATCCTTCTGCTTATTTTTGGTGAAATTACTCCAAAAACAATTGCTGCCCGCTGTCCGGATCCTATAGCTTACGGATTAAGCGGCTTTATTTCTGTTTTTGTAAAAATAATGCATCCGGTTGTAACTGTGGTTACTGCTTTTGCCAGGCTTGTTTTACGGTTGTTTGGTATTAATACAAGACGTCAGAAAAAATCATATACGGAAGAAGAAATTAAAACTTTTTTTGATATGAGTTCTGAGTCTGGTGTTATAGAAGAAAACGAAAACCGCATGATGAGCCAGATTTTTAAGTTTTCTGATTTAGAAGCCCAGGACATTATGGTTCCCCGCACAAAAATCAAAGCAATTCCGGTAAATGCAACTTACCGCGACGTAATTGAGCTTTCCCAGCGTCTTAATTTTACACGTTTTCCGGTTTACAAAAAATCCATAGATGATATTGTTGGCGTGCTTTATTTAAAAGATATGCTTGAATATAAGGAATGTCCGCAGTCTTTTTCTGTTTCCAAATTGATGAGGCCTCCACTTTTTATACCGGGCACTAAAAAAATGTCCTCCGTTCAGGAAGTTTTATTCGAAAACAGGCAGTCTATGGCAATTGTTGTAGATGAATACTCCGGTACAGATGGCATTGTTACCGAAAAGGATATTTCTCGTGAGATTTTTGCCTTGCCCGGTGATGATTCGTTACGCGGAAAGGTTTTTGATATTGATTCTGTAGAAAATAAGGAAGATTTTGAAATAAACGGTTCGGTTTTGCTGCGTGTATTAAAGGAAGCACTTCACATTCCGCTGGAATCGAATATAAACGAAACAATTGGCGGCTGGTTTACAGAACAGATAAACAGAATGCCGGAAAATGGAGACACTCTTGTGTATGAAGGCTGGTGCTTCACTGTAAAGAAAATCCAGTCCCACCGAATAGAACGCATGAGGATAACAAAAGGAGAGTCATTATCGGACTTGACACGATAATCTTACAAATATGAATATAGTTTTGTCTTTGTTAATAATTTTTCTCCTCATCCTCTGCGTAGGCTTTTTCACTTCCTCCGAAACCGCCTACCTGTCTCTTTCCAAGCTTAAGCTCCGCAGCATGCTTGAAGAACGTAAAAAACACGCTGAGTTAGTTGCAAAGCTCAAAGCCAACATGGGCAGGCTCCTTACTACAGTTCTTGTTGGAACTAATTTTCTTAATACTCTTGTTTCAGCCCTTGCAACTTCTCTTGTTGTAAAAACCTTTGGCGGTGGCGGAGTAGGACTTCCTACAATCATTACAGCATTTTTCATTACAACCTTTGGTCAAATCATCCCAAAAACAATAGCAGGTCTGTCCCCGGAAAAAATTACCTGTTTTTCATCTGTTCCACTTAGAGTTTTGGAAATAGCCTTGTTCCCAGTTATCACGCTTTTTCAGGGACTTTCAAAAAGTGCAGTCTGGCTTGTGGAAAAAATCATAAAGCCAAAAGAAGCTATTGTTACCGAAGAAGAGCTGCGCACACTGATTGATGTTGGCGAAAAGGAAGGTACTATAGAAAAGTCCGAAAGCAAAATGCTTAATAAAATCATTAAGTTCAATGATTTGAGTGTAAGCGACATTATGAAGCACCGTTCTTTTGTAAGCTCGGTTGATTTTAATGCTACATATAAAGAAACTTCGGCCGAGTTTTTGAGGACAGGGTTTTCAACGCTTACGGTTTATAAGAATAATCCTGAAAATGTTGTAGGCGTGCTTAATTACAAAAAGCTTCTTTATGCAAATGCAAGTCAGACAGAAGATAATGAAGAAGGCTTTGCAGGCAGGATGATGAGCGAAGTTTTCTTTGTACCGGGCACTTTTTCTGTAATAGATTTGCTTCAGAAGTTCCGGGAAGAAGAGCATAAGTTTGCCGTTGTGCTTACTGAGCAGGGAGAAATGTCCGGTATTGTTACAATGGAAGACATAATCCGCGTTGTTTTTGGCCGAATGACCGATGAAAACTCCTACGATAGTCTTCCTGCCGAAGATAAAATCCAGCTTATTGCCTATAATACCTTTATTGTGCCCGGCGAGCTTCTTCTGGACGATGTTAACGAAATCCTTGGCTTGCGCCTTGAGTCTGAAGATATGAACACAATCGGCGGCTGGCTGCTTGAACAGTTCGGTTATCTGCCTTCTACTGGAAATGTTTTTGTGCTTGATAATGTAATTTACACTGTAGAAGATGTATATCAGCGGCGGATTGTTTCCGTTAGGGTAAGAAAAAACTAAAACAGTTAGCTTTGAAGCATAGAAGCGCTTCTACTAGAAAATATAGGTCAGATAAAAGCTTAAATTATACCATTCACCGGAGCAGCCACTTTTAGAGGTTGTGTCAGGGTAATATTCATCTAAATCCTTAAAAATCATTTCGGTATAGCCGTGTTCTTCCTGTTTGTTGTAGGTGTCGCCCTTACGCAGCGAGATATAGTTATATGAGAATGTACAGCCAAGATGCAGATTAGAAAATAACTTCAGACGTAAATCGGCTTCCAGCTCATAGTTAGAAAAATTAAATTTTATTTCGTCCCTGTAATAGCTTTCTCGTCCTGAAGGTGAATAATGATGATCCAGGGATTTTACAACTGCAAAGGGTAAGAAACCGGCTTGAAGCATAAGTTGAACACGGTCAAAAAAGGTAAGCTCCCAAAAGAACCCAAAATTATACATTTCAGTTACTCGTAAATAATCTATTCCCTGAAGGCTTCCGACAGCAAAAAACTTTGCATATTCAGAATCGTAGGGAACAAATTCCCCATTTTGTGAATAACGGTTACTTCCATACCAGCCATAGCCGTTACGGGCAGAAAACTTAATCTGATCAAATGAATATTTTGCAAAGATTCCGGTTTGGAACCAGTCTTCTATATTTAAGAAAAAGGCAGCCTTTGTGTTTATGTTGAAACCGGAATCGACAGTATTGTCACTTATGGAAAAGGTTGTTTTTACGTCTGGAGCTGCAGGCAGGTTTTGCCAGTCTGAATCGTACATTTTGGTACTTGATTTAGAAAAGCCGCCTAAAACTCCTGTTTCAAGCATAAAATGCTCTGAGCTTACGGCTAGCTTTCCCCCTGCGTACGAAATGTTCTTTATGTTCCAGTTCAATTCACTGAGTTTGAATAGTTCATCTTCCGGCTTATAAAAAACTAACTCATTTAAACAGCCGTTTCTTAAGCTGTATAATGGAGAGATTTCAAAATGAACTTCTGCAAATGCTCTGCCGGTAAAGCAAAATAAAAAGAGAATTAAAACTGTACCCCGTGCAAAAAACTTTTTTTTCATAAACCTTTCCGAAGCATCAAATTGTCATTCCGAACTTGATTCTGAATCTCCCTCAATAGGGTCTATTCCAAACAATTTTGACAGCTGTTTTCTTACGGCTTCCATATCACGAGGATAATCAGCCTTAAAAGTCAGTTCTTCGCCTGTTTTTGGGTGTGTAAGCGTTATTTTATAAGCATGAAGTGCAAGTCTGCTTAAAAGAGGGCGTTCTTCTTCGGTATCACCATTCCATTTACGCTTAATTTCGCTAAGTCTTACCGGCTTCTGGTTTCCTCCATAAAGAGGATCGCATACTATAGAAAAGCCTTTTTCTGCAAGATGTACACGAATCTGGTGTGTTCGTCCTGTTTCCGGTTTTGCTTCAATCCATGAAAACTGTCCGCAGCTGCCAATAAGCCTGAACTCTGTAACAGATTTTTTTCCAAATCTTTTGCTCACAACTGTTCTATGGCGTGGGTCACCATCGGGTAGGAGAGGTAAATCTACAGTCAGTGTTTCCCAAAGAGGATGTCCGTAAACCAAGGCATGATAAACTTTCTTTACCTTCCGCTTTTCAAACTGCATGGAAAGATTTCGTTGTGCTTCTATATTACGTGCATAAACAATAAGTCCGGAAGTATCTTTGTCTATTCTGTGTACAGCATACAGCTTTCCAAACTCTTCCTGTGCCAGTAAATCCAGTCTTGGCGCATCCGGATTGTAGCGGTCGGCAGCAATAAGTATACCGGAGCGTTTATTTAGCACTACAAGGTCATTATCAGCATAAATTGTCTTATAATCTGTGTTTTTTTGCATAAAAAAGATTATAACAAGTAATAAAGTTTATTTCCACTTTATTTTTCTCTGTATAATTAGGGGTAAAGAATTGGAATCTTGTTTCCGATAACTAAATATAAGGTGTTTGTATTAAGAAAAAAAACAATTTTTTTTGTTGACTTCTCAATAGCACCGTGTTAAGATAATAAAAAAGGGCATCCACGTAAAAATCGTTGATTTGTGGAAGTCTTTTAATAAAAAAGGAGGATTTTTTTAAAATGAAAAAAATCGTTGGAATTATCGCTGCTGTAGCTATGGCAGCAAGTGTATTTGCAGTTGACTTCTCAGCTGGTGTAAGACTTCAGGGAAGCCTTTTCGGATATGATGATGCTAAGAATGTAACTATCTTAGAAGAGCACATGGAAAACCAGTTCTATCAGAAGCCAATTTCTTTTGCTGTTTCTAGCGACCAAGCTGGTGGAACTCTTAAGCTTTCTTCTGTAAAGGGCGGCGGTGATGCTGTAACTACAGATGCATGGTCAATTTGGTTTAAACCAGTTGACGCTCTCAAGATTACTGTTGGACAGTGGTCTACAAACCTCAACCAGGAACACATTGGTTGGTGTAACACAGACTCTGGTGTTGATACACAGGGTTATGCATTGACAGTTTCTGCAGATTCTTTCTCTTGGGATTTGTTCTTCGAAGCAAAGAATGGAAAATGGATGTCTAAGGCTGACGGAGCTGACGCTGTAGTTGGTGAACTTTATACAAAATTCAATTTTGGTGCAGATTTCGGTACAGTTAATGCATTCTTCAATGCAGCTGACACATTCAAAGCATTCCGCTTTGGTGCTGGTTTGAACCTCGCTGGTCTCCCAGTAGGACTTTGGTTCAACGTAATCGGAACTTATGCAGCTGAAGACTTCCAGAGAATCCGTGTTGAAGCTGATGTATCTGGCAACATTGACAGCATCGGTTACGAAGTATTCATCGCTGGTGGATATGATATGAAAGCTGGAACACAGAACTTCAATGACACATTCACAGGTGTTGAAGGCTGGCACGTAGGTGGAACATACGGACGCGCTGATGCAGCTGCTTTCGTAGGTCTCTATGCTAAAGTTTCTTTCCCAATCGGAAACCTTGGTGGATTTGTTGAGATTAAAGACGGCGACTTCCTCGCTGACAACTTCTCTATGCAGATTTATCCTGGCTTCACAGCTAACGTAGGTGGATGTGAAATCAAGACTGGTATCGATTTCCAGGCTCAGGAAGACATCAAGATCAACGTTCCAGTTGAGTTCGCTATCAACTTCTAATTTAGTTTAGATAATAAGATTTGATAAAAAACAGTTCTTTGGAGTCATTACTTCAAGGAACTGTTTTTTGTTTTAAAGCTCATATATTTATAAAATAATCTATTCTTTCTTTTTATTTAATCAATTTTATTAAATGCTAAACAATAGTTTAAAACTCACTTTTTGAATAAAACTCCATCTTTTCGCCGGTTGTTGGGTGTGTAAAGCTTAAATAACACGCATGCAGCATAAGTCTTTCGCCTTCTTCGCAGGTACCGTAAAGAGTGTCGCCAACTATTGGTAAATTAAAGCCATGACTGTCGCTGCTTGCTAAACGAAGCTGATGGGTTCGACCGGTGTGAGGAATAAAGGAAATCCTTGAAACTGTTTTCTGTTTACCGGTAAGAGGATTTTTATAGGTTTCTATATTTTCTAAAGCCCATTCTGTTATACCAAGTTTACCGTATTCTTCATCGTAAATCTGGTGAGGACGATTTTCAACATCCAGACGGAACTTTAATGACATTGTTCCAGAACGCTCATTGTTTTTGGGAGCATTTAAACCGTCAGCTTTAAATAAAACGCCATTGAGTAAAGCTTCATATTTTTTCTGAACAAGCCTATTTTCAAACTGAGCATTCAATTTGTCGTGCGCCGCCTGTGTAAGCCCCAACACCATAAGTCCCGAAGTCTCCATATCAAGTCTGTGAACAGAAGGCTGCTCTATACAACCTGGAAAAAGGCGGCGCACTCTGCTTACAATACAATCCTGTTTGTCTTCACCCCGACCAGGCACAGAAAGCAATCCGGACTGTTTGTTCACAACAACTATATCGTCATCCCTATAAATAATTTCCAGACCCAATATTGACGGAAGAATATAACCGCAGCGTTCATCACAGGGAGCATAGGAACATCCGCTAATCTTTCCGGCAGGATTGTTTTCAGGAGTATTACCGTAATAAACCTCGTCCATACTTTCAATCTGAAGACTCTGTGAAAATGCATAAGACAAAAGCTTTGGAGCGCAGCAGTCGCCGGTTCCTGTTGGAGGCAGTCTGGAATAATGCTCGGTGATAATGTCATTCAGGCTTATTTTTTTACCGTCAAAGCGTGTAAACTCGTATAGAGCAAAAACATTAAGAAGAGATTCTGTCGTTAAGCTTTCGCGTTCACTGCAAAGGTTTCCAAGTGTTTCTGCCTCGTCAGTTGTTTCTAACTTATTCATTTTTAAGCTGTTGATTTTCTCAGTAAGAACATGAATCTCTTTGTCATTTTTCTCAAGTGCAAGATTTATTTCTTCGTTGCTTACTATTGGCGGAACGATAATAACTTCAGAATCAAAATCTATTAAAGATGCTTTATATTCTTCTGGAATAAAGTCAAATAAAAACCTTTTATTATTGCAGGCAAACTTAAGCTGTCTGCTGATTCCGCTGACAGCAAGTAAAATAAAGCGTTTATTTTTTCCTTCACGCTCATCATCAACAGCTTTTCGCCCGACAAGACATCCCACCATCAAGCCCTGGTCAGCTCTTTCTGAGCTTTCAGGAGTTAACCGTTCCAGAATAATCTTCCCTTGTTCAAGAGCAGTTAGCGTAGACAAACAATAGAGATGCGCAATTTCTTGATTAAAAGGTGGAAACATAATTATTCCTTGCAGGAATTAAACATTAATGCCAGTTGCGCTCTTCTACAGTACCGTCGCCTTTAGCAACAAAAACAATAGGCTTGTTTTTAGAAAAAAGTCCGTTCTCTACAACGCCAACAATACCGTTAATTTTGTCTTCCATAACAGCAACGTCAATCGGTTTTTCCCAGGTACAGTCCAGAATCTGATTTCCGTTATCTGTAATTACAGGACCACATTTTCGTACACCTTCGCGCAAAACACACTTAGCACCAAGCTCGTTCAAGGCGTTAGTAACAGGAATTCTGGCATCGCCAATAATTTCTACCGGTACAGGAAACTTAGTGCCAATTGTTTCAACAGCCTTTGTAGAATCTGCAACAACAACAAAAATCTTTGAATTATATTCAACAATTTTTTCGCGCACATGAGCTGCACCGCCACCCTTTATACAGAAGCAGTCAGGTGTTACCTCATCGGCTCCATCAATTGCAAGATCAAGCTTTCCACCGATGATTTTGTCGTTCATAGAATAAACAGGAATACCAAGCTCCTGACACGCATTCTCTGTCTGAAAGCTTGTAACAACAGCCTTTATATCGTGTAAATCTCCATTCGAGATATGCTCTGCTAATCTTTTTACAGCCGGCATTGCAGTTGAACCTGTTCCAAGTCCAATCTTCATTCCGCTGAAAATGTAGCCCTTTTCAATGAGTGTATCAATTGCCGTATTAGCTACTAAAACTTTTTCTTCTGATTGTGTCATATTTATTTGCCCCCTAAATACCCTTATTCATAAAAAATCTTATCTACAACAGTGTTTTCTTCAAAGTCTGTGCCGGTAAAAAGCTTAAACTGCTTGTAAGCCTGATATTCCAGCATTCTGTAACCGTTGTTTACGCGGCAACCCGCATAAGAAGCCCTCTTCATAACTGGAGTTATTGCAGGCTTACAGATAATATCAAACAGCAGCTCATCACCACGGAAATTATAGAATGGAATTGGATCAATAGCATCATCAGCCTTAGGCTCATCAACCGCCATTCCAACCGAGGTTGCCTGAATAATAAGGTTTGAGTACTCGTCCAGAATAGGAGCACAGGAAGGCTCAAGTGGACAGTATTTGAAGCCATATTTTTCGGCAAGCTGTCTTGCGTTTTCTACAGTTCTATTAAAAATACAAACCCGTGCACCCATCTGTTTAAGTACAAATGCAATTGCCTTTGCTGTACTTCCTGCTCCAACAAGTGCAACTTTTTTGTGCTTTATTCTTGTTGGTCCCAGGAACTCTTCAAGAGAACGTTTAAAGCCATAAGCTTCGGTGTTATAGCCAATCCAGCCATTCGGCTTTTTTACAAGAGAGTTACAGGAACCAATCTGAATAACCTCTGGAGACTGTTCTTTAAGATAATAAAGTACCGATTCCTTATGAGGTATAGTAACAGAAAGTCCGGTGATTCCTAACTGATTTGCAAAATTAAGTGATTCTGAAATAAAAGGAGAACGGATTGGTACATAAACTGCATTCATTCCAACTTTTTTATAGCCTGAATTGTGAACCTCAGGGCTCATGCTTTTTGTGAGAGGCCAGCCTGTTATTCCAAAAATCTTAGTATCTTTATTTATTGCCCTGAAGTTATAAAGATTGTTCAAGGTAACAGGATCTATATGTCCAATATTCAATGTATTTTCCAGAGTTTCTTCCGGTGATGTATAAGTAAGATAAGAGTTTGTAAAGGAAGAAAGGATTCTGGACGGCAAACCTTCAACACCAAGTGCACAAAGAATATGCTCGTAGTCAGTCATATCTGCGGCTTCCTTAAACATATTCGAAACATCCGAAAGCTTATTGATTTTGAATACAATCTTCGGAATCTCGTAACCGGTTTTTCGCATTTCATCACAACGCTGCTTAATATTATAAACTGGTCCCTGAAGATTATGATAGCTTCTGATGATTTTTACACCGAAAGCAAGTGCCGCATCCTGAATACTGGGAATATGATAGTCATCTTCAAAATCTACATACGCAAAGTTTTTTGCTCTGTCCTGATTTGCAAACGCAAGCGCACGACCAAAAAGATTTGTTCTGGAGAACTCACCGCTCTTAAAATTACCGCCGTCAATATCACGCCTGATTGTAAGAATACACGGCTGATAAATCATTGACGGAAAACGTCTTACATAAAGCTGCTCGTCCTCATTCAGATAATCAACTCTAAGTTCAACCAAATCTATATACTTCTGATATTTTTGGACAAGCTTTATGTTTTCCTCAAGAGTTTTACAGGATAATGTCATACATACGAGCGGCTGACTCATGACGTTTCCACCTGATTAATCAACTACAAGTCTGTCTGTAACTTTATCAACAACATAGAGAATAAGAGTTGTTCCCTTTGCTACAGAATATGGAATTGTTACATTTCCACCCGGATGATTAAAGTTAAGAATTGTGTAAGAGTTTCCTTCCTCAGGTACTGCTTCGAGTCTCATAGGTACAGGATAAGGATAAAGTGCAATCTTTGACTGGAAAATGCCACTTATATTTTCATCATCAGAATCGTCAGGAAGCGCCATTTCAACAGTTACACGTGTATAATTTGGAACAAACTCTTCGTCAATTGTCTGCTGACTTACAACTGTTCCTGCTTTTTCATTTCCGGTTGCTGTATGTCCTGAGATATCGAATACAATCTTACTGCGGGCAATAGTCTGCAGAAGGTCGTTTATACTCTGTCCTACTACATAAGGACGTCTTGTATTTTCATAATTAGGTCCGCGGCTTACTACAAGCTGTACAGTAACAGGTTCTGTAATTCTAAAGCCCTCAGGTGGATCCTGTTCAAGAATTGTTCCCGGGTCAGAAAGATCTGGTTTATACTCAGGCTCTGCAAGAATAATCAGAGGCTTTGTCTGTCCTGCAAAAAGCGTCTGAAGCGACATTCTTACATCATCAAGATTTTTTCCTACATAATCTCCAACTTCATCAATTACAATACCACGGCTTATTACAAGAGAAACCCTGCTGTAGCCCTTTACAATTGAACCAGCATCAGGCTCCTGCTCAAGGATTTTTCCTTCATCACCTGGATTTTCGGAATATCGGAGTGTAATTCTAGGATAAAGCTCCTTTGTCTGCATTTCAAGCAAAGCTTCGTCCCATTTTTTTCCTACAACATTCGGTACAAGAACCTGTTCTTCGCCTTTAACATTTGCAAAGAAAACTCCAATACAGGCAAGTCCCATAATCACAAGAGAAACAACAAAAGTGATGATGATGACAGGAATACTGTTCTGGAAGGTGTTAAAGCTTTCTGCCAGAGATTTGCGTGCTTTTTTTGGTTTTTCTGTCTTTTCAGTTTTATCTGCTTCTACAGATACTTCACTGTTATATTCATCAACTTCAATTTCGCTGTTAGTGAAAGAATCATTATCTTCGTTTTCTACTGCTACATCTGCAGCTTCAGTATTTTCAGTTTCGTTCCTAACTTCTTCATTCAAAGCATTTTCGTTTTCATCAGTAATTTTTTTTCTAGCCATAACAATCCTCAATTATCGTTATTTTATAGTTCCTTTCTGTTATTGTAAAACAGTGCCGACAAAATTACGTGCACCATTCATAAAATCTTTATAATTCATCTGGTTCTTTCCTTGACGCTGAAGTGTAGTAACGCAAAGAAGTTCTGCCCCAGTTTTTATAAAAATACCGTTTGGTTTACTGTAGCTAACAACCTTACCTACAGGATCTTCGGAAAAGTCCATTGCATTTATACCGGCATTTTCAAGCTGTACATCAGAGAGTACCTTTGAACATAATATTCTTAAAGGCTGTCCGTTTTCAAGTGTCCAGCAGCCTGGCTCAGGAAAATATGCCCTTATTTTTGCTTCTATTGTTTTTGCCGGAAGAGACCAGTCAATTTTTCCATCTTCTTTTTTAATGATATTTGTGTAGCTTGCTTCGCCGGTTTGTTTAACGCCTTCAGGCAATTTTCCAGCATTATTTGCTGCCTGAATAACCTCGCAGATTAGCTCAGCACCAATTTCTGCACTGTCATCTAAAAGAGATTTTGCTGTTTCATCTCCCTTAAGTTTTAAAATCTGCTGGGCAAGAATATCGCCTTCGTCCATTTTTAAGGATAAGGTTTGAATTGTTATACCTGTTTCAGAATCTCCATTAAGAATTGCGGCTGGAACAGGCGTACAACCTCTATATTTTGGCAGCAGTGACGGATGAAGATTTATTCCGCCATACTTAAACATTGCAAGAAACTTTGGACCAAAAATATGACCATACGCAAAGCAAACAAGTAGTTCTGCATTTAGCTTTGAAACTTCTTCGCGGGCAGCAGCATCAAGATGCTCCGGTGTAAACAC
>JAEEGL012288117.1_pt1 | contig 12206 bp, 8 predicted proteins | sample 9134231 | NCBI WGS metagenome assembly JAEEGL01 (sample SAMN16246548, study PRJNA631951) | gut metagenome | biome: gut microbiome; feature: rumen; material: fiber-attached | host: Bos | place: Iran: Karaj | collected 2018-10
AACTCAGTTCCCTTGGCGGGGTGAAGGTTGAATTGCCTCTGGCAATTCAAGTCCGGCCTTTGGCCGGACCGCGGACGGTCGATCCTGCGGATCGAGCGCCGCGCCTCTAGGGGCAGAGCCCCTCAGCGTATCCCCCGCAGCGCCACCTGCGGATCGAGCGCCGCGCCTCCGGGGGCGAGGAGCCCCCGGCGTTCCCCCGTCAGTCCCACGGGAAGGCGTACTTGCCTTCCAGGCCGAGCTCGGCGCGGACGGCGTTGAACTCCTTCTGGATGGAGGCGTTGATGGGCACGCCGGTATCCTTGCGTTCCTGCCAGACGAGGTACTCCTTTTCGCCGGCGGTATAGATGCGGTCGTGGCCGGGGGCTTTCTGGCTGGCGCGGAGTTCGCGGAGGATATTGCCGCAGGTTTTCTTGAAGGTATCGAGGCCCATGAAGGCTTCGGGGTCGATGGCGATGAAGAAATGGCCGAGGTGGAAAGGCACTTTTTCGCCGTGTTCGCCGATGCCGGTGAGCATCTTCATGTAATTGCCGGCCTGCAGCGCGGAGGAGAGGATCTCTACCACGGTGGCGTAGCCGTAGCCCTTGTACCCGGCGAGTTCTTCGCCGATGCCGCCCAGGGGCGCGAGCGCGGCTTCGCCGTTGACCAGACCCTCGAGGATGCGCGCGGAGTCGGTGAGCGCTTCACCCTGGCGGGAGATGACGGTGCCGGCGGGGGTATCCTTGCCGAGGCGGGCGTACAGCTCGATGCGGCCGCGCTGCACGATGGAGGTGGCGCAGTCCAGCATGAACGGGAACTCCTCGTCGGTGGGCATGCCGAAGGTGAGAGGGTTGGTGCCCATCATGTTCTCCACGCCGAATGTGGGCGCGATGGCGGGGCGGGCGTTGGTGCCGGTAATGCCGATCATGCCGGCCTTGGTGGCCATGGTGGCGTAATAGCCCGCGATGCCGTAGTGCGTGGAATTGCGCGTGGCGACCATGCCCATGCCGTATTTCTTTGCCTTTTCAATGGCCAGGCTCATGGACTTGTAGCCGATCACCTGTCCCATGCCGTCATGGCCGTCCGCCACTGCCGTGGTGGGCGTCTCCCGCACAACCTCGAATTCCGTCACCGGCTTCTGAATGCCGGCCTTGATCCGGTCCAGATAAAAGGGCTTGAACCGGTTCACGCCGTGGGAGGCAATGCCCCTCCGGTCGCTCTCCATCAGCACGTCCGTGCAGATCTTCGCGTCTTCCTCCGGAACGCCATACCGGATGAACGCTTCTGTCACAAATTCCGTTGCTGTCTTCCAATCAAGAATCGCCGTGCTTGCCATACCGTTTCCCTCCTGCTTTCGAGCTTGCCGAATTCGCTTTTCTGTGGTGATTTTGATCACATTATAGCACTCTCCGGTGCAAAAAAGGTTAATTCCGGTTGTCTTTCCGGTTATTGTGCGGAAAAGCTGCGGGGAGGGACGGGAGTTACGCCGGGGGCTACTCGCCCCTGGAGGCGCGGCGTTCGATCCGCAGGCCGGACTTGAATTGCCAAAGGCAATTCAACCTTCACTCCGCCAAGGAAACTGAGTTTCTTTGGATCCTTCCTACTTCCTGATTGCTGCGCAGTCCGGAGAAAAATACGATAATAATGCTGCTGTTTTTGTCCCGTTCATATATCCTGGCCTGGACAAAATGATTGAAAGAGTATACCTTTTCTGTTATTTGATGATTATTTCATGATTATTTCATGATACGGTTTGAGCGGGCCATACCGTACGGCCCGCTCAAGAGCAGTTTTTTATTCTTGTTTTTTCGCACGCGGTGCGGAAACAGGAAGGATTCCAAAGGGAATTATTCCCTTTGGCGGGGGAAAGGTTGAATTGCCTTCGGCAATTCAAGTCCGGCCTGTGGCCGGACCGCGGACGGTCGATCCTGCGGATCGAGCGCCGCGCCTCCAAGGGGCTCGGCCCCTCAGCGTAACCCCACGTGCCCCATCCCCGTCAGGAGGCTTTTCGGGCTTCCTCTTCTTCCAGCACGCGGTAGGCAACCTTGCCCACGAGGGTCTTGGGCAGCTCGTCGCGGAACTCAATGTCGTAGGGCATGGCGTACTTGGCCACGCGCTTCCGGCAGTAATCGAGGATGGAATTCTTCATCTCGTCGGAGGGCTGGAAGCCGGGCTTGAGCATGACGAACGCCTTGACCTTCTGCATCTTATAGGGGTCCTTGACGCCGATCACGCAGGACATATGCACGGCCTCGTGGGAGTCCAGGATATTCTCGATCTGGGAGGGATACACGTTATACCCGGAGGTAATGATCATGCGTTTGACGCGCTGGCGGAAGTAGACGTATCCGTCGCTGTCCATGACGCCCAAATCGCCGGTGTGCACCCAGGTCATGCCGTCCTCGTGCTTCTGCAGGGTATCGGCGGTCTCCTGGGGATGATTGACGTACTCCAGCATGACGGTGGGCCCTGCCAGGCAGATCTCGCCCTCCTCGCCGTAGGGGAGCTCTTCGTGGGTGCCTACCTTGACGATCTTGTAGTATGTATCCGGGAAGGGGATGCCGATGGAGCCCTCCTTGACGACGGTGAGGGGGGTGAGGCAGCTGGCAGTGACGCACTCGGTCAGGCCGTAGCCCTCCCGCACCTGAATGGTGGCGCCATGGGCCTTCAGGAAGGCGTCCAGGCGCTTCTTGAGCTCGGGGGACAGGCTGTCGCCGCCGGAGAATACGCCCTTCAGGCAGGAGAGATCCAGGTCCTCCAGGCCCTCGATGCGAAGCAGCGCCTCAAACAGCGTGGGCACGCCCGCGATGAAGTTGGGGTGGTGCTTGCGAAGCAGCTCGGCGTAGGTCTTGGGGGTGAACCGGGGAACCAGGATGCACCGGCCGCCGTTCACCATCATGGAGTGAATGGACACGCCCAGGCCGAAGCCGTGGAACATGGGCATGATGGCCAGCATTTTGTCGCCGGGGGTGAAGATGGGGTTGGTGGCCAGGATCTGCGCGCCCAGAGCGGTAAAATTGTAATTGGAGAGCAGTATGCCCTTGGTGACGCCGGTGGTGCCGCCGCTGCAGAGGATCACGGCGGGGTCGTCGGCCTGCCGCGCCACGCGGGGATCGCCCTGGAAGCTCTGCCCGCCGCGGATGAAGTCCTTCCACAGGACGACGCCCTCCTTCACGGGCACCTTGGGGATCTTGCGGCCCTGGGTCAGGGCGTAGCCGATCTTGAGCAGGGGCTTCAGCGCGTCCTTCACGCTGGCGACGACCAGGGTCTTCAGCGCGGGGGTGTTCCTGCGGATGTTCTCGAATTTGCCGTAGAACTGGTCCAGCGTGATGGCCGCCACGGACTTGGAATCGTTCAGATAGAACTCGATTTCGCCCTCAGCGGACAGGGGATGGATCATGTTGGCGATGGCGCCCACCATGTTGACGGCATAGAACATGATGACCGTCTGGGGGGCGTTGGGCATGCAGATGGTGACGCGGTCGTCGGGCTGAATGCCCAGGACGCGCAGGGCCTTCGCGCATTCCTTGATCTGCTCGATGGCCTTTTTATAGGTGGTGGAGCTGCCCAGAAAGTCCCACGCGACGTAGTCGGGGTACTGCCGCGCGATATCTTCCATGTCCTCCACCATGGTGCACCGCTTGTAATCGATATGGGTGGGCACGTCGCCCATAAAGGGATACCAGGGCGTCTTCACGGTCGCGGCCATATCAGTATTCGACCTCCTCGCTCGCCTTCAGATCCAGCAGCTCGGGATTCTCGATCAGGTGCTTCAAAAGCTTCAGGGTCTTGGAGAAGTAATAGCCGTCGGCGATGCCCTCATCCAGGGTGATGCCGAGGTCCAGCACGGTGTGGGTGAAGTGGCTCCCGTCGGGGTTCAGCTCGGTTTTGTCGTACATCTTGCCGATGGCCGCGAACACGGAGGTGGTGCCCCAGTTGTTCAGGTGGTGATACGCCGCGTCCAGGCCGATGGAGCCCAGGTTGGAGATCAGCACGCTGGCGAAGCTGGGATCCGTCGTGATGAGATCCCGCGGCACCTTGCCGAAGAAGTCCAGCCGGCGGATGATGAAGAACACGGGCCGCAGGATCCATCGGGGCAGCCGCAGGAACTTCTCCATGAAGTCCGTGGTGGTGTCGTTCTGGTCCTCCCGGCGGCACTGGTGGATTTCCTTCATCAGGTCCTCGTGCAGGGAATCGATGGTGGTGTCCGGCCCGAAGTATTTGAAGGCCAGCGCCTCGTGGCTTTCGTCCTGAAACTTTTTCTTCACGATGAACGCCAGCGTGAGCCACCGCCGCTGGTACAGCCGCCCGCCCTGGTAGAAGCGGTTCATCTTCGGCCGCAGCGTGAGCGTCTTGACGATGGAGGTGGCGATCAGGTGGAACAGCGTGTACTTATCTTCCGTGCGCCCCTCGTTTTTCTTCTGGAGGAACTGCAGCGCCTTGGTCAGGTCCACCGTTATTTTCAAAAAGGTCTCGCGGTCGGCGCGGTGGGGCATCACATAGGGTATAATCCCGTGCATGGGATCGATGTCCCTCAGCCAGATTCCGTCCCAACGGTCGCCGAACTTGCGCTTTTCTCCTGCCATGACAACAGCCTGCCTTTCGTTTCCGGTCCGCAGGGACCGGGAATGCCGGAATGGGGGAAGGCCGCACAGGCGAATCCTTCACCCATATCCGCATAACTCCCATGCATCATAGCATAATATTGCGCGTTTTTCCAGTACAATTAGATTTTTTTTCTTTGAAATTGTGACAATTCTCTTTCAAAAGCCTAAAATGTGCGCGTTTTCCACCAAAATATGACATGTTTCCGGCGCAGGTACAGCTTGCGGGTACGGCGTTTCGTGCTATAATATACGTGGACGCCCCCACGGGGGCCGCGCTGCGACGAGATTTCGCCCTCCGCGCCGCGGAGGCCGAGCAAAGAGAGAAATGGAGGCATGCCGGATATGATTACATTTTCCAGGGAGTACCTTCGGGACAGGATCCACGCCTGCTGGATCGGCAAAAACATCGGCGGCACGCTGGGCACGCCCTATGAGGGCGGAAGGGAACTCAACGACATCCAGGGCTTCGCGTCCAAGCCCGGCGAGCCTTTGCCCAACGACGACCTGGACCTGCAGCTGGTGTGGCTGAAGGCCGTGGACGAGATGGGCCCGGACGCGCTGAACAGCAAGATACTGGGCGAATACTGGGTCAGCTGGATCACGCCCCACTGGAACGAATACGGCGTCTGCAAGGCGAACATGCGGGACGGCGTGCTGCCGCCCATGTCCGGCGAGGTGGACAACGAGGAATGGCGCAACTCCAACGGCGCGTGGATCCGCACGGAGATCTGGGCCTGCCTGTATCCTGCCATGCCGGAGAAGGCCATCCGTCTGGCCTATGAGGACGGCGGTGTGGACCACGGTTTCGGCGAGGGCACCTACGCCGCCATCTTCGTGGCCGCAATGGAGAGCGCGGCCTTCGTCATTCGGGACGCCGAGGCCCTGCTGCGCATCGGCCTGAGCAAGATCCCGGAGGGCTGCCGCGTGGCCCGAAGCGTGCGCCTGGCGATGGACTGCTGGAAGGGCGGCGTCCCGTGGCAGGAGTGCCGGGAACGCCTGGTGAAGGACAGCGAGGACCTGGGCTGGTTCCAGGCGCCCGCCAACGTTGGCTTCGTCGCCCTGGGCCTGCTCTACGGCGCGGGCGACTTCAAACGTTCCGTGATCCTGGCCATCAACTGCGGCGACGACACGGACTGCACCGGCGCCACGCTGGGCGCGCTGTTGGGAATCATGGGCGGCTCGGCGGCCATCCCGGAGGACTGGCGCGCATACATCGGCGACGAGATCAAGTCCATTTGCCTCACCAACGGCCACGGCGCTTTCCCCAAGAGCTGCACCCAGCTCACGGACTGCGTGCTGAACCTGCTGCCCGTCACCCTGCGCCAGCGCCACGGCGCGCTCATGGCGGGCCGGGAGCCCGCGGTGGCCCTGGCCCACGAGACCTGCCTGGAGGGCGTGTCCCCCGAGGACTTCTACGGCCGCTCCTTCGTGGAGGGCATCGCGAACCGCAAGCAGTATTCCTTTACCGTGGAGAGCGTGTACGCCGACGCGCTGATCGAATTCGACGCCAAGCCCTGCGCGGTCCCCGGCGGCGAGATCACCGGCGCGGTCACGCTGACCCCCCACACCATGCCGGAGCAGAAGCGCTATCGCCTGCGCTTCCTGGCCCCGGAAGGCTGGAGCGTGGACTGCCGGAAGAACCTGTTCACCCCGGCGGCACACTCTTCCCACCGGGAGCACGCCACCGCGCCGTTCGTGATCCACGTGGGCGAGGACGTGGAGGCCGTGAACCGCATCGTGCTGGAGATCGTGTGCGCCGGCCGTCCCACGCCCATCCTGGTGCCCATCCAGATCATGGGATGATTTCCTTCAGCCGCATAACCGCACGCAAACGCTGCCAAATAAAAGGGGAGGCCATCCGGCCTCCCCTTTCCGTGTATTGACCCGTTTTCCCTTTCCGGACAATAAAAACCCCGATGCCGCAACGCGACACCGGATTATGGTGGAGCATAGGGGATTCGAACCCCTGACCTCAACGATGCGAACGTTGCGCGCTACCAACTGTGCTAATGCCCCATGAACCGAATGCTTTCAAGCGGAGTTTATTATACCACGGGAATCGCGGAAAAGCAATAGCGTTTTGTGTAAAAAATAACATCAAGCGCCTTGGGGTGGGCGGGGCGGAATTTGGCTTGAGAGGGGCAGTTTCCTCAGCGGCGCACGCGGGATCGGTATAATTTCCCCGGGGCCGCGCCGTTCCACCGGGCTATTCCGCGTCCCGGCTGTGCTTTTTGTAATACACGGAGTAGGCGACGACGGATACCACGGTGGAGACGACCTCCAGGGCGAGGCCGATGATGAACGCCGGAGAGTTCAGCCCGGTGACGCTGTTGCCCATGAAGGAAAAGGCGATCATGGTCGGCAGCTCCGCGAGATAGCTCACCAGCAGGTATTTGAGATAGGTGATGCGCGCCGCGCCCAGGTACATGCTGACCACGTCCAGGGGGAGGAGTTTGATGCCGCGCAGGGCCAGCAGCGCCAGGAAGGCGTTTTTCCTGCGCAGGCGCTGCAGCTGCGCAAGGCGCTTGTAGCGCTGGGACAGGCTGTCCACCAGCTCCGTTCCCCGGTGTCGGCCGATGAGGTAGGGCAGGGTGTACATGATCAGCATTCCCAACAGGTTCACGGGGATGCTCCAGGGCTGGGAGAAGAGCACGCCGCTCAAGGCGTACAGGAAGCCGGCGTAGAACACGAACACGAGGCTCTTCAGCGCAAACAGTCCGCACACGACCAGCAGGGCCAGCCATGCGCTGGGCGGGGAATAGCTGAGCATGCGCGCGGTGATCTCATCCTTGTGCATGAGGCAGTACAGGATGACGGTGGCCCACAGGCTGGCGACGAACGCCTTCCACACGGAGCCCAGCAGGCGCTTCCGGTAGTCGGGCTCGGTCTTTTCCAGCAAGGCGCAGTAGAAGCGACCGTACATCACCAGGGACAGCGCCATGAAGCCGCCGCAGAGCAGGATCAGCGCGTTGGCCAGAGCCCCAGGCATGCTCGGCCACAGGATCAGCAGGCCCATGGTGGTGTACAGCACCACGGTGCACACCTTGCCGTACCACTTGGCGCTGTTGACGCTGCCGTCTATCCTCAGGGCGTGATAGCCCCACAGCAGCATCAGGCTTTCTTTGGCGATGAACAGCCCGATCAGGCCCCACATCCAGTCATACCGGGACAGGAGACACACGATCAGAGCGCACTGGGTCAGCTTGTCTGCCAGGGGATCCAGCACCTTGCCCACGTCCGAGACCCAGTCGAACCGCCTGGCCAGGTAGCCGTCCGCGATGTCGCTCAGGCCGGACACGGCGATGAGCGCGATGGAGACGGGATAGTTCTGTTTCTTTGCGTACAGCCAGACGATGATGGGAACCAGAAGCAGCCGCAGCAGGCTGAGCCCGTTGGGGATGGTGAAGATGTCCTTTCGCTTGATCGAGTATTTCACGTCCGTCACTCCTGCGCGCTCCTGCGCGCCTTGCCGATGGCCTGCCCGCAGAGGACAGGCGTTTCCAATCCATGGTTTGTTTCATGAAACAGGCCGTCGGGGATTTCCGCGGCGCCATGCTTCAGAAGCAGGATCACCGTGGATCCGCCATAGAGGAACATGCCCTTTTCGTCGCCCCGGCGGAAGCGGCACGCCCCATGATGGTTTTGAATTTTACCCACCAGCATGGCGCCCACCTCGATCTGGGCCGCCGGGCCGAAGTGGTCGGTTTCCAAAAATGTGTACTCCCGGCAGTTTCGGATGAACACGCTCTCGTGCTCCAGGGCGATGGGCCGCACGGTGTGCAGCGCGCCGGGGATGAAATGATTCTCGCCCTTGCTGCCGCTGTCGAAATAGTGATAGCGGTGGTAGTGGTTCACGCACAGACGGAACACCAGGCAGATGCCGCCCTGGAACTCCCCGGCGCGGGGATCGCCGCCCAGCAGTTCGGATACGCTGTACAGGCTGCGCTTGACGGGAAACCGGCTGTCCGGATCGATGCGATAGGCGCTTAAAAGAGCGTCGCAAGGCGCGGCCAGATGATCCTCCGCCATGTCGAAGGGCCTCTTTTCAGGCCGGATCCTGCGGGTAAAGAACGCGTTGAAGCTGGCGTATTCTTCGGGAAGGTATTCGGAGAGGTCGATGCCGTTTTTGCGGACGAAGGGCCCGATCAGCGGGCGGGAGGCCCGGCTGTCCATGAATCGCCCCGCCGCCCGGGAGAGCGCCCGGGACGCCAGCGGGCGGAGCAGCACCCGCCCTGGGACGGTAGAGTACAAAAAGCGCAGCATCAGGCAGCCTTCACGCGCAGCAGGCGGATGAGCAGCAGCAGGATGAATTCCACCAGCCCGATGCCGACCATGATGAGGACGCCCTTGAGCCCCGGCTTGCGCACGTTGAACCGACCGACGAACAGCGCAGCGGTGATCAGCATAATGGCAAAGTAGCCGATGCCGATGTCCGTGGGCAGCAGATACCATCTCAAAAGCAGGAAGGTGGGGAAGATCAGCGCAGCGGAGGTGACGGGCAGCCCGGTGAAACTCTGCCGTACGCCCGGGCCGGCGGGCATTTCTTCCACGGAGACGTTGAACCAGGCCAGCCGTACCAGCGCCGCCAGCACATATACGCAGAATACAGCGACGTACACCTCATAGGGAAGCTCGGACATGACGGAGGGGGTAGGGGTCCCGAAGCCCACGGTGCTGCGGAACACCGCGGCGCCGATGCAGGCGGGCAGCACGCCGAAGGCCACCAGATCGGACAGGGAGTCGATCTGGACGCCGTAGCGCTTCTGCCGCTCGGTCCTGTTCTTGTCCGTGCGGGCGACCTTGCCGTCGAAGGCGTCGCACAATCCGGAGAGCAGCAGGCACATGGAGCCGATATAAGGATGGCCGTTGTCCGAGAAGCACACGAAGATGCCGATGACGGACGATATCAGCGACAGATATGTCAGCCACATGGAATATCCGAAATATCCGATCAAGAGAGTCGCCCCCTGTCAAGCTTTTGGGAAATATCAGGTTTTGCGGCCCTTGAGGACCTTGTTCAGCACGGGCATCAGCGGACCCGCGGCCAGAAGGCCGATCTCCGCCGCCAACATGCCGGCCGGGATGTCCACCAGGAGGTGCTGGTGGACCAGCACGGTGGACGCGAACACCAGGATCGCCGCCAGGAAGCTGCACGCCTTGACCCAGCGGGGGATGGACCTGCAGCCGAACATGCCGCGCCAGCCGATCCAGTTTTCCAGGCAGTGGATGGAGGGGAAGAGGTTGTCCGCGGGGTCGATCCAGTAGATGAACCGGACGAGCCACACGCAGACGCCGCTGCCGGTGACCTCCGGGCGCTGCATGGTGGTGGGGATGATGATGAAGCACACCAAGCAGATCAATTTTGCCAGGCAGTTGCCCACCGCCAGGCGATAGCACGCTTTCCGGCTGTCCCGCATGATGAGGATGTAGTTGGCGGCCCAGGTGAAGTACGCCATGAGGTATACGAGGATGGCTTCCGGCACGAGGGGGATGCGGGCGTCCAGCGCCGTGGACAGGTCCGCGTGGGCCATTCGGGTGTTGATCAGGCGGCTGCCCCAGAACACCAGGGCGTTGAAGCCGCCCACACAGACGAGGGGGACCCAAGCATACCGAGGGAGAAGTTTTTCGAGCCAGTTCAGGAAGCGCTTCATCCGTAACCTCTTCCACCCGCGCTTCCGCGCGCGGGCGCCTGTTCATGGATACTGTATGATGATACCACAAATCGGGTACAAAATCAACCTTTTGTACAATTTTTGTCACACTGTGAAAAGTAAAAAAACGCTGCCGCGTATTGTACAAATCCTGATAAGATCCGGCGAATCCTCATGAAAAAAGTCGAACGAGGGCGCGTTCCCGGCGAGAGGGACGGGACGGGTGGCAGAAATTGCCGGGAGAACATGCCGGCGGCGCAGACACCGGGCGTGGGGACAGGGGGCGAGAGCCGTTGACAGCGGGGGAAGCATCTGGTATGCTATGCATGGTGTATTCCGGAACAAAGGGCGGTGATTTCGGTGAAAAAGCTGATCTGCGCGCTGCTGGCGATGGCGTGCGCGGTGTCGTGTGCGCCCGCGTTTGCCTGGTGGGCCGAACGCGATTTCAAGGTGTACGAAGACTGGGGCTTTGTCTATTGGTATGTGCTGCAGGAGGACGGGACCGCCGAGATCGTGAAGTATGTCGGGGAAATCGAGGAAGTGGAGATCCCCGGGAGCATAAACGGCGCTGTGGTGACGAGCATCGGGATCGAGGCGTTTTGCGGGTGCGAAAGCCTGAAAAGCGTCGTTCTCCCGGATGGCTTGATCAGCATCGGGCAGTCCGCGTTTTCGGAATGCAAAAACCTGACCGGCGTCACGATCCCCGGCAGCGTGACCTCCATCGGAACATCTGCGTTTTCTAGATGCGAAAGCCTGACAAGCGTAACCATCTCCGGCAGCGGGGCAGGCATCGGGGATAGCGCGTTCTGTGACTGCGGGAGTTTGACCAGCGTCACGATCCTCGAGGGCGTGACCGGCATCGGGGATTATGCGTTTGCCCAGTGCGCAAACCTGGCCAGCGTCGCCCTGCCGGACAGCCTCACCAGCATCGGGTGTAAAGCGTTCGGACAATGCGACGCGCTGACCGAGATCGTCCTTCCTGACGGCGTGACGGATGTCGACATCAATCCGTTTGCCGCGTGCAAAAACCTGGCGCGCTTCGTCGTATCCCCGGAGCATCCGGCGCTGGAGGTGATCGACGGCGCGCTGCTCAGCAAGCCCGAAAAGAAGCTCATCTGCTATCCGTGCGGGCTCGACGCGGATTCCTACGCGATCCCAGAGGGAACCCTCGCCATCGGGGATGTGGCGTTTTATGTCTGCGGCAGCTTGACCGGCGTCACGATCCCCGACAGTGTGACATCCATTGGGAGATATGCGTTTTGGGGCTGCGACGGCCTGACGGAGATCGCCATTCCGGACGGGGTGACGGAAATCAAGGATTGTACATTTCTGAGCTGTCACGGTCTCGCCAGCGTCGCTATCCCGGACAGCGTGACCCGCATCGGGCAGAATGCGTTCGCGTATTGCGCCGGCCTGACCGATATCGCCATTCCCGACGGCGTGACGTACATTGGGAGCGCCGCCTTTGAAATGTGCAGCAGTTTGACAAGCGTTGCGATTCCGAAAGGCGTGACGGGCATTGGCGCATCCGCTTTCGCGCGCTGCGAGAGCCTGACGGATATCGCCATCCCCGACGGCGTGACGAGCATTGGAGAGCGCGCTTTCGAACGCTGCAGCAGCCTGGCCTGTGTCGCGATCCCCGAGGGCGTGACGAGCATTGGAGACTACGCTTTCAATCACTGCAGCAGCCTGGCATCTGTCACGATCCCTGACAGCGTGACGAGCATCGGGGCTTCCGCTTTTTCGGGGTGCAGCGGGCTGACGGAGATCACCATTCCCGAGGGGCTGACGAGCATCGAGGTTGCTGTATTCTCGGAATGCAGCGGCCTGACCGGCATCGACATTCCCGAGAGCGTGACGAGCATCGGGGCGTCTGCGTTTTCCGGCTGCAGGGGGCTTACGGGTGTAACGATACCCGACAGCGTGACGAGCATCGGTGGTTCTGCGTTCTATGGTTGCAGCGGGCTTACGA
>JAEEGL012599335.1_pt1 | contig 12206 bp, 9 predicted proteins | sample 9134231 | NCBI WGS metagenome assembly JAEEGL01 (sample SAMN16246548, study PRJNA631951) | gut metagenome | biome: gut microbiome; feature: rumen; material: fiber-attached | host: Bos | place: Iran: Karaj | collected 2018-10
CGAGATCCTTGAACTTTTGGGCAAGGAGGAGACCCTAAAGCGCATCGATGCGGGCGTGAAAGCCTTAGGTTAAAATGAGAAACGCGTTCAAAATCCCGTTGATTGTCATTGGAGCTGTTTTTCTCTTGCTCCTTTTGGTCAACTTTTTGGCTGGGCCAATAGCAAAAAACTATGTCCAAAAGCACGACAAGGAGCTGATTGGTCGAGAGATGAGCATCGGGAAATTGAGCACAAACATAATTTCAGGAAAGCTGAAAATCAGGAATGTGACGCTTTTTGAAGACAATGGTGTGACCCCATTTGTCAGTTTTGAACGTTTTGAAACAAAAATCAGATGGCGTGACTTGTTTAGCCGTAATTTGTGGGTGAAACAAGCTACGCTTTCTGGTTTGAATGTCAATTTGGAGCAAAACCGCGACTGGTTCAATTTCAACAGCTTGCTTGATCAATTCGCTTCCGATAGTACTAAAAAAGAAACCTCAGGTTTAGGTTGGGTAATCAATGATATCCAACTCGAAAAGGGCGATATTCATTACGCTGATTTAGCCTTGGGTAACGAGTTGTTTTTGCGTGACATCGCGGTGCACATTCCATCCATCGATTTATCGGAAATGAAAACAGATGTTGGACTTGATCTTTCACTCTCCGATGATGCAGCTTTGCACACAGACCTACGTTTTTCCGACGATGGCAAAAAGTATTTCATTAATCTGAAAATGAAGAATTTGGGTGTTGAAGTCATTGAGCCATATCTGCAGCAGTATTATCCTATCAAGTTGTCGCAAGGTCTTGCCGACTTGGATTTGGAAGTGGAAGGTCTTACTGATCATGTTATGGATTTCAATGTGAAGGGCAATCTTTCGCTCAATGAGATGGTTTTACAAGACACCATAGGCAATCCTTTGGGTTCCATTGATTCTGTTTTTGCCGAGGTCAGCCATTTCAATTTGAATAACAAGATAATAGACTTGGATTATCTCTACTTAACGGGGTTGAATGCGCAATACATCGTCAAGGCGGACAGCACTTCTAATTTCGATTTGGTGTTGGAGAGTTATTTCCATAGCGACACGACTGCAATTGAACCTGGCTTTGATACTGTTTTAATGGATTCCGAAGAGCATAAATCATGGCAGTTCAGTATTGCGGACATGATTTTGGATCAGTCAGAAGTGATGTTTGAAAACAACAATTTGCCCCAATCCTTCCATTATGAAATCTCCGATATTCATTTGACAGCCAAGGATTTCATTCGACATGGCGACAATGCGATACAAATGGATGCCAAACTCAATAAGTTCGGCAAGCTCCACTTGCATTGGCAAGGCAATTTTCAAGGGCGTGACAATCATAACCTCACTCTGATGCTGAGCAATGTAAAAGTCGCTGATTTTTCGCCCTATACAATGCAGATGTTCGGTTTCCCAGTGGAAAGTGGAACACTGTCATTCAGAAGCCAAAATATCATAACAAACGGCAGCATTAATGGCATCAATAAAATACAGATTGCTGCACCAAAGTTGGGTGACAAAATCAAGTATTATAAACCTCAGTTTGACAAGGTGCCGTTGAAGTTGGGGCTTTATTTGCTTTCCGACAAGCACAACAATGTCATTCTCAACCTTCCCGTTTCAGGCAACCTCAACAATCCCGCTTTTTCATACGGGAAAGCTCTTAGCAAGGTTTTTTCAAATCTTTTGACCAAAGCGGCAGCCTCACCTTTCCGTCTGATGACCGACGAAGACAACAACCTGAAGTACATACCCTTCGATCCTTTGCAGTTTGATTTCTCGCCTGAGCAATATGTGATGATTGACAATGTGGTCACCACACTTCAAAATCGTTCGGACCTCGCTATTGTCTTGGAGGAACAAGTTCAATACGAAGAGGTAATCAAACAATTGAGCATCATACAATTGCAACGCGATTACTACCTCTCGACACATCCCGAAACCAAAACTTCCGACATTGATTTAATGACCAACGAAGCCATCCGTTCCACTAAGCTGACCGACAAAGGGTTGTGTGATTTTGCAGCTCAGTATTCCAAGAAGAAAAAACTTCATTCAGCCAAAGATGTGACTTCGGTGGCTTATGAGTTGTATCACGACAAATCGGAAGCAATACTGCCTCAACTGATGGCACGACGCAACGAAATGCTGACGGATTATTTGTTGAATGCCAAGGGTTTGGATCCAGAACAAATCTCGGTGACGACCATTGATGCCAGTTTGATGAAGTCCTTTGTGAAACCCTCTCGATACGAGATGCATGTGTTCACCTACGAGGAAATAGAATAGTTTCAGCGAACCACCAAACATCTAGTGGAACACCCTCTCTCTGTAACTATTTTGATGAAATAAATCCCTGAACAATAGTTATTTGTGTTAAGAATATACTTATTTTCACCCTGCATCTTTATGACTTCGATTTGTTGCCCCCAAGCGTTGTAAACCAAGATGCGTTGCATGCCATCCTCAGCTGAGATATTGACAAATTCTTTTGCTGGATTGGGATACAAGGCCACATTAATCGTTTCAACTTCTTCAACGCCGTCATTATTGATACCTGCCAAAGTGGCCACCAAACCTAAATTGAGCTCTGTAAAGCGTTTGGATTGTTCCAAATTGTTGACACTCAGTCCTAAAATATCGTCACGGCTATGGATAAAAGGTGAGCTTGCATGGACATCTTCGAAAGGATGGACAGCGGGGTATCCATTGCGGTTGAATGAGGAGTAGTCACTGTCGCCCCAAGTAAGCCAATCTTGTCGGATAGGCATCTCAGGGAAGTAAACATGGCTGAAATTGTAAACAAAATCGGCGATGAGTGAATCTTGCGTGGTATACATCAGGTGAACGTGAATGTCGGAACCTTCTTCCAAATAGCCGGTCATGTCAAGATTGAAATAGCCTACAATATCCATGTTTTGTGCGGCGCAGTCGGCAGCATAGGCTGCACTGCCTATTAGGCCGCATTCCTCAGCGCACCAGTTGGCGTAGATTATGGTACGATCAAAGGTGTAGTTGCTCAACAAACGGGCAGTTTCAAGTATGCCTGCCACTCCCGAAGCATTATCGTCGGCACCAGGCGAACGGATGGTGTCGGGATCGGCACCGTCATCGTTCCACGAGTCATAGTGTGCTCCACAGATGACGAATTCTTGTGGAGTTTTGGTACCCCATTGCACAGCAATCACATTGTCGGCAGTTTCCTCCGGATAATCCGGCTTGTTGACTTTGAAATCATGCAATAGTATCGTGTCAACACCAAATTGTTCATAACGTTTTGTTAACCAATCTTGTACTTCCCAAATATAACGGCTGTCAAAGCGTCGGTTATGGTAGGAACAGAGATGTTCGATGTTTGCTTTAATGCTATCAAGGGAGACAGAATCCAATAGTTTACGAATTTCAGGGTTCTCTGTCGCAATCACCGGATAGGTATGCTCAAAAAGATGAGGTGCCTGAGCCTTGATGGCAAGACTCCCAACCAAAAGCAATGCGATAATAATTAATCTCTTCATAACTTTAAACTCTAAACTTTCAACTGACTCTAAACTCTGAACTTTCAACTGACTCTAAACTCTGAACTCTAAACTAACCCCTTAACATGCGGTTTTCCCGCCACGAAATCTTTCAGATAAAACGGCTCAAAATATGCCACATCTACGAAATCCCTTTCCTTCATGGCCTTATCAGCCAACGGAAGCATGTAGGCGGCAGAGGGTTTGAATCCGTCAATAATAGTGATATTTGGTTGGTTTTCAAATGTTTTCTGTAGTTTGGGTGCTCCATCTCCAAAGAGCCAAAGACGATGTTCTTTTCGTAAATCCTCGAATGAATGTTCATCAATAACCAACGCTGCAGTATCATTGATTTTGTTCAAGTTGGCATCAAAAATGGAAGCATACACCTCCATGCGACGGGCGTCAATCATTGGGATAAGGAGGTCATTCTCATCAATTTGGTTTCCCAATTTGGCTTTCATGCCATATGCCATGGCCTCTAAGGTATCGATTGCCATTAAAGGAAGATCGGCTGCATAGCAGATGCCCTTTGCGGTACTTACCCCTATACGCAAGCCCGTATAAGAACCGGGACCTTTACTCACAGCAATGGCATCCAATTGTGAATATTCGATATGGGCCACTTCCATCACTTCACGAATAAAATTCGTAATCTTTTCGGAATGAGCGTTTTGTCCTTCCGTTTCACGCAAGGCAATTGTGCAACAACTTTCGTTGAGTGCAACTGAGCAAACAGGTGTGGCCGTTTCCAAACAAAGTATCATTTTCATCAGTTTTTATGGGGGCAAAAATACGTAAAAAACGGATGAAAAGGTTCATGCCTCCCCTTATTATTATTTTTAATAATAATTAGTTGTAAAATTGCAGAAAACCGTATATTTGCAAAATTAATTTGCCTTAATAGGCATATTTATATATGGTTGAAATAGAGTTCGTTAAGAAGTTTTAATGGGACTTAGGAGGCGAAGCTGTATAATGACGGAATCGAAGATTTTCATATCAAAAGCGACGCAACGCAACTGGGACAAGCTGAAAAACGGCCGTACAGACCGATTGACACGTCGTGCCAACAAGAGCCGTTCACAAAAAATCATCACTCCGGAGGGGTATGTGATGGCGGCCAGCCTGCCTCGTTTTGTTGAAGAGCTCAAGGAAGCGTATTATCCCATTGATGACTTGATTTTCAGTCTTTGTATTGCTTATGTGGAGCATAACAAAGTAAATGAGGCCAACAAGAGACGTTTCTTTGAGGAATACACGCATTATCAGCGTATTGATTTTGATATACCACGACAGATCTTGAAAAACCGACAAGACGATTGGATAGGTTTCGTCTATCAGTCGTTGACGGCAGAAGGACACCGTATCCTAAAAGGGCTTTACTATACCAAGCCAGTGATTGTCAACGAGATGCTTTCCGACATCAGCCTTTTGAATGGAGAGAAACTGCTTGACCCTTGTTGCGGTAGTGGAATATTCCTGTTGAAAGTGCAACGCGCCCAAATGGAGCAATTGTATGGCATCGATAATGACCCCTTGGCGGTGATGATAGCTAAAGCTAACTTGATGGTAAAATTTAATGAATCCACTGTTTATCCTCAGATTTATCAGATGGACTTTCTGCTTCATGCTACCTCGGCCCTGGGAGATTTACGTTTCGACTATATTGTTACCAATCCACCTTGGGGCACCGAGAAGGGTAAGCTTCATGCCTCCGAAGTCATTCAGTCAAAGGAAAAAGCTTCGCTGTTTTTCACCGAATCGTTCAAGTTTTTGAATCAAGGCGGAATACTACATTTCCTCTTGCCATCATCCGTGTTGAAAATCAAGGTGCATTCCGACTTGCGCTGCTTTGTGACACATGAGACGCGTATGGAAAGCCTGAAATGCTATCGCGAACGTTTCAAAGGTGTGTTTACGGATTTCATCAGCTTGAAAGTCAGTAGGAAACCTGTTTTTGGAAAGCAGAATTACGTAGTATATGGTGCGAACAACGAAGTGTCGAGGAAAGAGTTTGTTCCGAGTGAAGACGATTTTTGTGCCATCCCGATGCTCAATGACCGTGACGAAGCCATATTTAGCAAAGTGGAACGTCAACGACATGATGACCTTTCGCATAGTCAATGGGCCTTGGGTATCATCACGGGCAATAATGCCAAAGTGTTGAAAGACAGACCGAGAAATGGTTTGGAGCCCATTTATACTGGTAAGGACATCGGCAAGTACAGCTTGAAAAAAGCGAGTCGTTATATCAAATACAATCGTACTGATTTTCAGCAATGTGCTAAAGATGAGTATTATCGAGCCAAGGAAAAGCTTGTGTATAAATTTGTCTCAAGCCACCTATGTTTCACTTACGATGACAAGCAACGGTTATTCCTTAACAGCGCCAACATCCTTATCCCTGAAATAGAGGGAATGAGTGTGAAAACGGTCTTGGCTTTCTTGAACTCTTCGTTGTTCAACTTCTTGTATGTCAAGCGGTTTAATGACCTCAAGATTTTGAAGGGAAACCTCTCGACTTTGCCTTTTCCGAAGATTACTGCTGAACAGGATGAAAAACTTTCTGCTTTGGTTGACTGTGCTTTGAGTGGAGATAAAGAAGCTCCCAAAGAGATTGATAGTTTGATTTACTCTCTTTATGGATTTGATTCGGAAGAGATAGGTTTAATAACACAGTAAAATCAGGTCCCTGAGCTTGTCGAAGGGCCGTTTTAAAAAAAGTAGATAGTAATAAGTCCTTTAGCCTGTCGAAGGGCTGGTTTAAGAAGAAAAAGTCTATGTGTTACACGTACATACTACGTTGTTCAAACGGTCAATATTATGTTGGAAGCACATACGACTTAGATAAAAGACTTACTGAACATCAATGTTGTGAAGGTGCTTTATTCACAAAAAAACATCTTCCTGTTGAACTTGTCTATTACGAACAGTTTCAAAACATTGTCGAAGTTTATCAAAGAGAACATCAAATTAAAGGGTGGAATCGAAAGAAGAAAGAAGCTTTGATTAATAATCACCTTGAATTATTACCTGAGTTGTCGAAACATAAATAATTATTGCAAGTCGGCCCTTCGACGGGCTCAGGGACCTTGCTTAAATAATATTCCATGAAAATCCTAGTCACAGGCGGCGCTGGCTTCATCGGCTCGCATACTTTGGTGGAACTGAATAATTCGGAACACGAAACGGTGGTGGTTGATAATCTCTGCAATTCCAACCGTAAGTCACTTGAGCGTGTTGAGGAGTTGACAGGCAAAGAGGTTCCCTTTTATGAAGTGGACATCCGCGACCGCGAAGGTCTTAACCGTGTGATGGAAGCGCATCACTTCGATGTCTGCATTCATTTCGCTGGGTTGAAAGCTGTGGGTGAAAGTGTGGTGAAGCCTTGGGAATACTATGAAAACAATATAAGTGGCACCCTTACGCTACTCGATGTAATGCGCCGACATGACTGCAAAAACATCATCTTTTCTTCTTCGGCTACCGTTTATGGCGACCCTACCATCATTCCCATTACGGAAGAATGTCCCAAAGGACATTGCACCAACCCTTACGGTCAGACCAAGAGTATGTTGGAAGAGATCATGATGGACATGCAGAAAGCCGACAAGGAATGGAACGTTGTTTTATTGCGTTATTTCAACCCCATTGGCGCCCACCCAAGCGGCAGGATAGGAGAGAACCCCAACGGCATTCCGAACAATCTGATGCCATACGTCACTCAAGTTGCCGTGGGAAAACGTCCCGAGCTAGGTGTCTTCGGCAACGATTATCCGACGCCTGACGGAACGGGTGTCCGCGACTATATCCATGTCGTTGACCTCGCTCGTGGCCATGTGGCGGCCTTGCAAGCCATTGAAAGAAACTGCGGTTGTGCGATTTATAACCTTGGTACAGGTCAAGGTTATTCTGTATTGGATGTGGTGAATACTTTCGAGAAGGTCAACGGTATGAGGATTCCGTATAGCATCAAACCACGCCGAGCAGGCGACATAGCCATTTGTTACTCTGACCCCACCAAGGCGGAAAAGGAATTAGGCTGGAAAGCTCAGTATGGCCTTGAAGACATGTGCCGCGACTCGTGGAACTGGCAAAGAAACAACCCCAACGGATATTAAAAACACAAAATATATGAAAGGCATTGTTTTAGCTGGAGGATCTGGCACAAGGTTGTACCCCATCACCAAAGGTGTAAGCAAACAATTATTACCTATTTACGATAAACCGATGGTTTATTATCCCATATCGGCATTGATGCTTGCCGGTATCCGCGACATCTTGATTATTAGCACACCTTACGATCTGCCTGGCTTCCAGCGCCTGTTGGGCGACGGCTCCGATTATGGTGTGCATTTCGAGTATGCCGAGCAACCTTCTCCCGACGGTCTGGCTCAAGCGTTCATCATTGGTGAAAAGTTCATCGGCAATGACTGTGCATGTCTCGTTTTGGGAGACAACATCTTCTATGGCAGCGGTTTTACTAAATTGCTGCGAGATGCAGTGAAAGAAGCTGAAGAGAACAAGAAAGCTACGGTGTTCGGCTATTGGGTCAGCGACCCAGAACGTTATGGTGTGGCTGAATTCGACAAGCAAGGCAACTGCTTGAGCATTGAGGAGAAACCTAAGCAGCCCAAAAGCAATTATGCCGTGGTGGGATTGTATTTCTATCCCAACAAGGTCGTCGACGTAGCCAAACATATTAAACCCTCGGCTAGAGGTGAGTTGGAAATCACCACGGTGAACCAACGTTTCTTGGAAGACGGCGAGTTGAAGGTGAAGGTATTCGGCCGTGGTTTCGCCTGGCTTGACACTGGCACGCACGATAGTCTCAGCGAGGCCTCGACTTTTGTGGAGGTCATCGAAAAGCGACAAGGCCTGAAGATCGCCTGCCTGGAAGGCATCGCCTATCGCAACGGTTGGATTACGGAAGAGAAAATGCGTGAATTAGCTCAGCCTATGCTGAAAAACCAATACGGACAATATTTGCTGAAAGTGATAAGTGAGCTAAAGGAAACAATCAATTCCGATACTTTGACACATCCTCAAATGAAATAATAGAACATAATTATGAAACATACCATTATCGTAACGGGTGGCGCAGGTTTTATCGGCAACCATGTTGTTCGTCTGTTTGTCAACAAATATCCCGATTATAAAATCATCAATCTCGACAAATTGACCTATGCCGGCAACCTTGCCAACCTAAAAGACATTGAGGATAAACCTAACTACAAGTTCGTCAAGATGGACATCTGCGATTTTGACGGTGTCATCAGGCTGATGCAAGAAGAACATGTCGATGGCATCATCCACCTTGCCGCCGAGAGCCATGTGGACCGTTCTATCAAGGATCCGTTCACTTTTGCACAGACCAATGTGATGGGAACGCTATCGTTGCTGCAAGCTGCCAAGTTGTATTGGGAGAGTCTGCCTGAGAAATGGGAAGGAAAACGTTTTTACCATATCAGCACCGATGAGGTCTACGGCGCTCTCGAACTGACCGATCCTGAAGGCATTATGCCGCCTTTCACTACAAAGGCCAGCAGCGGAAAACATCACCTTGCCTATGGCAGCAAGTTCTTCACGGAAGACTTGAAATACCAACCTCATAGCCCTTATAGTGCGGCCAAGGCTGCTAGCGACCACTTTGTGCGTGCTTTCCATGACACATACGGTATGCCAACGGTGGTGACCAATTGTTCCAATAACTATGGTCCTTACCAGTTCCCTGAAAAGTTGATTCCATTATTTATAAACAACATCCGTCACCGTAAGCCATTACCCGTTTATGGCAAGGGCGAGAATGTACGCGACTGGCTCTATGTGGAAGACCATGCCAGAGCCATTGACTTGATTTTCCATGAAGGGAAAGTTGCCGAGACTTATAACATCGGTGGCTTCAACGAATGGAAGAATATCGACCTCATCAAGGTTCTCATCAATACGGTTGACCGTCTGTTGGGTCGCCCAGAAGGTGCCGATTTGGACTTGATTACCTATGTCACCGACCGTGCTGGTCACGATATGCGTTATGCCATCGACTCGACCAAACTCCAAAAAGAATTGGGTTGGGAGCCATCCTTGCAATTCGAGGAAGGCATCGAAAAAACCGTCCGTTGGTATCTCGACAACCAGGAATGGATGGATAACGTGACTTCTGGCGACTATCAGAAGTATTACGACGATATGTATAAAGGAAGGTGATTCTTTTGCGACTGAACAAGAATACTATCAACATAATTAGCCTATGGATAAAGTAACTATCATTGACTACGACCGGATTTACAAGAACTTCATAGATGAGAAGTACTTGCACGGTCACGACGAATACTACTACCGCAACTTACAGGTAAAAAAACCAAAAGGTGGCTGGCGCCATCTGCATACCGATGAGATAGAACGTTTGGTGAAAAATAGCAACTCGGCAACAAATTGGGATGAAATTTGGGTTACCGATGAGTTCGACACCAACATGGTTCACAACAACCATTTCTTTGGTATGGTGCGTATTGGTCGCATCAACCGGAAAGTATTGCAGTATCATGATCTTCGTGTTCCTGTCGGTATTTCCAACAGTAGTATCATCTCGTGCGACATTGGTGACGACGTGGCCATCCACGATGTGCATTATATGGCCAACTACATCATTGGTGATAGATCCATCTTGTTCAACATTCAGGAAATCTCCACCACCGACCACTCCAAGTTTGGTAATGGCACCATCAAGGAAGGTGAACCAGAAGATGTGCGCGTGTGGATTGAGGTGATGAATGAAATCGGTACCCGCAAAATCTTGCCCTTCGATGGTATGATTACCGCCGATGCTTACCTTTGGGCCAAGTATACCGACGACATCAAATTGCAAGAGCGTCTTAAAGAGATTACCCAGGCCAGCGTTGACTTTCATCGTGGCTATTATGGCACCATTGGTGAGTCTTGTGTCATCAAGAACAGTTGGATTCTGAAAGATGCCAAGATTGGGCCGCATTGTTATATTAAAGGTGCAAGTAAACTGAAAAACATCACCATCAACTCTTCGGAAGAAGAGCCTTCGCAAATCGGTGAAGGTGTTATCTTGGTGAACGGCGTGACAGGTTATGGCTGTCGCATCTTCTATTCGGTTGTGGCAACCCGCTTTGTGCTGGGCGACAACTGTAACTTGAAATATGGGGCACGTCTTATCCATTCGGTTTTGGGCGACAACTCCACCATCTCCTGCTGTGAGGTGTTGAACAACCTCATCTTCCCCTCACATGAGCAGCATCACAACAATTCCTTCCTCATTTCAGCCTGTGTGATGGGACAAAGCAATATGGCCGCTGGTGCCACCATGGGCTCGAATCATAATAGTCGTGCTACTGATGGTGAGATTGTGGCATCTCGTGGCTTCTGGCCGGGGCTCTGCTCTAGTGTGAAGCATTCGTCAAAGTTCGCTTCATTCACCCTGCTTAGTAAGGCCGACTACCCGAGCGAACTCAATATCATGCTTCCCTTCTGTTTGGTCAACAACAATGTGACCAAAAACGAGTTGGAGGTTATGCCTGCTTATTGGTGGATGTATAACATGTATGCCATCGCCAGAAATACCTCTAAATATTTAAAACGTGACAAACGTAAGCGTAAGATTCAAAACATTGAATTTGAAACCCTTGCGCCAGATACCATAGAAGAAACCATCGAAGGTCGCAAACTCCTTGAGGTTTGGGTAGCTAAGGCATATCTCAGCAAAAAAGGCGAAGATCCCGAGAAATATGAATACTACGATTTGCGTGATTGTGGCAAACAACTTCTTGACTTTGAGCCCGAAACGGTGAAATCATTGGAAGTCTTTGGCGAACACATGGAAAAAGGCAAGCGTAAGGTGCGCATCCTCAAGCCTTTGGAAGCCTATCATGCATATGGGGACATGATTGTCTATTATGCGGTCAAAACATTGATGCATTATTTGGAAGTACATCCCGACATGGATATGGAAACCATCGTGAACCACATGAGAGGCAAACGTCTCCGCAAATGGATTAACCTTGGCGGTCAGACAATGCCCGAAGAATATGCCGACCAGTTGCGTGCCGACATCCGTGAGGGTGTGCTCAACACTTGGGATGAAATACATCATCGCTATGACGAACTTTGGGACAATTACCAGACAGAAAAATTGCGTCATGCCTATTTCTCGCTGATGTTCCTCTATAAGGATGAAACCGATGTACTTACTAAAGAAATGTGGAACGAAAGCTTGGACAAGGCCATCCGTATCCAACATTTCATCTGCGACCAAGTCTATGAAAGCCGCAAGAAAGATTACGACAATGAGTTCCGTAATGCCACTTTCCGCAATGAAGAAGAAAAAATTGCCGTCATTGGCAAGATTGACGAAGTGAGCTTTGTCAAGCAAATCCGGGAGGAAAGTGATGAATTTGTGGCATTAATCCAAAAATATAGAAGCACTCATTAACTCTTTAACCATCAATTTATTAACTATCAATTATCAATTATCAATTGTCAATTATCAATTATCAATTATACAACCATGAGAGTCATTATCGAAAAAAACTACGATGCCATGTCGCGTTGGGCAGCCAACCATATCGTTGAACGCATCAACGCTTTTAAGCCCACAGCAAAGAAACCTTTCATTCTTGGTCTTCCTACGGGTTCCACCCCAATAGGCACC
>JAEEGL016186957.1_pt1 | contig 12206 bp, 11 predicted proteins | sample 9134231 | NCBI WGS metagenome assembly JAEEGL01 (sample SAMN16246548, study PRJNA631951) | gut metagenome | biome: gut microbiome; feature: rumen; material: fiber-attached | host: Bos | place: Iran: Karaj | collected 2018-10
GCTGTGCTTCACAGGCATGACAATTCTCAATATGCCCTATACCACGCTGATTTCGATTCTGGTCGGCGTCACGAATATCATTCCGTTCTTCGGTCCGATCATCGGCGCCGTGCCGAGTGCACTGCTGATTCTGCTTTCCGAGCCGCGGAAGCTGATTCCCTTTGTCATCTTCATCCTCGTATTGCAGCAGTTTGACGGAAATTTCCTCGGACCGAAAATCCTCGGAGACTCGCTCGGTCTGCCGATGTTCTGGACGCTCTTTGCAATCACGGTCGGCGGCGGTATCTTCGGATTTATCGGCATGGTCGCTTTTGTACCGCTCTTCGCAGCCGTCTATACGCTGTTTTCGGATTTTCTCAGTGAACAGCTGCATAAGAAGGGACTCCCTGCCGAAACTGCAAACTATATGACAAACGAGATACACTATGCATCTCCCCCGCAAAAATCAGATATCCCGATGCCTTCTGATGAAGACGATCAGCCGAAGATGCCGGAGGTTCCGGACGATGAGGAGGATTATGTACCTGTTCCGGTGGAGGAAATTGCCGATCGCGCCGAAAGCTCGGATCAATCTGAATAAAGGATATCCGACTCGGATTAGATGACGTGCATTCTATTGATTCATCTTCCGTTAATTCTTGATCTTTACACCTTGGACGGGAGCAGCTTAATTATGGAAAGTCAGAATATCCTGCTCGACATGCAAAAAAGAATCAGGCTGCGTTTTCTGCTGGTCTTTGCGGTCTGGTTCGGCGCAGTCTGCGGCATCACAGCAATCATCTCTCTGTTTCAGGAATTTCAGCGCGATGAAGCGCTTGCAGTATTCAGTGCTGCAATGCTGATTGGCTTCTTTGTGCTGGTCGGCATGCTCGGCATCACCGGCTCCCGATTTGAGAAAGAACTCGACAGTATGCCGGAGCTGCATCCCGCAGACGGAAATGATGCAGCATATGCCGAGCAGGATGCCGCCTATCAGGCGCAGGTCAAAAAGATCAGTCAGGACAGCAGAGCGATGATTATGATAGGCATCCTTCTGCCGCCGCTGCTGCTGCCGCTTTTCATTCTCAGCGAGTTCAACTACCGCGTACAGATAAAAAAGCGCGGTCTGCATGCCGGAACTGCTGCATGCCAGCTCAGTGTCTATTCGCGCAGACTGGAAAGCAACTGGGGCTGGATAGGATTTTTCCTGCTGCTTTTCTCCTTCTGTCTGTTAATGTTCTCCGCGATGTACAGCTTCACTGCGAAAGGCAGACTCACTGCACTCAACAGCACCGCAAAATATGTTTATACGGCGGCGATCACATATCAAAATGATCTTGACCTTTCCGATAAGCCATATCAGCTTGAAACAACCATTGTCAACATAGCGGATAACCGCGCAAACAATCCGCTTCATCAAGGGATTTATCCGTATTTCAATGACAGCGAGAAAATCAACTACGCAGTCATTTGCGATGAAACAGGCAAAGTTACTGGCGCATTGGCATCACGGCGCCCGATTACCGAGGAAGACCTTGCGCATCCGCAGAGCTTTGAGGAGCAGTACGCGATCTGTAATGCATGGTTCCGGACGGATCAGCCGGTCGGAAACTATCTGTCGAAAAGCAACTGAGATGCCGCCGAAAGGAATGATATCATGGACGAACAGAATACCATGCAAAACAATCCGGAGACCGCAGCAGAAGCAGCAGCGGAGCCTGCCGCTTCGGTACCGTTAAAAAGCAAAGCAGCAAAGATAATCCGCAGCATCTTCATCGTTTGCGCTGTCATTCTGCTGTTTAATATCGTCCTGATACTGCTGTTTCTTCCAAAGACGTTTGCAACCACATCGACGGATCGCCAGATTGCACAGGCGAAATCCATTTTTAACGCTGCCTTATCCTATGAAGGAGAGCTAATTGAAGCCGGAGAGTCTTATGCATTCCATACGACGATATATAATAAAAATGACGATACCGGCAAAGACTCTGCACTGTACCAGCGTATGCGCTATTATTACGGCGAGATTGATAATTTGAATTTTGCCGTCGTGGCTGACGAAGAAGGCAATATCACCGGAAGTGTTTGTTCCAGAGGCAAAATCACGGAAAAAACGCTTGCGAATTTGCAGACCTATGACCAGCAGCGGAAATATATGAGTTCTTTTTTCACAGCGAACAAGGCGGTCAGCAGCTACGGACTCGGATTTGATTCGCCGCATTTCAACTAAAACCGTTTGAATTCTCATTCACCGAAAAAACTTATCAACAGGAGTGATCAGCTATGACAAACCAGAATCGCAATGACGGTGCAGAAATCATCGACGTTGCCTATCAGACAGCAACAAACGATGAGCTGTTCGGTTCACAGACACAGACACAGCAGCGCGCACAGGCGCAGAAAGCCGCTGCCGATCAGAATGAGGAAGCGCTCATGGAGCTTGCCAGAGAGGTTATGCTTGATCCGGAGCGGTGCTTCTGCCGCTGCTGCGGTCAGCCGATCTATAAAAACGCAAGCGTCTGCGTTCACTGTCACTATGTTGTCAATCCGACCGCGCTGCGGCAGGGACAGCGGGTTGTCCGCGCAAGGCGCGAAAAATATGAGACCAGCAAGATCACACGCATTCACCGCTTTATTACGAATCTGACCGGTGTCGATCTCGAACCGGAGGCGCAGAAACGGCGCTGGGCAGTTCGTCAGCAGGATTATCATTTTGATACCGGCGGCAAAGTCTACTGCTCAAACTGCGGCTGTATCGTCGATCCGAATGCGACAGTCTGCGTCAACTGCAATTATGTCCTCAACCCCGTCGCCCTTCGGCGCGCACAAATTGCAATCAGCGATAAAAATGCGAAGGTCACACGCGCCGAGCTGATCAAATCGGCGCTGATTCCTGGCTTCGGCTTCAAGCTCAGCCGCCAGTACCGTGCCCGTCGCCCGCAGGTCGCACTCCCCTGCCTGAAAGCCGGTCTCGCCAATACGGCTGCGGTCGGCATGGCAGTCCTTGCGATTCTCATTGCCTTTTTGAGCTGATTATTAAATAGTATCAGAAAACAGCCGCATTTGACACGGCTGTTTTTCTGTGTCCTTTTTTCATCAGATATTGACATTTTGTTTCACATGTAGTAAAATAGATAAGAAGGCATTAAAATGCCAAGGGAACGATTATTTTTGGGTTACGGAGGATGTACACTATGGAGATTTACAACGGCTGGCTGATCGTCAACAGCTACTACAATCCGGCAAAATTCAATTCACTTTACCGTGTTCTGGAGGAATCCGCAGAAAAGGCAGGGCTGCATTTTTCCAAATGGACGTCAGATCAGCGTCCGACGATTGTCGGTTCTGTTGCAAAGGAGCCAAAGCCGAGCTTTGTCCTCTTCTGGGATAAGGACATTCAGCTCGCAAAGACAATGGAACTTTCCGGTCTGCGCCTTTTCAATTCCGCCGATGCGATTGCACTCGCAGATGATAAAATGGAATCCGCACTGAAGCTCGCAGCAGCGGGCATCCCGATTCCCGACACGATTCCTGCACCGACCTGCTTCCCGGGCTGCAAGCGCAATCCGGATTCCGCAGAGCGTGCTGCAAAAATCCTCGGCTGGCCGCTGGTCATCAAGGAGAATAAGGGCAGCTTCGGCGCACAGGTCTATCTTGCCAAGGATAAGGCAGAAGCTGCGCGGATTCTTGCACATATCGGCGAGCATGACTGCCTGTTCCAGCGCTTCATCCGTGACAGCAGCGGCAAGGACCTCAGAGTAACCGTTGTCGGCGGCAAGGCTATCTGCGCAATGGAGCGTCACGCCGCCTCGCCGGTCGAATTCCGCTCAAATATCGGTGCAGGCGGCACTGCAACCGCACGTGTACTCTCTCCGCTTGAGGAAAAGCTCGCAGTGGAATCCGCAGCAGCGCTCGGTCTGGATTTTGCAGGCGTTGATATTCTCATGGGCAGAAACGATGAGGAGCGCTATGTCTGCGAAGTCAATTCCAATCCGCAGCTCCAGAGTACGATTGATACCTGCGGCATCAATCCGGCAACGAATATCATGTGGCATATTCGCAGTCTGATCAAAAGCGCAGAATGAGCAGGAAAAACGGCATCTTGATCTATACGCCGGAGGATGCAGCACGCAACCGCTGGTTTATCGAACAGCTGATACATTATGCTGAGTCGGAGGGAATGTCTCTCCGGCTCTGTCTTTCCGATTTGCGTGCACCGAATTACCTGATACCGGCTGACACGGATTTTCTTATCAATCGCAGCAGGCTTTCTAAATACAGCAGCTATGCGGAAGAAATCATGAAGCCGCCCGTCCCCTGCTTCAACAGCAGATTTGTCACCGGTGTCACAAATCAGAAGTATATGACCTACTGCGTTCTGAACGGAGAGTACGGCATTCCGATGGCGGAAACATGGGAATACCGCAGACGGGAACCGCTGGCCGCGCTGCAATTTCCGCTGGTTGCAAAGCCTGCGGACGGTCACGGCGGCGAGAACGTCGCGTGGATTGAAAACGCAGCGGCGCTGAAACAGTATGCAGCCGACTTTGAAGCTGCACATCCCGAACCGACCTATCCGTTTTTATTGCAGAAGCCTGTTGTAACCGGCTGGGATGTCCGCATTTATGTACTCGGCGGTGAAATCTATTCCGCAGTATTGCGAACATCTGACACCGATTTCCGCAGCAATTTTTCCCTCGGAGGCAAGGCAGAAGTGATCAAACCCGATGCAGAAATGCGTGCGCTTGTAAATAAAATTCAGGAAATCATGCCGCTGGATTTTGCCGGCGTCGATCTGCTCCGTTCTCCGGAGGGCGGCTATATCCTCGGCGAGATTGAAGATGCCGTCGGCTGCCGGATGCTCTATCAGCTGACGGAGCTGAATCCGGCACAGGATTATATCCGGTATATCAGAAGCCGTCTTTCCTGACCTTTGCCGCCATATCCGAAACGATTGTCTCATAACGGTATCCGCCTCCTTGCGCAGGCGGATATTTTTTTGTATCCCATACATGCGTCAGCCGCATTGTATCATCATTGCAGAGAAAATATGTATGTGCAGGCTGCACAGTTGAATCGTCCCATGTACAGTCGATATGATACCAGTTTTCCGCGAGCTGCACCAGATTCCACGCATGATTCTCCGTATGCCCCTCCGCATCCGCTGATACGCCGGTGACAATCATAGCGGGGATTCCGGCAGATTCCATGAGCAGCGCAAATGCCTCTGCATAGCCGTCACACGCCGCTCTGTGCAGCAGCAGTGCACCGGCTGCACCGTGACATTCCGGCAGTTCATCCGCGTATACACAGGTGCGGCAAAGCTGATCATGCGCCAGAAGTACACGGACCGCATCCGGCTCGGCAGATGTCTCATGATTCCATAGTGCAGCCGCATCTGCAAGCATTTGCTTCTGCCGCCTGAGTGTATCCGTCGGAACCGCATATTCCGCCTGCACGGTCAGCATCTCTCCGCTGCGCACCCATGAAACCCGTTTCAGCATGGTTCGCGCAAGCACATGCGACGCTGCCGCATGCTGAATCAGCGCATCCGGATCATCCTCAGGCATCGGAAACGAGATGCATTCCTCTGTATGCAGCAGCATTTCGGACAGAAGCGCCGATGCATCCTCCGCCGTACAGATTGTTTCCGGCGACAGCGGCACGGTACATCTGCAATCGGCTGTATGACAGCCGGTCAGCAGCAATACAGCCGGTAAAATACACAGAAATACTGAATGCCGCATACAAATCACCCCTTTGTCCATTCCCCATTTTATGCAGATACAATGCCGGAATTGCATAATTCCGGTTCGTCAGATTGATAAAAAATCTTTAATTGAATGATAATCATTTGTGCAATGATTCTTTTTTTGCCGTTTGCTATTGCCAAATCGACGAAAATAGTGTAAAATGAAGCCATATGGAATGCGTTAGTTCATTCACACTATCTTGGAGGTTATTTACATGATTTCAGCAGGCGATTTTCGTAACGGCATGACGTTTGAAATGGACGGTCAGGTCGTTCAGGTTATCGAATTCCAGCACGTTAAACCGGGCAAGGGCGCAGCTTTCGTCCGCACAAAGTATAAGAATGTCATCACCGGTGCAGTGGTTGAAACTTCCTTCAACCCGACTGCAAAGTTCCCGACCGCTTTTGTTGAGCGCAAGGATATGCAGTACAGCTACAGCGACGGTGATCTCTACTACTTCATGGATATGGAGTCCTACGAGCAGATTCCGATCAGCAAGGATGTCATCGGCAATGCACTTGACTTCGTAAAGGAAGAGGAAATCGTCAAGGTTCTCTCCTACAAGGGCAATGTGTTCGGCATTGAGCCGCCGTTTTTCGTCGAGCTTGAGGTCACCTCGACCGAACCGGGTGTGAAGGGCAACACTGCAACCAATGCGACCAAGCCGGCTGTTGTCGAGACCGGTGCTGAGATTCGTGTTCCGCTCTTCATCAACGAAGGCGACCGCATCCGCATTGATACCCGTACCCGTGAGTACATGGAGCGCGCATAATTCTTTTTCTGATATCCGAATGGCTGAAAAGCCGCAGGACATTGATGTGAAAGGAAGGTAATCATCATGAAGCTGACCGAGAAAATCGCGTATATGAAGGGTCTTCTGGACGGCATGGAGCTCGACGGCTCTACCAAAGAAGGCAAGGCTATTCTCCAGATGGCAGATGTCATGGAGGAAATGGGCGTCTACATCGACGATTTGCAGTCTCAGATTGATGAGCTGACAGAGCTCTGCGATCTGCTCGACCATGATCTCGGTGAGGTTGAGACCGATCTCTACTGCGACGATGACGACGATGATTTCGATCTCGACGATGATGATGACCTGGATCCGGATGACGACGACGAGGATTACGATGATAATTTCCGCATCGGCAAGGTTCTTCCGGCAGATTACGATGATTTTGCATATGAGGACAGCGACGATTACGATAATGAAATCTATATCGTCAACTGCCCGAGCTGCGATGAAGCCGTAAACCTCACAGAGCGTGAGCTTGAGGAAGGCAGCATTGTCTGTCCGCACTGCGGCGAGCTGCTGGAATTCAATTATGACGACATCGAGCAGGATTTCTCCGAAACCGAAGAGATCGCTGACGACGAATCCGAATCTGACGAGGGCGATGCCGAATAAGCATCCATTTCCTGTATTCCGTTACAAAACTACCCGTGAAGCATCTGTTTCACGGGCAGTTTTTTCTGCCAGATACAATTCATGTTTTGATCGAGGCATCCCTTCCGGCTGTCTGCATCGGAAGCGTTATTATCCTCAATCATAGCTGAACACCGCATCCTGCGACTGCTCATAGGCTTCCCGCAGCACGGAAAGTGCCCGCTTCTCAATCCGCGAGACATAAGACCTGCTGATTTGCAGCGTATCGGCAACCTCACGCTGTGTCTGTGCCGGATACCCGAATAACCCGTAGCGCCGGACGATGACAGTCCATTCGCGCGCATTCAGTTTCGTTTGCAGATAATGATAGAGCTGTTTTTCCTGCATGGACTGCGCAACCTGCTCCTCAAGATCGGTGCTGTCCGGCATGATATCAAGCAGCGTCAGCGCATTCCCGTCCTTATCATATTCAAGCGGATCGTCGAAGAATACTTCTCCGGCGGTCTTCTTTTTTGCTCGGTAAAACATCAGAATTTCATTCTCAATACAGCGGCTCGCATAGGTCGCAAAGCGTGCACCCTTCTCCGGCTTAAAGGTTGAAACCGCCTTGATCAGACCGAGCGTCCCGATAGAGATCAGCTCCTCCTGCTCACGGTCCGGCGAATAAAACTTCTTGGTTAGATGCGCAACCAGCCGCAGATTATGCGTAATCAGCTTTTGCCGCGCATCCTCCGAGCCTTCCGCAAGCTGTTCCAGCAGAAGCTGCTCCTCCGCCCGTGTCAGCGCAGGCGGAAATGCCGCCGCATGATCAACATGCAGCAGCAGAAATGTCATTTGTCCGAATAACCCCGATAAAAGTGAAAGCATCCACATCACCTCACGGGAGTATATGCAGCGCCGCCTGTCCCGTTTGCATCAAATCGACGCGGGAATCGTCTGTACGATACGCAGTTCGCCGTTCTGCACGCAAAGATGATGCAACCCTTTGCCGGAACGCAGCAGACTGTCTGCGAGCAGGGGCTCTGCCTGCTGTGTTAGCGCCGTCCGGATTGCCCTCGCGCCGCCGTGCGCAGTATCGGCTGCTGCAATCAGAAGCTGCTCCGCCTCGGGCGTCCATGTGAGCTGTGCGCCGCATGCAGCCGCACGGTCCGCAAGGTCATGCAGCTGCATCTTCGTGATTTGCAGCAGATCATTGTCAGACAGCCTGCGGAATATAATCGCCGCATCGAGCCGGTGCAGCAGCTCGGGCTTCATGCTTTTTTTCAGAATTGACCGCAGTGTAATCTCCTGCTGATGTTCGGTATCCGCTGCATCGCCGAAGCCGATCACACCATGCTGCAAGGTCTCTGCACCGAGGTTTGACGTCAGAATCAGCAGCGTTTCCGAAAAATCCGCACGGTTCCCGCTGCTGTCGGTCAGTGTGCCGTCCTCGAGGATTTGCAGCAGCAGCGACAATACATCCGGATGTGCCTTTTCCATTTCATCGAACAGAATCAGACTGTACGGTGCACGGCGCACCTGCTCGACCAGTGTCATTCCCTCATCATAGCCGACATATCCCGGCGGCGCACCGATCAGACGCGCTGCGGTATGCTTCTCCATATATTCGCTCATATCCATGCGGATCAGACTGCCCGCAAACAGTTCCTCCGCAATGCATTTTGCAAGCGCAGTCTTACCGATACCTGTTGCACCGAGAAACAGAAACGCCCCGACCGGACGCCCTGTTTTCCGCAGTCCGGAGCGATTGCGCCGAATTGCCTTCGCCACTGCCGTCACTGCCGCATCCTGCCCGATAATCCGCCGGCGCAATGTTTCCTCAAGATGCATCAGCCGCTCTGATTCCGATTCCGTCAGTGTTTCCGCGGGAATTCCAGTTTTCACAGCAACCATATGCGCAATATCGCACTGACCGATTGCCGGATACTGCTCAGGATCGGATTCCTTGCTCCATTGCAGACGCTTTGCCGCACAGGCTTCATCGAGCAGATCAAGTGCCTTATCCGGCAGTGCACGGTCATGCAGATAGCGCTGCGAATACTGCACTGCCGCACCGATTGCCTCCGGCTCGATCTCGACACGGTGAAAGCACTCATACCGTCGGCTCAGACCGCGCAGCATCTCCGCCGCCGCATCGACATTCGGCTCTGCAATACGAACCGGCTGAAAACGGCGCGCAAGCGCTGTATCCTTTGCAATCTGCTTCCTGTATTCCTCCTCTGTCGTCGCACCGATGATTTGCAGCTCACCCCTTGCAAGCCGCGGTTTCAGGATATTCGCCGCGTCAATCGCTCCCTCTGCTGCACCCGTTCCCGTAATCATATGCAGCTCATCAATAAAGAGCATGATCTCCGGATTCCGCACAGTTTCCTCTATACATGACCGCAGACGTTCCTCGAAATCACCGCGGTATTTTGCACCGGCAAGCAGTGCTGTCAGATCGAGCGAGAGAATCACGCGGCTGCGCATACTCTGCGGGACATCTCCGTGCAGGATGCGCTGTGCAATCCCCTCAATCATTGCGGTCTTTCCGACACCGGCCTGCCCGATCAGAACAGGATTGTTTTTTGTGCGGCGGAGCAGAATCTGCATGATCTGCTGCATTTCCGTCTCCCTGCCGATCAACGGGTCAAACTGCTCCGCTGTGATCGGGTCGGTCAGATTCCGTGCATACTGAGCGAGAACGGGACATTCCTTCCGGTCAAACTGCGGAAACGCATCCTGCGTATCTGTTGTCATCTGCGTATCCAGACAGCATGCATTCCGCAGGAGATGCAGCGGAATGTCCATGCCGCGCAGAAGCGACGATGCCCCGCAATGCTCATCCTGCAATACCGCATACAGCAGCGATTCCGAGCTGACTGCCGCCCCGTTTTCCGTCTGTTTCAGCCGCATCTGCTCCGCATTGCGCAAAACACGCCGGAATGCAGGCGTACATGCATCCTCACGCAGATGCACCGGTGCCGCACGCCCGATTGCCTCGAGAACCGCTTGCTGAAACCGCTGGAGCGATATCCGGTGCGTCCGCAGGATCGCCGCGCCGACATTGCTTCCGTCGGTCAGCATCGCAAGAATCAGATGCTCTGTGCCGATAAAGCTGTGTCCGAACGATTCTGCCTGTGATCTGGCATGCGCGATAATCTGCCGCGCTTTTTTTGTATATGCATCCTTCTGCAAGTCAAATCCCTCCGGTTTCATTTGCTATACTATATGCAGATATCGCAGCCGATACCCACAGCCGCGCTGTCACACTTTCAAGCCCGCTGCATATCATGAGACTAGGAAGCGAAAAAACGCTTCTGTTCACGCACCGTGCTCCGGACGCGGTGCCCCGACTACATTCTTATGATAAGGAGTGCTGATTATGTGCGGTAACGATTGCAACAACATGTGGTGGATCATCATTCTGATTCTGCTGTTCTCGAACTGCTGCGGCAACAGCTGCGGCAATAACGGCTGCGGATGCAACAATGGCTGCGGCTGCTGATCCGATTCAAAAAATCTGCCTGCGGAACCGTCTCTTCATCCGAAGGGGCGGCTTCCGCCTGCTCAGAAGGATTTTGCAGCCAGTTGAACACTGCACGCGCCGTATCGACACATTTCAGGCGAATCTCATACTGTTCGGGATGCAGCGCCATGTCACGGACTGCCTCACTGAGCGTATCCTCCGCCGCATTCTCTGATGCTGCCGGAATACACATCGCCGGATACATCACACACCACCAGTTCTGCCCCTTCCCGCTGCCGATCTCAATCCGCAGCGCCTGATATTCTCCCGCAGGCAAAGTCACATCGCCGTATGTCCGCTCGGGAAACGCAGTTTTCTCAAACTCTACATGAACCGTATCCTGCGAACCGATACTTGAAAGTGTTTCTTCGGCAATCTGCCGAATCTCCGCAAGATGCTTTCGCAGCGAAGCACATCCCGATACAAAATCTGCATCCTCCGGAATCCACTCCGCAGCATGCTTCAAGATTTCGTCGCGGACAAGCAGCTTCTGCATCTGTGCATCCGTATCATCACTGTCTGCAAGAATATGCAGCCGGATCACGCTGTGCTCGATCTGTGACAGCGTCTGTGCCGTCTGTCCGATATTCGCCGCTGCCGCCGCAAGCAGCAGAATCAGCAGCAGCCTGATTGCCTGTTTCATGTGTATCTCCTCCGTCACACTTTGATTTCTGACCGCAGTATGGGACGCTTTGCCGGATTTATACAGTAAGATACACAAAACTTTTATCACAGTCAGCGGATTCTGCACGTTCTCCGAGATTTCTGCGCTTTGCCCCTTGCTTTTTTCGGGAAAATCGTGTATAATATGGAGTGGTGAAATGTACGGAAGTATGTTTTATCCGGAATTAGCCGGTGCTTCCGGCATAATTGTATCATAGGAGGAATTAACAATGCTGGTATCTGCAAAAGACATGCTGAACAAGGCAAGAGACGGCAAGTACGCGGTCGGTCAGTTCAACATCAACAACCTCGAATGGACTAAGGCAATTCTGCTCACTGCGCAGAAGCTGAACTCCCCTGTCATCCTCGGTGTCTCTGAGGGCGCAGGCAAGTATATGTGCGGCTTCGAGACCGTTACCGCAATGGTCAAGGCAATGGACAAATCCCTCGGCATCACCGTTCCGGTCGCGCTGCACCTCGATCACGGCACCTATGACGGCTGCTACAAGTGCATCAAGGCAGGCTTCACCTCGATCATGTTCGACGGCTCTCACTTCCCGATCAACGAGAATGTTGAGAAGACCACGGAGCTCGTTCACGTTGCACATCAGCTCGGTCTCTCCATTGAGGCTGAGGTCGGTGCTATCGGCGGCGAAGAGGACGGCGTCATCGGCAAGGGTGAATGTGCCGATCCGCAGGAGTGCAAGCAGATCGCAGATCTCGGCGTTGATTTTCTGGCAGCAGGCATCGGCAATATCCACGGTGTCTATCCGGCAAACTGGGAGGGTCTGAGCTTCGATACCCTCGCAGATATCAAGAAGACCGTTGTCGATATGCCGCTCGTTCTGCACGGCGGTACCGGTATTCCGGACGATCAGATCAAGAAGGCAATCTCCCTCGGCGTTGCAAAGATCAA
>JAEEGL016819538.1_pt1 | contig 12206 bp, 6 predicted proteins | sample 9134231 | NCBI WGS metagenome assembly JAEEGL01 (sample SAMN16246548, study PRJNA631951) | gut metagenome | biome: gut microbiome; feature: rumen; material: fiber-attached | host: Bos | place: Iran: Karaj | collected 2018-10
AATCCCTCTCTCTCCGTGATTTTTCGTCCGCTATGGAGAAGTACCCAAGTGGCCGAAGGGGCTCCCCTGCTAAGGGAGTAGGGTGGGATAACCGCCGCCCGGGTTCAAATCCCGGCTTCTCCGCGTCTCAGAGTCTTACGGCTCTGAGTTTTTTATTTCCTTTTTCGTGTACTTCTGTGATTATTGTTCATTTGTCACTACTTTACACAGTAAAATTATATCTGCAGCGATGTTGCGCCCCGTATGACAAATGTGTTATAATTATGATGTAACTCTGTAACTTAGTCTTTAAGGAGGAGAGTATGAAAAAGTTTGTCGCTATTGTGCTGGCTCTGATTATGCTTCTGAGCCTTGCGCCCTCTTCTGTAGTGGCACAAACTGCTGCTAACCACAAGCATACATGGGTCAAGGTCGAAGGCGTTTCCCCCACCTGCACCGAAGACGGTTGGGCCTACTACTACTGCCGTGATTGCGGGGACTACAAAGATGAGTCGCTCCCTGCTTTAGGCCATGACTGGGCCACAAAGGTGTATACGAGCTACGCGGACTGCACCCATTACGGCGTGTTCTACTGGGTCTGCGCTCGCTGTGGTGCGCATTCCGCCACCGGCAACGACAAACCCCTGGGCCATGACTGGGGAGAATGGAAAGTCATCAAATATCCCACTCCCGAAGAAACCGGCCTCATGGAACGGGAGTGCCAGCGCTGCGGCATAACCGAGCAGAAACCCATCACCATGGACGAGCTCCCCGGCAGCAGTCTTAAGATCGAAGCCTGGGTAGTCTACGATGTTGAATATGAGATCGGTGAACAGGGAAACTTTGGTGTTAAGTTCATAAACACTTCTCCTGATACCGCCATACTGCTCACTGGCTGTGATCTTGCGTTTGCTGACGGTTCTGAAGACATCAGGGATTTCAATTCCGGTTCTCCATTGATCCTTGGCCCCGGTGAATATACCGTCATCAACTCTGCTTACTGGATGAACACAGACAATATGGCCCATGACTATGATGACTATATTGATATTGAGATCACCGGCAGAGGCAAGCCTAACGGCTCCAACGATGAAATAAGCTCAAATACCGTTACGATCACATTCAAACTGAAAACCGAGGATAAACCGGACCTTGTGCTCGGCATATCCCCAAGAGTTAACGGAATGAACACCTCTACCGTAAAGGTTGGCGACACGGTGTATTTCGACTACAGTCTTACGAACAATACAAAAGACGAGCTTGAGATCGCCAACATCAGGGAGTGGTACGGTGAAGACAGCATCGACAACACTGATCCCTTCAGCGGCAATTACCTGAATGCCGGAGAGACCAGGACGAGCTCCGCTTCCGGCGCCAAGGAATTGGTACCCTATGTGGTAAAACTGGAAGATTTTGTCGGCGGCAAACTGAAGATCAGCTTCTATGCCGAAGGCCATGATTACACCGATCATTCTTCCAACATACTGTATAACTTTGTCTATTCCAACAGTGTAATGGTTGAGCTTACACTCGAAGACTATAAGCCCTCATTCTCGCTGCAGGCGGAACTTATCGACTATCCTCCATTCAAGCTCGATGAAGATTACGCCGCCATCAATGTTACAATCAAGAATACTTCCGAAAAGGATATCGTTATTACGCGTATATATTTCTACTCTGACAATGCCCACACTTACATAATGGATCATCCTTTCGGCGAGTTGGTATTCAAGCCCAATGACGTGAACAATTGTACTGTCAATTACCAGGTGGCGGCTGTCGACCTCTGGCACAGCGACGAGGATATTGTGCTCACCTTCGGCGCAGAAGCCGTGATAGCGGATTCCGGAGACGTTACGCCGATATACAGCAACGAGGACGACGTTGACATCCCCTGGTACGAGGATCCCAACCTGGTCCTCTACAAGTACACCGCCGAGCACATCACCGACGGCTACGTCTATTCCGCAGGCGATCCAATCGTATACAAGATCTATTTCAAGAATCCTTCGAAAGACCGGCCGATCTACGGCGCGACGATCTTCGACGAGCCTGACGGCCACGAGCGTGAGACCATAGCGACTTTCGACGAGATTCCTCCCAAATACAGCAACGAGGGCGAAGAGCTCGTCTATACACACATCCTCACTCAGCAGGACATAGACAATTCCATGAAACTGTCGGACGGAAAGTACTATTTCCGCAATGATGTTTTCGCCAGTTACTACGTCGCTGCTGAAAAGGCCGGAGATCCCGTCTGGAGCGACAACTTCTGCTACGTGCCTGTTGACAAGTACGACAAACCTGACGTGGAGATAGTAAAGACCGAGATCAGCAATTATGACGAGAGCAAAGGATACTATGAATCCGGTGAAGAGATAAAGTATACCATCACTGTCGTCAACAACCTCGACCATTCCATACACGTTGTCGGGATATATGACAGCTGGTTCAGCGATCTTGTGGCCGGCGACTTTATCCTGGGCGCCTCTGAACCGTTCTCAAAAGACTATACGATCACCGTCAGCGACACGGACGTTGAGTGCATGGATTCCATTTACAACCAGGCCTGGGTCGTATATGAAGATGAATCTGTCGAAGAGAGTAAGGAAGAATACGAATACTCCAATATAGTCAAGAGCCCCATAGGACCGCAGCCCGGCCCGAACACCGAAGACGGTTTTGAATGGCCCACAGTCATCAAGTTCGCCGAGAACATACCGAAGAACGGCTCTTACTATCAGAAGGACGAGCTGATACATTACGTGTTCTCCGTGACCAATAACTCTGACGATACTATCTACGACGTAGAGATCTCCGACGAGATGAAGGGCAAGAACGAGGACAGCAAGATCTGGATCGGAGACGTTCTGCCCAACGAGACCGCCACAGGCGACTTCTATTACACTGTCAAGGCGGAAGACTGCGTAGGCTATCTGTACAATGAAGGCAGTATGGTCTTCACCACAGCAGACGGTGACAGCCACCCCATTTATCCCATCCCCTGTACTGTCGAGACCGAGATCATAGAGCCGGTCCCCGAAGCACCTCATGTGGTTTTGGTAAAGAGCGCTCCGTACGCTCCCAAAGACGGACCGTTCTACGTCGAAAACGAAACTATAGAGTATTGGATCGATGCCTCCAACCTTTCCGACGACCCGATCTACGATCTTACCATATTCGATGATCTGTACGATCTGAATGTTGGCCTTGCGCACGTTGACTACCTTGCGCCATGGGCCAGCACCGAGACTTTCAAGTTCTACCATACCGTTACCAAGGAAGAAGCGGAAAGCGAGAGCGGCGCGCTTAACAATCAGGCTTACGCATTCTTCCACATTGAGGAGGAAAACGAGGGCAACAATCCCGAAAAGATCTACAGCAACGGTCTTTCGCTGCCCGTTGGTGTTCCTGACAATCCGCCGTTTGATCCCGAAAGCGTCTATATGACGAAGGAAGTTGTGAACGCCCCGCTTTATGGTGATTTCTTCACCTATAACGAGACGATCTACTTCCTGATCACTATCTACAACAACAGCGATTTTCCGGTAAGCGTTCCCACGGTATACGACTACTACTGGGGCAGTGATTTCGGCGGTGCTGAATACCTGCCCGGCGGATTCATAGCGCCTCACTCCTCCCTGCCCATCGGCTATTCTCACACGGTCACCCTGGGAGAGGCGATGAGTTTGGGACAGTTCCTTACCAATACCGCGCATGCTTCATATGTCGTATATTTGCCGGACAGCGAACAAGAGCATGACCTTATCTGCAGTCCTGTAACTGTCAAATTGGGTTATTTGCCCGGCACCACCATACAGAGGACTCCCGGCGAACCTGTTGTCATGAAGAAGGTAATGGGCGATCCCAATAAGGTTTACAAGGAAGGCGAGGACATCTGGTTCACCCTCACTCTCTACAACACAACGGGTTATACCATTTATGACATCTCGGTTTATGACCAGCTGATACCCGGATACTACATGGAAGGATTCAGTCTGCTTGATGACGGAGATGTGTATTCGAAGACTTTCAACTATACAGTAACCAAGTTTGATGCAGAGGTCATCGGCAGCGTCACCAACATCGGTTGGTTCAGCATGATGCTTCCCCAGCACAACAATCTGTACACCATGTATACCAACGAAGTGACAGTTAAATGCGGAAAGGATCCCACGATTACCAGGACTCCCGCATCCCATCCGGACAGCTGCAAAGTGACCCTGGTCGGCAAAGGTGAAGGCGCCTGGGAATACATGACCATGTTCTGCTCTGAACACAACTCTGTCGAAGAATCCTACCGCAAACTGCTTGCCGCCTGTGAGAACGATACAGACAGAGCTGCGGCGTATCAGATAGGTCTGGACATCTGGACGAGAGCGCTTGAGAAAGAATATGAAGAGCTGATCGAAAAAGCGGAGTCTGAAGAGATCGCCGCAGCTCTCAAGAACGACAGCGTCGTCTTTGGCGGATACCTGAAGGCCGTCCGCAACAGGCTTACCAATGACGGGCTTACAGAGTCCGAGATCAACGCGCAGATCATCCAGCTGATAACCGACCGCGTGACCGAACTGTGCTACACCTTCGGTGACGGCAAGGACGAGCGTAAGGATATCCTGAGCGACAAGGTCCCGGAGATCAACCGTGTGGAAGCCAACACCTGCTCGGTCGTATATGACACTGCGCTTCCCGGCAGCTATACCACCACATTCAACGTGTGCAACCTCCATATCATGCTGGTAAAGACCATAGACCGCACTCTGGCTGTTACTCAGAACGATCCCGAGTTTAAGGCTGCAGGATGGATACGCACCAAGAATTACTGGCAGGCGAAGCTCACCACCGACTATGACATTATTGTCAATCAGACGGGCGCGGGCGTGTACGCCATGAGCGAGAGAGCGACCTTCCTGGCGATGGTCAAAACCCATGGCGCGTTGTATGACGCGTGCTACGGCGATGAAGCGCTTACCGAAGAGCTCACAACGACAATGATGCTCAAACGCGCTTTAGAGCTTGACGCCAACTGATCCGTTTCACTGTCTGGCCCCCATGCGGGGGCCAGACTTTTATATGCATTTTGTTGTTCCCCTATTGCCTTTTTGCCATTTTATGATGTATCATATATACAGCAAAAACATGTAAGGAGACAGAATATGAAGAGCTTTCCCATAGGCGTTATTATCGAATCATTCAAAAAGCCCCTGCTTGAGTGTCTTGACCTTACAAAGGCCATCGGCGCTCAGGGTCTGCAGCTTTACGCCACCAAAGGTGAAACCGCTCCCGAAAACCTTACCGGTGAAAAGCGCAGAGCTTTTCTTAATGAGGTCAAGGCCCGCGGTCTTAAGATCTCAGCGCTGTGTGGCGACCTGGGACACGGTTTCTGGGATGCGGAGCAAAATCCCGAGCTCATCCGCCGTTCCAAGCTGATACTCGAAATGGCCAAGGAGCTGGAGACAGATATCGTTACGACGCATATAGGCGTAGTGCCGGAAGACCCGAATCATCCCCGTTACAAGATAATGCAGGATGCCTGCGGTGAACTGGCCGCATACGCCGATTCTCTTCAGGCGCATTTCGCGATAGAGACCGGCCCCGAGACTTCCCTTACGCTCAAACATTTCCTGGACAGTCTTAATTCCACTGGTGTCGCAGTCAACCTCGACCCCGCTAACCTGGTCATGGTAACCGGCGACGATCCCGTACAGGCTGTTCACAACCTTAAAAAGTATATCGTCCATACTCATGCCAAGGACGGCGTAAAACTTTGTGACTGCGATCCTGAAGTGGTCTACGGAATAGTACATAAAGACGCGCTTGTAACGCACGCATCCTTCGAGGAAGTGCCTCTCGGAAAAGGCAGCGTGCCCTTCAAGGAGTATCTGGCAGCGCTTGAGGAGATCGGTTACGACGGTTTCCTCACCATCGAGCGCGAAGTCGGCCCCGATCCCGTCGGAGATATCTCCATGGCGGCCGATTTCCTCAGAAGCTTCATGAAATAACATTTCTTTCAGGTATTGAAAATTAACCTTCAAAGGCTTGACAATTGTTCATGATAGCTTAGAATAATACTATATTGCGAATGACGGAGAAAAATACCTCCAACGCGCCCACAGAGAGCGGCCGGAAGCTGGAAACGCCGCGGGAAAGCAAAGAGGGAGACCGCCTCCTGACGCGAAGCGTGCGGGCACGTTACAGCCCTTAAAGCTCGCCGATTTTCGGCGAAAACAAGGTGGAACCACGGGCAATACCGCTCGTCCCTGTACGGGACGGGCGTTTTTGTATACAGATCAATAATGCGGAGGCGCGAAATGATAATCAGTTACAAAGGCAACAATTACGAATTCGAAGAAGGAATGAACTCGCTGGATATACTCGGTCAGATCGATCCTGATGCGAGAAAAGCAGCATTGGCTGTGAAGCTTGACGGCGAAGTCCGCGAGCTCGCCGCTGCCGTAAAAAACTCCTGCGAGCTTGTGCCCCTGTTCGGCAGTGATCCGGAAGGCCTGCGCATACTGCGCCACAGCGCCAGCCATGTGCTGGCCCAGGCTGTAAAACGGCTTCGTCCCGAAGCGAAGCTCGCCATCGGTCCCGCTATCGACAACGGCTTTTACTACGACTTCGACACGGACGAGCCTTTCACTCCCGAATTCCTTGCTCAGGTCGAGAAGGAAATGAAGCACATCATTGGCAAAAACTCCCGTCTTGAGAAATTCGTTCTGCCCCGTGAACAGGCGCTGGAGCTTATGAAAGACGAGCCTTACAAGGTCGAGCTTATTAACGATCTGCCTGAAGGCGAAGACATTTCTTTCTATCGCCAGGAAGGATTTACCGATCTGTGCGCCGGTCCCCATCTTCCCAATCTGGGCAGGATAAAAGCGTTCAAGATCACGTCCACTGCCGGCGCGTACTGGCGCGGCAGCGAGAAGAACAAGATGCTGAGGCGTATCTATGCCACCGCTTTTGCCTCGAAGGAAGAACTGGATGCCTATCTTAAGCAGCAGGAAGAGGCCTTAAAGCGCGACCATAACAAACTGGGCCGCGAGCTTGAGTATTTCACAACAGTGGATATTATCGGCCAAGGTCTTCCCATAATCCTTCCCAAGGGCGCAAGAGTTATCCAGAAGCTGCAGCGCTGGGTCGAAGATACGGAGCAGAAGCGCGGTTATCTGCTCACGAAAACACCGTACTTTGCCAAGCGTGAACTCTACCGGCTTTCCGGCCACTGGGATCACTATCGTGAGGGCATGTTCATTATGGGAGATCCCGATGACGAAAGAAAAGAATGTTTCGCCCTTCGTCCCATGACCTGCCCCTTCCAGTACCAGGTCTATCTTAACCGCATGCGTTCCTACCGTGACCTGCCCATGAGGCTGGGTGAAACGTCCACTCTGTTCCGCAACGAGGATTCCGGCGAAATGCACGGCCTTATCCGCGTAAGGCAGTTTACGATCTCCGAAGGCCACCTGGTGTTAAGACCTGATCAGTTGGAGCAGGAATTCCGTCAGTGCCTTGAACTTGCGCACGAGATGCTAGATACCGTTGGCTTGTGGGAAGACTGCACGTTCCGCTTCAGCCAGTGGGATCCCGCAAACCCCAAGAACAAGTATGAAGGCACGAAGGAGCAATGGGACGAGGCTCAGGCGGTTATGGGCAGGATCCTTGACAACATCGGCCTTGAATACTCCATAGGTATCGATGAAGCCGCATTCTACGGGCCCAAACTTGACATACAGTATAAAAACGTGTTCGGCAAGGAAGACACCATCGTTACCATTCAGATCGATATGCTGCTTGCCGCACGCTACGGCATGGAATATGTTGACAAAGACGGGCAGAAAAAGACGCCGTACATCATCCACAGGACATCCCTGGGCTGCTACGAGCGCACGCTTGCCTATCTTATCGAGAAATTCGCTGGTGCGATGCCTCTGTGGCTGAGCCCCGAGCAAGTCAGGATAATGACCATAACCGACAGAGCAGACGACGCCGCTTACACTCTCAAAGCAAAACTCGAAACTGCCGGCATCAGCGCGGAAGTCGATGCCCGCAACGAGAAGATCGGCTTCAAGCTCAGAGAAGCGCGGCACGACAAGCTTCCCTATATGGTCGTCATAGGCGACAAGGAAGCCGAAAACGGAACCGCTGCGGTAACAAAGCGCGGAACTCAGGAATCCATAGTTATGACAGCTGAAGATTTCATTTCCCAGGTACTTGGGGAGATCGACAGCAAAGACAGAAGCTTCTGATCAGCACATGCTATCGGCGCGGGATAAGTATTTCCCGCGCCGTATGAATGTTTATTGTTTCTATGAAAGTACTCACCTGCATAATATCCGCCGAGGACGACAACAGACTTGCCTGGCGTGTGGCAAGGTCGACGCTTGGTCTTTCTGCGCGCCAGCTTGCGCGCGTCAAGGTATCAAACGGGCTTAAGCTTGACGGCGTCAGCATTCACGCGGATGTGAGAGTCAGGTCGGGACAAAGGCTCAGCGCCGAAGTCCCGGAAGATCAGCCCGAATACAGAGCTCCCTATGACGACAAACCAGTAAACATCGTTTACGAGGATGAGGATATCCTTGTGATCGACAAACCAGCGCCTCTTGCTACACAGTACAGCCACAAACAGGAAGATAACGCACTTGAAAACCGCCTGTCCTGGTATTTCCGTGACGACCCTAACTTTGTTTTCCGCCCGATCAACAGGCTCGACAAGGGCACCAGCGGTCTGATGTGCGCCGCCAAGAACCCCTGGTCTCAGCATATGCTCACAAAGACACTTCATACGGATGCGTTTGTCCGCGAGTATCTTGCTGTTTGCTGCGGCACGCCAGAACAGGAGTCAGGATCGATTGATCTGCCTATAGGTAAGATCTCTGAAGCCAGCGTAAAACGCATAATAACACCCGAAGGCGCGCCTTCGAAAACCGATTACAGAGTATTATCAACTAATAATGATCTTAGCCTTGTGCTTCTCAGGCTCCACAGCGGCCGCACGCATCAGATCCGTGTACATATGAGCGCGATAGGCTGTCCGGTATACGGGGACTTTCTTTACGGCACCGAAGATTCGACCAACCTTGCGGGCCGTCAGGCGCTTCACAGCACGTTCCTGAGCTTCATACACCCTCAATCAGGCATAAAGCTGAGCTTTTACAGCCCTCTGCCGGTCGAACTTGCACGACTTATCCAAAAATAGGCAGTATTTTTCTGTAAAATTCAGTCAAATTATATTATAACTCTTGCAAAATATAGTTAAACGCTTTATAATAACAGTGTATACTTTTGTTCAGTTGTTATTTGGAGAATGGAGGGTTACCCGTGGCCGGCAGAATTCTTATCGTAGACGATGAACCCATTATCGTCAAAGGTTTGAAATATTCTCTTGAGCAGGATCAGTATGAGACAGATGCTGCTTATGACGGAGAGGAAGCGTTGGAAAAATTCTCTTCCGGTCAGTACGATCTGGTGCTGCTGGATGTGATGCTTCCCAAGGTCGACGGCATAGAAGTGTGTCAGCGCATCAGGGAAAAGTCCAATGTCCCCATAATCATGCTCACCGCCAAGGGAGAAGATATGGACAAGATCCTCGGCCTGGAATACGGCGCCGACGACTACATGACCAAACCCTTCAACATTCTCGAAGTCAAAGCCCGCATAAAGACCATTTTCCGGCGCACCGCAATGGCGCGCAAGGACGGAGGCCAGAGCGTTATAAGCGTACGCGATATGCGCATAAACCTCAACAACCGTTCCGTAAGCATCGGCGGCAAGGAGATAAACCTTACCGCAAAAGAATTCGACCTGCTTCAGCTGTTCGTCTCAAACCGCGGCAAAGTTTTTTCCAGGGAAAGCCTGCTCGAGACCATCTGGAAGTACGATTATCTGGGCGATCTTCGCACTGTGGACGTACACATCCGCCGTCTTAGGGAAAAGATCGAAAAGAATCCCGCCCAGCCCGAGTTCATATTCACCAAATGGGGCGTTGGATACTATTTCACAGAAAAAGACTGATACTGTAACTCGCGGTATATCACCCGCGAAAAAGGTGTAATTGATTGGCCAGGCGTGTAAAGACCCGTACAGGATCTATAAGATTTAAACTCATTTTCGCCTATCTTGCCGTTATAATCGTCGCCTTCCTGCTATTAGGCGCGTCCATGACCGCAATGATGGGCGATTATATGTATAAAAACGCAACGGATCTTGCCTTGAAACAGATAGATAGTATATCTGCCAGGGTAGATAACGCTTTATTGAACTACGACAGCGCTCAGGTATATGAGCTTGCTTCCCAGTGCGCTTCCCGTATAATCGTTTCAGGTTCTGACGGCGTTGTCATATGCGACACTTCGTCCATCGTAAACGGCTGCTCTCTTGAACCTCCCTTCGACATTTCCAGGAATGATTCTACATTTGTTAAAGCCGGCAGCATAAGCAGCTTTTCTTCGGAATGTGAATCGTACGTCATCATTTGTGCAAAGAAAATTGATAACGGTTTGATCTACTCTCTGTCCGACGCAGACAGCATTATTCAAAGCCTGAAAAGCCTGAGTCTAAGACTGCTGCTCGCGCTTGCGGGCATACTTCTTCTGTCAGTGCTTTTGGGTTTGCTGTTCACGCGTTCTTTCACACTTCCCATAAAAGAACTGAACAAAGCCATCAAGAGTCTTTCCAAGGGCAACTTTACCGTGCGCGCAAAAGAGATCGGCAACACAGAGCTTACGCGCCTAGCCTCGGCTTTCAATAACATGGCAATACGTATGGAAATGCTCGACCGCAGCCGCAACAGCTTTGTTTCCAACGCTTCTCACGAACTTAAAACGCCTTTAGCGACCATTAAATTAATGGTCCAGACCGTGCTATATCAGGATGTACCGGATCCTGCAATGACTAAAGAATTCCTTGGCGACGTGGATAAAGAAATCGACAGGCTGAACGCTGTGGTCGTTGACCTGCTTACGCTAGTCGGCATGGATTCCGGCGAGACGCCCCTGAACTGTGAGGAATTGAATCTTAGCAAACTGCTGGAAGAGAATGTTAAGCGCCTCTCCCCTCTCGCACGCGAGCGCGGAATCCAGCTTGATATTTCGATACGTGAAGATCTGTATGTGAACGGCGATGAGATAAAGCTCGATCAGGTATTTTACAATCTTTTGGACAACGCTCTCAAATACACTCCCCGCGGCAAAAATGTCAATGTGGATGTATATCGCGCAGGCCGTCAGGCGGTCGTTATAGTAAAAGACGAAGGCATAGGTATACCCAAAGACAAAATCCCCCATATTTTCGACAGGTTTTACCGCGTCGATGAAGCGCGTGCCCGAGACACAGGCGGCACCGGACTTGGCCTGTCAATAGTCAAGCAAATAATCCTTGCTCACGGCGGAAGCATCGACGTGACTTCTGAACTCGACAAAGGTTCTGTTTTCACTGTGGAACTGCCTCTTCTTTCCGGACGCGTCAGCGGGAAGGAAACGGAGAAATGAGAAGAATACTTGCTCTGACGCTTTGTCTGATTCTCTTATCTTGCGTCTGTTTTGCCGATGTGACCGTTTTCCCCGACAGCAGCATTCTGGCCGCAGATGTCTATGCTGTAAAAGACGATTCACTCATAAGGAAACAATTCAGTCTTGAGATACCTCGGACTGAAGATCCGTCTGTAAAGCTTATAGAAAACGCGCTAAGCGGCTGTACATTCATGCGTTTGAGCGGGATCGAATACGGCAACGAGATCTATACAGTCCTTCTTTCCCGGACTTCTTCAGCTGCAGCCGATCAGATTGCGCTTTACTGTTTCGCGATCGCACAAACGATGATTGGCAACGGCATATGCGACGGAGTGAACGTATTGATAGACGGAATATGCCCCATATGTGAAAACACGCCCATAAACACTGTATATGGGCTGTTTGAAGGAAACCTTGATTTGCCCTCTCTATTAGAGCAGCATAAAGAATCCCGCCTGTCCACTGTCTATTTGCCGGACCGCAGCGAGAAATACATCGTCGCCGTTCCCACGTCCGTTCCTGCCGGGGAATTTTCGTACAAGAGTGTTCTGTCACTTATCGGATTAGTTGATTTCGACAATGAAGCACTGTGCCCTATTCCAGCAGGTCTCGCAGATATGGTCGACCTGCGTACAGAATATGACGCATCCGGACGGCTTTTGCTGACAGTCAATTTCCAGGAATCTGCCCTTCTTGATCAGATACTTGGCGATTTAG